>Ga0315903_10003629_pt1 | contig 21235 bp, 19 predicted proteins | sample LakEriMetagenome_7_FD_203524 | JGI IMG/M metagenome (GOLD analysis project Ga0315903, IMG submission 203524) | Freshwater fungal communities from buoy surface, Lake Erie, Ohio, United States - Buoy 2 MA119 | ecosystem: Environmental > Aquatic > Freshwater > Lake | place: USA: Lake Erie, Ohio... | reverse complement strand
TGGATTGCGCCAACATCGTTGAAGCATTTATTCGTTCTCTAAACGGGCCCGCCAACAGGTCTGCTGCTCTTAAAAAAACAGCTGCCCGGTCATGCCAAGGCAAATTAGCCCATGCCTTCCGTGCTTCGAGCGCCACATCAATGGCCGCGTGCACATGTGATGAGTCTCCGTAGTTAAAATGTCCGATAGTTTTGGCATGCTCATGCGGTGGAGCCATGCGCTTTTTATCTTCCGTTCGTATTTCTTTTGACCCAATATACATTGGAACATCGATTGGGTCTTGATGATACATTCGCTCATACTCCTTCAGTAAGGCCGCGCGTTCTGCAGATCCTTTAGCATATGATTTTACCGGTTCATTTACGGCTTTGGGTACATTAAAAAAAGCGTTTGACATGGTTCTGTTTTTAACAAAGGTAAAACAAAAATGCTAAGCGTTGAGCAACGGAAATCACCTGATGTGAGAATTAAATTGAATCCCATAGGAAATAAATAAAAGCTACCTTTGCACCATGCTTTACTTGTCTCGGATACAGTTATTAAATTTCAAGAATCACGAATCCTTGGATTTGGAACTAAGCAGTAATGTAAATGCTATAGTAGGTAAGAACGGCATGGGTAAAACCAATATTCTTGATGCAATTTACTACTTGAGCATGTGTAAATCCTACTTGAACAGCATGGACCGTCAAAACATCAAGTTTGATCAAGCGTTTTTTAGTATTCACGGACAATGGATGCTTGATGGACAAGAAAGCAGTGTGGTTTGCGCTGTAAAATCGGGTGCAAAAAAAGTGATAAAGAAGAATAAAGTAAGCTATGAAAAACTGTCCGACCACATCGGTTTATTTCCGGTAGTTTTTATTTCGCCTTATGATGGGGATTTAATTGCTGACGGTAGTGAAACGCGGCGAAAATGGATGGATGGAATTATTTCACAAATCGACAAAGGATACTTAGAAGACCTGATCGCTTATCAACGGGTACTGGAGCAACGTAACGCATTATTAAAACAACTCGCCTCCGGAAATGGGACCACCGATAGCCTGGAGGTATGGAATCATTCACTTGCACAATACGGGAAACGAATACACGAGCGCAGGCAAACATTTATTGAAGAATTTACGCCAATTTTTGATCGAAATTACAAGGAAATAGGGACGGAAAATGAAGGAATTGAAATTCAATATAAATCAGATTTTCAAAAAGGTGATTTTATAGCCTTACTTGAGCAGAACGAACGACGGGATCTCATATTTCAGTATACAACCGTTGGAGCACATAAGGACGATTTACTGTTTAATTTAAATGGTAATCCTGTGAAAAAATACGGGTCGCAAGGGCAGCAAAAATCATTCATCTTGGCGCTTCGATTAGCGCAATACCATTACCTTCATTCTCATTCGGGGAAAAAACCAGTACTATTACTCGATGATATTTTTGATAAGCTCGACCACAGTAGGGTGCAAAAAATTATTGATTTAGTGAGTAACGAGGTTTTTGGACAAGTAATCATTACGGATACCGAAAAAACAAGGCTCGAAGAACTCCTAGTAAATCGTGTATCTGATTTTCGTATATTTGAGTTACCCCTAACTGCAACCTCATGAAATCAAAGATTGAAGAATTTAAGCGAACCTCCGACAATCAACCCTTGAAAGAGGTAATGGATCGCCTGTTCAAAGTCTATAATTTGGAATCCAAGTTAAAGGAGGTAGATTTGATTAACGCATGGCCAGAGCTAATGGGTCCTGCGGTAGCGCATCGAACCAAAAATATTTTCCTCAAAGGAAGTATACTCCACGTTCAGATTGATTCCTCCGTTGCTCGTGAGGAGCTAGCCAAGGGTAAACAAATCATCATCGATCGTATGAATGGCTATGCGGGAAGCATCGTAATTACGGATGTTTGGTTTTCTTAAAAAAGTGTTAATCTCCTTTAAATCCTTGAAGGTTAGAACCTAATGGCCTATTTTTGCTCGGATGAAAAAATTAAACGTATTATTCTTCTTGTGTTGTTTTGGAATAATTTCCACGGCAAAGGCACAACTAAAGCCGATTTACAGCCAAGCTGATTATGCCTTTTGGTTGCATTTACCTGCGGACAGTATCCTGAAAGCAAAACCACCTGTATTGATTTTTCTTCACGGTAAAAGCTTGTCAGGCACCGACTTAACACGTGTTAAACGCTACGGAGTGATTTCTGAAATTGAAAAAGGCCGGAAGATTCCAGCAGTGGTGGTTGCGCCGCAAACCAGTAACGGTTGGGACCCAATTAAGGTAATGAGTGTCTTGTCTTTTGTAAAAAAGAACTTCGATGTGGATACGAATCGGGTATATGTGGTTGGCATGAGCATGGGAGGATACGGAACTTTAAACTTTGCGGGGAAGTACCCTGAACAAGTTGCAGCAGCGGTGGCATTGTGCGGTGGAGGGAATATCAAGGACGGCTGTAATTTAGCGACCGTTCCTCTGTGGATTCAACACGGTACCTTAGATGAAGCGGTTCCGATCTCGGAGTCTGAAAAAATTGTTCGGGCAATTAAGAATTGTAACGGCGGGGAAAATTTAAAATATACCGCGTTAAAGGGAGCCGATCATGGCGACCTAGAAAAAATGTTTAGAACGGATGAGTTGTATGATTGGCTTTTTCAGTTCACCAAAGAAGTTCAGGAGTAGGTGCGTTCTTTTCTATTCATCACTGCTTGTATAAATTCGCTGTTTTTCTTCAGTCAACCCTTAGATTTTAGCAGCGCTGAAAACTGGTTGGTTTTGCCTGAAAAATCGCCAAAATTTTTTAAGGGAAGTACGATTGATTCCACATACATTCGTTCGGTGGATGTGTTTTATATTTTCCCAACACTCCTTGATGATGATGCGGATTCACGTTGGAATGCAGAAATGACCGATGTTAAATGGAAGGAAGAAGCGCTAGAAACTGCCATTCGCTACCAGGCGAGTGCATGGGTGGAATGCGGCAGGATGTTCGCTCCTTATTATCGTCAAGCACATCTCAAAGCCTATGATTCGATTCAAGGCAGAGGAAGAGAGGCACTCTTATTTGCCTATGAAGATATCCGTGCATCTTTTATGGAATACTTGGAAAAATACAATGAAGGAAGACCATTTATACTCGCCGGTCATAGCCAAGGATGCACGCAGCTCACCTTATTAATCAAAGAATTTATTGATGAAAAACCGTTGGCTAAGCAGTTGATTGCTGCATATATGCCGGGAATAGGACTGGATAGCAATGAATTTCATTCCATCCCCTTCATGACAAAACCTAATCAATTTGGGGGATTTGTCGCCTGGAACACCATGAATGACCAACCAGACAATGATTTGTATCCGTTGTGGTATAAAGGAAAAGTATGCATTAACCCAATTACATGGGATTTAACCAAGACAACCCCGAGAAGTTTGCATAAAGGGTTCTATTACACCAATGAGAAATGCTATACGCAGGTATTTGAAACCGAATTAATTGATGGTGCCGTATGTGTTCGGAATTTCCGCGCGCCATTTCAACTGGCTATTAAGAAATATAAAAACCTACACATTGGAGACGTGAACCTTTTTTGGAAAGATATTGAGTTAAACTGCAAGGAACGGATTAAGGCTTATCTTGACGCGTTTTAAGTTTTCTCAGTTCCGCTACATCTAGCCAATAGAGTAGTTTGATGGAGAAACTATTGCTACTCAACCCTGCATTAAAGAGGTCGTTCATGTTTTGAAAATACCCCGGGTTTATCTCCTTGACGGAAGTAAAAATCGAACTCTTCCAAACAAAACTCAATTCGCTACCTTGTTTAAAAACCCATCGGTAAGCGCAATCAACGGTAAAGGCATTGTAATTCAGATCATATGCAGAAGTTCCATCGGATGCTAGCCCTTGCGTGGAATTAGGACTTAAGGAACCATTTTCATTCAAGGTGAAAAATTGGTTATAGGTCAACACGGACCAATAATGCCTTGTACGTAAAGCGATGTTCATTCGATTGGTCAAGGTGTAATTAAACTCAAGGTACTGGGTTAAATTCATTCGGTTTCGTTCGCCGAATAAAATCCCCGGAATTGTGTCTACCGGCGTACCGAATTGAATGGCATAGCCTCGATCATTTCGCTGATCTTCTAGGGACCAATTTAGGGTAATCAAAATCTTGTTGGAAGCCCGAATTCGCGGAGAGAACATATAACTTAAGTATTTCCAGCTTGGATTATCGGCAAATCCCACGTAGTAAAAGTTCACATCCAACGCCAATGATTTTTGATAATTTGTAGAAATCCACCCCCCTGCTCCATACCATCGAGGAACTACATAATAACTTCCCCATACTCGGGGTTCAAAATAATCATACTTTTCTGTAAAGGAAGTATAAGCGCTGACGCCATACGCATCGAAGTGTTTTGTCATCGCAAAAGCAGACCAATCCAAATTAGATTCCGTGTAAACATTGGGACGATACAATCGATTATAGGATAATGTAAGATTCGTTGTCATCCGAACAAATTTCCACCACGGTTTGAAATACCGATATCCAATAAACGCGCTTCCAAAACGGCGGTTGTTCACTGAATTAAACCCCAGATCATTCGGGTCATATTTGTCATCTTCCTCAAAATAATTCAAGGAATAAATTAAATTACCCCGTTGTTTACCTGCATTAAGCCCCAAGTTATAACCAAACTCATTCCCAAATGCTCCATATTTTTGAGATACCGTGGTTTTTCCATTTATAAAGAAGGTATTGTTCTTGGAATTAAGGTTTGAATTAAAAGCCGTTACATTCGCATCGTAAAAGTTGCCTTCTCGCAAGACATTGGTATTTGTTAGCGTCACGGAACTGTTGTTTTTTAAATTTTGGTCCAACACTAGGGTGTTATAATTCGTTAGCGGTGCGGCTAAAAATTCACGGTTTTCATTCGTGATTGTATTAAATGCTGTACCAACCGTAGGTGCCGAAAGTGCGTTGAACACACCGATTCCTAAACCGTGTTTGGTCCTTCCCGATAATTTACTCGCATTGTACAATTGGGGCATGCCTTGAATTCCACCAATCACTTCATTTTCTAATAAATTCGTAGTTAAAACCTCCCAAGGTGCTTGGACACCAATTCGTCGAGAATAAAAAATCCCAGATTTATTAAACAATTCCATACCCTCAGTAAAAAACTGACGATTTTCATTGAATTGAATTTCAAAGGGCGAGGTGTTTAATACTTGATTATCAAAAATCACTTGACCAAAATCTGGCACTAAGGTGACATCCAATGTAAATGCTTCATTGATTCCATACTTGACGTCCATTCCCCCAAAAAAAGAACTGCCATATCCATTCGCTTCTTGATTAACATAAGTCGAAAGATAGGGGATCAAACTTAATCTAAGGGGTGGGTCTATGTTATGAATTCCTTCAAGTTTTCCACTGTTCACCAAATAGTTTTCAAAATCAGGATTTACAGTCACCCAAGATGATTCCTCACGGGAACGGGCAATTTGGCGACCAAAATTTATGTTCCATGATTGAATTTCTTTTTTGGAAAACCGCAGCGCAGAATACGGGATTTTCAACTCGGCTAGCCACGCGTTATCACTCAGTCGAACCTGACTTTCCCAAACCAAATTCAACTGATCGTTAAAGTCACCGGCAAGAATTTTACCATCTAACTGAACGCCAGTACTTGTGATTCCAAAGTAAAATCCATTTTGATGGTCATTGTACGTATCTAAATAAATAGAAAAAACATCCGCATTCGCGTTATAGTCATCACGTACAGTAAAAACATCAGAAATGGAATCCCTGATATCATAGCAGGTAACAAAAAAGTACAAGGCGAAATCATCGTAAACTAAACGTACGGAAGTTTTGTGCTGACTTTTTAAAGCGGGAATAGGTCGGATTGTAATAAAGTCCGTAGCAGTTGAGTCTGACTTACTCCAAGCCTCTTCATTCATTTTGGCATCAACCGTAATTTTACTGTTGATTCTCAGCGCTGAAAATTGTTGTTGCGCCCCTATACAAAGAGGAAATAAGAAAAAAGAAAGCAACCATTGTTTCATGTCGCGGCAAAGGTAAAAAGTAAAATGCAACCACACGTATTTTTAACGAAAAGGGCGTACCTTTGTCATGTGGAAATTTTCGATAAGCTAAAAGAACAACTCATGCTGCAGGAGTGGCCTAATGTGTATTTTTTCAAATTCATTGTTCCAAGTGATTCTGAAAAATTAGCGCTAGTGACAGGGTTCTTTGATACGAATGCTGAAATAACCATGCACCCATCAAAAACAGGAAAATACACCAGTATTAGTGCAAAAACGGTCATGATGGATGTTGATTCAATCATTGAATTATACGAACGTGCCGCGGCAATTCCTGGCGTAATCTCTTTATAATCGTATGAATAAAGTTTTTAATCAAGAGTTACTAATTGATTTTTTAGGGATCACACTAGGTATTTTAATCCTGATTATTCTGTATCGAATATTGATTAGATTTTTAAGCCGCAAGGTATTAAAACCTCAAGATTATTGTGTGCTGTACGATGTTGAGTTCCCGGTTGCCAAGGGTGAAATTTCATTTTATTTTACAACATCCATTCAACGTGAGGTCCGCTTATTTTTAAAAAATTCAGCGGGTAATCAATTTGAGGTTGTAGATCAATTATTTGATGAAGGGGGCCACATTTGTCGTTTTGATAGCACTTCGGTTCCCAACGATGAATACCTTTATGTGCTTAAAACGGCAAATCAAGAAATCAGTAAACGCATTGAAATCAAGAATTAAGCATCCCCTTGCTTTTTGTCTTTTTTCCCTTTTCTTGGCGTTTTAATTTTTCGTTTTTTCGTGTCCAGGTGAAGTTTTTCCTTCTTGAATTCTCCTTCAGTACCACCACCAACGGATTCTAAACGAACAACCAATCCGATGCTATGTTGCATATAATCTGACTTTCCAAAGAAGTCAGAGGTAAGGCCAATTTTACCAACAGACTGCAATTGAATTCCAATTGCATTGTTAAACCAGAAGTTAATTCCACCCCCAACATTTAAGGTTGGATAAAATGATTGGGAAAGCGTATCACTTGCTGGATGAACCGTAGCCCCTACCCCCATCAGTAGGTATGGGTCAATCATACCTTTTCCGAGCAGTGAATAAAAAGAATATTTAAGGTTTGCATCTGCTGAGAGCCCGAACCCTTTAATCCCTGCTTGATTATTCACAAGCTTAGTTCCCTTAAATCGAGTAAAAGCTACAGAAGCTTCTGCGCTCCACCCTTTATAAAAATAATAATCAAACATTAATCGACTCGGAAATACCTCCGCCTGCATTGATTCAACGTTAAATAAATCCCCTGGTGCCCCATCATCATCCCAAATACTCCAACCCAATCCGAACATCATTTTGTATGGATTTGCATTTTGAAAGGTTTTGTAGCCCTGCGAATAAATAAAACATGGGATTAATAATACAATGGTTAAAAAGACCTTCATCGGATGTTAGTTAAGTAATTATCGTGTAAAATTAAAAACAATAATCAGTCGAGTATTTGCTGCGAACCTAATTTATGTTCAATAAATTGTTAATTAACTCAATGGAAACATTGAAATCGCAAATAGTTACATTGCCTTATGGCAAATTCAATACCTTTGTAGTGTGAAGAAAGGAACTAAATTGTTACTCTTAGATGATGATCAAGAATCGTTTGAAATCATTGGCATTTGCTCTGGACTTAGTGATTATCGATTAGCTTGGAATCTCAATAAATCTTTTGCTTGGCAATTAGCGCACAGTGATCACACATTGAAAATTCCGCAAAAAAAGTCTAGTGAACCCATTGAATACGCCTATTATCAGCATTTAGGTTATGAGGATCTCACGGATTTATACCTGATCAAGAACAAACAACTGAGTAAACCACTACTAGAAGACCTTCCACAATTAGATTATGTGCTTGTTATTAAAAATAATTTAGTCTTAGATATCGATGAGCTTTTAGGCTTGCTACGACAGCATCAACAAATCATTGCGGCTTATCGATATGAAAGCTCCGCCTTTAGTATTTCAGAATATTTACAATTTGAAGAACCGTATGAATAAAACAAAAATAGTTGCAACGATGGGGCCTAGTTCAAGCCCGCGTGAGGTTTTAAAGGAAATGTTTATTGCTGGTTTAAATGTATGCCGTGTAAATTTTTCTCATGGATCCTATGATCAACATGCTGAAGTAATCCGTACCGTCAGAGAATTAAACGAAGAACTTGGTGCCAATGTGGCTGTTTTAGCGGATTTACAAGGTCCAAAAATTAGAACTGGTGAAATGGAAAACAACGGCGTCATGCTCGAAGTAGGAGCCTCATGCCAAATTATTACTGAAAATATACTTGGAACCGCAGAACGGTTTTCAATTAATTACACCAATTTACCAAAGGATGTTAGCCAAGGTGAACAAATTTTATTGGACGATGGGAAATTAATTCTTGAAGTTCTTTCAAGTGATAAAAAATCAACCATAAATTGTAAGGTTATTCAGGGTGGAATCTTATCTTCCAAAAAAGGGGTGAATTTTCCAAACACAAAAATTTCAATGCCGTCTTTAACCGAAAAAGACCGTATGGACCTCATGTTTGCGCTTGAGCAAGAAGTTGATTGGGTGGGCTTGTCTTTCGTCCGAAATGCGCGTGATATTATTGAATTAAAGCATTTGATTGCGAATCAAAATGGAAAAGCCAGAGTGATTGCAAAAATTGAAAAGCCTGAAGCCTTAGAATGCATCGATGATATCATTCAGGTTACAGACGGGGTAATGGTTGCCCGCGGCGATTTAGGAGTTGAAGTGCCATACCAACGCGTTCCGATCATTCAAAAAATGCTCATTGAAAAGTGTATTTCAAACGCAAAACCTGTTATTGTGGCCACCCAAATGATGGAGTCAATGATTAACAGCATGTCCCCTACCCGTGCTGAAGTAAATGATGTGGCCAACGCCGTGTTAGACGGAACAGACGCTGTCATGTTATCCGGTGAAACCTCTGTGGGAAAATATCCGATTGAGGTGATTAAAACCATGTCTAATATCATTGAAGAGGTAGAGAAAACTCCAGAGTTGTATAACAAGGAAGAACTGCCAGACATTAATAGCGATCGCTTTATTACCGATTCCATTTGTTTTAATGCGTGTAGATTATCACAACGTGTTCACGCTAAAGCTATTATCACAATGTCGTTTTCCGGGTATACCGCCTATAAAGTTTCTTCCCAACGACCGAATACCGCCATTTTTGTGTTTACCAGCAACCGCACGATCCTTTCACAGTTAAACTTGTTATGGGGAGTAAAAGCTTTTTATTACGACAAACACATAAGTACCGATCACACGATTGCAGACATCAAGTATATCATGAAATCTGAGGGATATTTAAGCATTGGTGACTTGGTTATAAACATCGCATCTATCCCCTTGGAAGACCTTGGCGGATCAAATATGCTAAAACTTAGCTACGTCGACTAACATTTTTTAGAATTCATTGTTGCATTACATTGTATATTTGCACCATAAAATTCTAATATGACTGATTTCATTGCCCGCCACATAGGTCCTGAAGGAAAGGAAACCTCTGAAATGTTAACAAAAATCGGCGTTTCTTCGATTGAAGAACTCGTTGGAAAAACCATTCCAGCTGCGATTCGATTAAATCGTGAATTACAAGTAGATGCTGGGATAACAGAAGCAGAGTACCTTAAAAAAATCAGCGCAATTGGTCAGAAAAATCAAGTACTTAAATCCTTTATTGGACTGGGCTATCATGAAACCTTGGTGCCTTCGGTAATCCTGCGAAATGTATTGGAAAATCCAGGATGGTATACCGCATATACTCCATACCAAGCAGAAATTGCACAAGGAAGGTTAGAAGCCTTGTTAAATTTCCAAACCATGGTATTGGATCTGACAGGAATGGAAGTTGCTAATGCATCCTTACTTGATGAAGGAACGGCTGCAGCAGAGGCCATGATTATGTTTTATAATTCACGCTCAAGAGAGGATGTTAAACTAGGAAAAAATACATTCTTGGTTCATGAATCCATCTATCCACAAACCTTGGATGTAGTTACGGGAAGAGCGATTAACCTGGGGATTAATCTCCAAACATTTAATTCCGTTGATGACGTAACATTAGATGGTTGTTTTGGTGCCCTTTTACAATATCCAGATGCTCGCGGACATGTTTCAGCAATTGAAACTGCCATTGCTCAATTGAATGGAGCGTCTATCCAAGTGGCCGTTTGCAGTGATTTAATGGCATTAGCACTATTAAAATCTCCAGGTTCAATGGGTGCCGATGTGGTATTAGGAAACTCACAACGTTTTGGGGTTCCCATGGGTTATGGTGGTCCTCACGCCGCATTTTTTGCATCCAAAGAAACCTACAAACGAACATTGCCGGGTCGTATCATCGGTGTATCTAAAGATGCTGATGAAAATACTGCCTTGAGAATGGCTTTACAAACCCGCGAACAACACATCAAACGAGATAAAGCAACTTCTAATATTTGTACAGCCCAAGCCTTATTGGCTGTCATGGCAGGAATGTATGCTGTTTATCACGGGCCTCAGGGAATCAAACGAATTGCAACACATATTCATGAATTAGCGTGCAACACAGCCTCAGGCTTATTAGCGAAAGGGCACACGCTGCATTCGACACAACTTTTTGATACGGTATGTATTACAAATGTGGATAGTGCAAGTATTTTGAAAGCTGCTGTGAATAAAGGGATGAATTTTTTCGCTCCTGATGCGAACACCGTTCAAATTACATTTGGAGAACCACATACATCCGCGGATGTTGATGCAATCTTAGCCATGTTTGAAACGAAAGGAAGCGGCATCTCAGCAGAAGTCGGTATTCCAAGTGCATTGGTACGAGAAGGTGAAATATTAACACATCCTGTGTTCAGTGCACATCATTCTGAGTCAAAAATGATGCGCTACTTAAAATCGTTGGAGAATAAAGATTTATCGCTAGTGCATAGTATGATTCCTTTAGGATCTTGTACCATGAAATTGAATGCGGCAAGTGAACTAATTCCTATCACTAACCCGAATTTCGCAAACATGCACCCATTTGCACCAAAGGATCAGGCCGCAGGGTATCACGAATTTATGGCAGAATTAGCCAAAGATTTGTGCGAATGTACAGGCTTTGCCGGAGTCTCATTACAACCAAATTCTGGTGCTCAAGGTGAATATGCAGGTCTCATGGTCATTAAAGCCTTCCATGAAGCAAATGGTGACTTCCAACGTAAAAAAATCATCATACCTTCAAGTGCGCATGGAACCAATCCTGCATCAGCAGTAATGGCTGGTTTTGAAGTTGTGGTAACCGGATGTGATGAACATGGAAACATTGATATTACGGAATTGAAAACTGTAGCTGAGCAACTCGGAGACGATTTAGCGGGAATCATGGTTACCTATCCATCAACGCACGGCGTTTACGAGGAAGGCATTCGAGAAATTACAGCAATCATTCATGCACAAGGAGGTCAAGTGTACATGGACGGGGCCAACATGAATGCGCAAGTAGGGCTTACGAATCCTGGGAATATCGGCGCTGACGTTTGCCACTTAAACTTGCACAAAACCTTTGCTATTCCGCATGGCGGTGGTGGCCCAGGGATGGGTCCGATTGGTGTTGCAGCCCATTTAGTACCGTTCTTGCCAAGTAATCCATTGCATACCACGGGTGGAGATCAGGCGATTCACGCCATATCTGCTGCGCCATACGGTAGCGCATTGATCTTGTTGATTTCATACGGGTACATCAAAATGTTAGGATTCAAAGGACTCCGTGAATCGACCGAATTGGCGATAGTTAATGCCAACTACATCGCTGCTTGCTTAAAGGAACATTATACAATCTTATATACCGGAGCGCACGGAACAGTTGCTCACGAGTTAATTCTTGACTGTAGAGAATTCAAAAAGAATGCGGATGTAGAAGTAGCCGATATGGCCAAACGACTAATTGACTTTAATTTTCATGCCCCTACCGTTTCATTCCCGGTGGCTGGAACCTTAATGATTGAACCTACTGAATCTGAAGATAAAGCAGAACTTGATCGCTTTATTGAGGCCATGATTAAGATTAGACAAGAAATTGCTGATATCGAAGCAGGTAAATATCCAAAAGATAACAACCTACTCAAAAATGCGCCACACACAGCAGATTGCATTATTAATCGAACCTGGGAATATCCATATACACCAGCGGAAGCGGCTTATCCACTCCCCTATTTAATGAAAAATAAGTATTGGGTACCTGTTCGTCGCGTAGATAATGCGTATGGCGATCGGAATTTAGTTTGTGCTTGTCCGAGCATTGAATCCTACATGACCGCTTAATGAATATTGATATACTCGCCTTTGGCGCGCACCCTGATGACGTAGAAATTTCCTGCGGGGGAACCTTATTGCGCTATGCGGACGAGGGTAAGCAGATTGCTATCGTTGACCTGACACAAGGAGAGTTAGGTACGCGTGGAAGCGGAGCCATACGCATGGAAGAAAGCAGGGCTGCATCACAATTGTTAGGTCTTGTTGACCGGGTAAATCTGAGAATGGCTGATGGATTTTTTGAAGAAAATGAAGACCATTTACATCAAATCATTCGTGAAATCCGCCACTTTAGACCCCAGCTTATCCTTGCGAATTCGATTACAGATCGTCATCCCGATCACGGGCGAGCGGCTGCCTTGGTTACACGAGCGGCATTTTTATCGGGTTTGCCTAAAATTAATACAATGCGTAACGGAATCGCTCAAGAAGCATACCGTGCCCCTATGCTGCTTCACTACATTCAGGACATGTATATTGAACCAGATATTGCATTAGATGTTAGTGACTATGCGGAAGAAAAAATTAAGTTGGTACAATGTTTCTCGTCTCAGTTCTTCGATCCAAATTCTACGGAACCGGAAACCCCCATTTCGAATGCACACTTTTTCGAATTTATGAAGGGAAGGATGATGCAATATGGAAGACCTATTGGTGTGACATATGCGGAAGGATTTACGATCAACCGAACGCTTGGGGTAAACGACTTATTTAACCTGCGTTAGTACATTAACAAGGCCCCGGCAATCCCTGCAATTACGCTAGAAAGTTTCAAGAGATTAAACTTGTGGTTTTCTGAAGTTTCAAAAATGATAGTGGTTGAAATGTGTAAGAACATTCCGATTACGACGCCCAATACCACTGGGACGCTAATTCCTGTTTGTTCGATAGGGACTTTTAATCCAATAAGTAATCCCAGGGGTGTCATAATGCCGAAGAGCATTAAAACCAACCAAGCCATCCCTCTTTTCAACGAAGTGCTCAAGAGCAAGGTCATAAGCGCGATTGCTACTGGAATCTGATGAAAAACAATTCCCCAAAACAACGAGAGTTTGTGGTCGTGATTATGCAAGTGGTGTAAATGATCCACATCATTTCCCAAGGGAATTCCTTCAATAATAGAGTGAATAGAAAGCGAAATAAAGAGTGCCCAAGGCATGGATTGTCCTTTATGCACATGGATGTGCCCGTGCTCGATTCCTCCGGAGAAATACTCCATGATGAGCTGAATTAAAAATCCAATAAGAATGTAAATCCCAATGTTGGCGGTTTCGCCGGCGTAGAGTTCGGGAAGTAAGTGTTCAAATACGATTGCAAGAAGAAATCCACCACTAAAAGCTAGGGCTAACTTAATAAATTGAGACTTGTTATTTGCTTGTAAAAAATGCACAAAACCACCTCCTGCAGCAACTACAGCAATCAAGACCAAAACCATTAATAGAGGGCTCATTTTTTTTGTGCAATTATAATTAAGCGAGGGGATGTTGACGGATCAAACGCATCCAACGCATAGTTGCCAAAGGTATGCAGAATATGAAAGTGCTCGTTTAACAGTTCTTGAAAATCAGCCAGACCAAGCAATTGAACTTGTTCAGTATAATGGAAATCTTTGCCTTCATCCGTAAACTCGATGTGCTTAATTACTTTACCTGCTGTTATTTCCCTCCGAATCTTAAAGGTAAGTGCATCGCGCTGCACCTCCTCAGAAGAAACTAAGGTGTTTATTACACGCCGTGCATTTAAAAAATCAATGACTAAGATCCCGCCTGGTTTTAACATGCTATTTACAGCATCGATAACGCGTTGATTTTCTGCAGTTGAATCAAAATACCCGAAACTGGTAAACAAATTGAACACCGCATCAAAGGATTTGTTAGGAAGTGGTTCACGCATGTCTTGAACCTTAAACTGTAATCCGTTCACAGCAGATTCATTGGCAAAGGCAATACTTTCTGGAGACAAGTCAGTGCCAAGCACATTTAATCCGAGGGCATGCAGGGTTCGAGCATGTCTACCTTTACCACAGGCTAAATCCAAGACCTTGGACTTAGGTTCAAGGGCTAGGAAATCGACTAAACGCTCAATAAATGTTTGTGCTTCTTCCTCACTTCGGTGATTATAAAGCTGGTGATAATACGAAGTATCAAACCAAGAAGCGAACCAAGGTGTAGCTGTCATGCGACAAAGATAGGTAAAAGCCCGTGGAAGCAATGCAACATTGCCTTATCTTAGCAGCATGAAACGTATTGGTCTTAGCGGCGGAATTGGTTCAGGAAAAAGTTATGTGGCTGAAATTCTTGAAAAAATGGGGTTTCCTGTATACTATTCTGATGCTCGAGCCAAAGCACTGACAGATACCCATCCCCATATTAAATCCGAATTGATTAAGCGCTTTGGTTCAACAATTTATGAAGACGGTGTATTGAATCGAAAAGCATTGGCCTCCTTAATCTTTGACTCCGATGCGGATCGACTGTTTGTGAATAATTTAATTCACCCCATAGTTCGTGCTGATTTCGATGCGTGGTGTGCCCAACAGCATTCTTCCCTTGTTTTCAATGAAGCTGCCATTTTATTTGACACGGGGGCTTACAAGCAATTCGACGGAACGCTTTTGGTTGTTGCGCCTTTGGATTTGCGCATTCAGCGGGTCATGCAGCGAGACCGTTGCAACGAAGAAGAGGTTAGAGAGCGTATAAAAGCTCAATGGCCCGACGAGCAAAAAATACCCTTAGCTACTTCGGTGATTACGAGCAATGGGATATTACCTTTAGTATCTCAAGTAGAAGGCTCAGTTCAAACACTTCTTAGTCTTTAGACTGAATGGCTCTTGTGATAACAAAAAGAAGAAAAAAAACCATCGTGATAACGACTAGTACAACGCCACCGTTGCTTAAATGAAATTCACCTTTTTGCATCTCGTACATACGTCCATAAATAAAACGCGCGACGATTGTTAGTACCGCAAGAATTAACCAAATCCATGGTTTAATCTTAAACATCAATAGTCAAAATTAAGGGTTAAGCCGAAGGTAAACGGATAAATTACTGCAGTAGCCGATTTTTTAAACAACGGAGTCAAGTTATAATTCACAAACAAGCCATAGTGATCAAATCCCAAGCGAGTGGTTGCATAGGCACCAAAAGGAGCAAGCTGAAACCGTGAGTTTACCGTATTTTGAAAGCGGTCACCGTTGTTATATTTCCCTCGGGTTGACCAAGATCCGCCAAGGTTCCAATATCCTACTGCACCCACATTAAAATAAAAGGAACTTTTAGTCTTTGCTTTACTGCATACTTCAAACAACAACGGCACATTAAATGAACTGTAAGTCAAGTTATTTGCTTTGTATGGTAAATTATTCAAGCCTTCAATAGCAAACAAGGTATCCACATCACCGCCCGGAACGGTCGACGTATGAACCAAATCGTATTGACCGAGACGAATAGAGGACATGTTAAATCCTAATCCTGTGGTTAGTCCTAGGTATTGCTTAAAAATTGGCACCTTGTACTCAAATAGGTTAAAGCCAAAGGTAAATACATTCAGATCGGAGGTATTCCAATACGGATAATCGGTTGGATTATCCATCATAAGATTTCCAAAACCGATATCAAACCCTGCAAAATGTGGGCTTGGTTTATCGTCTTCCTCTTCGTTCGGTTCCGTATCATCCCCCACTTCAAAATTAATGGGCAGTGACATATAAATCGCTGAATCTTTACACGCAGGATTCCAATTCCAATGAAGTAAATTAGTTACTCTTAATGCTTCTTTATCGAGCGACGGATGTGCTGATTTGGCAACCGTTGCTTTAGAGACATTTCCAGAACGATTTACCATAAATCTGACATAAACTTTTCCGGAAATCCCTTGATCTACACAATCTTGAGGATAAGTAACCTCATTTTGTATAAACTTCATCAATCCCTCGTAACCCGTTGGATAGGTCGCACAATCCTCCTCGATCGTAGTACTAATAACTGGTTCTGTATCTTGGGCCCAAGCTGAAACACCTAAAAAACTCAAGAGGGAAATCGCAAATATATTTTTCATAATCATCCGTTTTATCAAATATACGCATTAAAATCCAAGGCTCACCCGCAGCATGAAATTTCTCCCAGCTTGCGGATAAAAGAAGCGTTCGGTGGTTTTTACCCCTGCATATTGGTAGGCAAAGGCATACCCATTGTTCGAGTACATTTGATTAAAGACATTATTTACAATTCCTGAAAGCTGGATTACTGTATTTTCTTTCGTTTTGAACGTTTTTCTTAGTCCAAAAGAGGAATAATTAAAGGCCGGTAATTCACTCGTTTCAATATTGTCCATATACTGTTTACCGACAAATTTTGAGGTCCAATCTAAGTTTAGGTTCCAATTAGGAATGGTATAGGTCACCCCGAGTCCTGCAATCACGCTGGGCGAAAAAGACAGGGTGGTTTGGGCGTAGGTTGTAGTTTGTTGAGTATAATAGGGAAGCGAATCCAAATAGACATCTAAATAATCCACGTAATTCATCGCCTTATTGCGACTCAAGGTTACATTTCCATTAATTTCTAAGTTTATAATTCGCTTATATTTCGCCTCGATTTCAATTCCTTGCCGATAGCTGTCTTTAATGTTGGTGCGCGTATATGCTCCCACGTCATTAATTTGCCCCGTTAATGCGAGCTGATTGTCAAAATCCATGTGGTAAAGGTTCGCTTTTAGCACCAGCCCGCGGCCTTGCCAGGTATAGCCCAATTCATAATCGGTTAATGCTTCTGATTTTGGACGACTGCTGGGTGTAGATTCCCTAAAATCTCTGCGTACCGGTTCTCTATTGCTGCGCCCAACAGAAAGGTAAAATTGGTGATTTGATTTCAGTTGATAAAAAAGTGAAGCCTTCGGATTGATAAAATGAAAATCCACCGTTTGGGTAACATCTTTTAGTTCCCCAGAAACCATGTCCAATCCCAAAAATTCATAGTTTACATAACGATACTGAAGGTCTGCAACCCATTTGAATTTATTGTAGGTATTTTGAACCTTGGCATAATGGCTGAATTCGAATTTATTTCCCATTTCATCGTAATACCGATCCCCTAGGTCAGCATCCGAAGCAAACTGCGCCCAAATCACCTCACCGAAATGCGCGCCGCGATAATTGTTTACTGCGCCGCCTGTAGTCACTTGAAACCGATTTCCTTGATAAGACAGCCCGTATACGGCACCAATGAAATGGTTATCTAACCACCTTCTTCGAATCAAATTAGCGCTTGTGACCGTATCGCCACCCAAAATAACTGGACTTATTTGATAAGAAGCTAAGTCATCTCCTGCGCGGTATTCTTCATAATACCCTCTTCCATAGGTATAGTGACCAGCCGCATTTGCCACCCACTTGGAATTTTTAAAGCGATGGGTAAGATGTACTTGATAATTGTCTTGCTGGTAGTGGTCTACCTGATTTTGATAGGTATAGTAGTTATAGGTTCTTCCCGCATTTAATAGATTCTGTCGCTCTGCATCCGTTAATCCATTGCGATCGGCATAAGCGTTTCTGTCCGCCGCGTTGCCAAATACCACGCTTTCAGGTGTCCCATACCACGATTGATAAGTAATTTCCTTTCCACTAAAGGCGACGCCTTTCAACACCGTTTGTTTGCCTACCCAACCTGCACTCAAATACCAGGACCTTAAGTTCGAAGTGGCCCGATCGATGTAGCCGTCTGAACCAATTCTAGATAGGCGAGTTTCTACGAAATATTTTCCTTTAATTAATCCTGTATTGGCTTGTATCGAAGTTTTAAAGGAGTTGAACGAACCATAGCTGGCATCCAGTTTAGCAGAGGCTTGGTCCACAATGTCATTTGTTTTCAAATTTAACGAGGCGCCAAAAGCGGCGGCACCGTTGGTTGAAGCACTTACACCCCGTTGGAAATCTATGGATTGGGTTGAAGAAACTAAATCCGGCATATTAACCCAGTATACGTCATGGGATTCCGGATCATTCACCGGGATTCCATTAATGGTAACATTTAACCGAGAGGCATCAATGCCCCGAACACGGATTCCACTGTATCCAATTCCATTACCCGCATCGGAAGTCGTCACCACGGAAGGCATTTGATCGAGTAAAAAAGGAATATCTTGACCATAATTTTTCGCGTTTAACCCTTGTTTATCAAGCTTTGTAACGTTGGTGGCCTCCGGAGCTAAACGAATCGTAATACAGGCTACTTCATCCAACTTTTTACTGGATAGCGGAAGCACGACCCGCAGGGTATCAAATGCCCTGGGCATATCCAATTTTCCTCGCCGCTCAGGAACTGTAACTTGGATGCTCCCGTAACCGGGTTGATCAATGGTGAGTATTTCATTTGGATTGACGTCATTTAATTTAAATACGCCAATGGCATTCGTACTTACCGTTCTACCGTCGGCCGATTGAACGCGTACACCAACTAAGGGCTGATATTTAGCATCGGTTACCTTTCCGGTAACATTGGATTGTGCCACACTGATTAGCGCATTGAGCACCAATAAACCAACAAACTTAACTTTCATAATATATTACATTATGACAAGTCAAGGGGTAAACTTGTACGTGATTAAAAAACCTCCTCCCGTCGCAGGCATTACCCTGATCCGGTACAATGGGTATAATCTCAGCCTTTCGGCACCCCTTAGAGAACGAGACAAAATTAAGTGAAAAATGAATAAGATTTACAAAAAATAACTACCTCGGTGCATTTAGGTTTCAGCTAAGATTCGTACCAAGTCATTGTTAATGTAGTATACCTCCTTTTTTTCGTAAAAGGAAGAAATAATTCCATGAAGCTTCAACTCGTTTGCATATTTCGCCAAGGTTGTACGACTTTTAATATTTAATACTTCCTTAATACGGTCCTGTTTAATATACGGCTGAGAAAAGAGCAGGTCATTAAATTCGCTGGAATACCATGAAATATTCCTTTTTGCCGTTTGTAAGGTGGCTTCCTTTTGATCCATAATATCATCAATCATTTGATTGGTTTGTTTAGCGGTTTGCTCAACCGCTTCCATCATGAAAAGCAACCAGGGTTTCCAAGCAGCACGTTGCGTAACTCCGGCCAGTAGATGGTAATAATCAGTTTTATTATCAAGGATGAATCGGCTCAAAAATAGAACCGGTTGGGACAACAAGCCTTGGTCTACCAAATATAATAGATTCAATATTCTCCCTGTCCTACCATTTCCATCGGTAAAGGGATGAATAGCTTCAAATTGATAGTGAGCGATGGCCATTTTAAGCAATGGGTCTATTTCTGGATAGAGATTTTGAAATTCTAATAAATTTTGAATCTTATCTTGTATAATTTGCTCACCTCGGGGTGGTGTATAAATTACTTCGCCAGGTCGCAACTCGCTATTTCCTCTGCGAATTACCGTGAGTGATTGCGGAGGTCTAAAACCTTGGGTAGAGTTCTTCGTTTTTTGAAAAACTGTTAAAATCACATCTTCCGTCACACGGTTTTCACGCTTGATTAATTGATATCCTCCCCAAAGCGCTTCGCGATATCGAAGGACCTCTTTCGTTGCTGGGCTGGCATACTCCTCGCGAAATTGGGAGGAAATCGCCCGATATAATTCATCATCGGTGGTAAAAATATTTTCAATCGCCGTGGAGGTTTTCGCCTCCCGCAACCCAATGGTATTTATCAGCATGCTTGGGTTAGGCATTCGAAGTATATTCTTATTTAATTCAGCTAAATTTCTTGAGGCAAGCCCCCATTTGATCAAGATTTCAGCATCTAATATCAATGCAGAAGGAGGTAAATTCGGTAAATCGTTAAAGGGTAAATTTCTATCAAACATTATTTATCATGTTCATTTTTATATCAATTAGTGAACATATACAAATATATGTCCATTTATCAAGAAAAAAACAAATCATGTTCATTTTTTATCGAAAAAATGAACATATAGCATTATATGTCCAAGGTTACTTCAAACGGAGCAACAATTGCGCTATTTGCACGGCATTGGTAGCTGCACCTTTACGTAAATTATCGGCTACAATCCATAAATTCAAGGTGTTAGCTCGCGTAAAGTCTCTTCGGATTCGTCCAACAAAAACGGCATCCTTCCCTTCTGCAAATTTAGGCATGGGGTATTCAAAGGTCTCCAAGTTATCTTGTACAACAATGCCTGGGGTCTGTTCCAAGAGTTTACGCACCTCATCCAAATCAAATTCCGTGTCGAATTCAATGTTCACCGCTTCTGAATGCCCACCAACCACCGGAACGCGCACCGCGGTGGCGACCACATCAATGCGTGGATCCAAGATCTTCTTGGTTTCATTGGTTAATTTCATTTCTTCCTTGGTATAGCCATTGTCTAAAAAGCTATCACATTGCGGAATGCAATTCTTATCAATCGGATAATGATAAGCCATTTCACCTGAAATTCCTGCCCGCTCATTCTCCATTTGACGTACTGCTTTTACCCCAGTACCCGTAATGCTCTGATAGGTGGAAACAATTACCCGATTAATTCCATACCGCGCATGCAGCGGCGCCAAGGCCATGACTAACTGAATGGTGCTACAGTTTGGATTGGCAATAATTAAATCAGATGAAGTCAACTGATTTCCATTAATTTCTGGAACAATCAATTTTTTAGATGGGTCCATACGCCATGCCGACGAATTATCGATCACAACGGTACCCACGGCTGCAAATTTTGGAGCCCATGCTAAGGATGTTTCTCCCCCTGCGGAAAAAATAGCAAGGTCTAGGTGTAGGTCAACGGCGGTTTGCATCCCAATGACTGGATAGGATTTGCCGTTAAACACCACTTCTTTCCCGACAGA
>Ga0315903_10003628_pt1 | contig 21237 bp, 34 predicted proteins | sample LakEriMetagenome_7_FD_203524 | JGI IMG/M metagenome (GOLD analysis project Ga0315903, IMG submission 203524) | Freshwater fungal communities from buoy surface, Lake Erie, Ohio, United States - Buoy 2 MA119 | ecosystem: Environmental > Aquatic > Freshwater > Lake | place: USA: Lake Erie, Ohio... | reverse complement strand
GAGGCGGGGCGAGTCTGCCAGATCAGACAGGCAACGCGGGCAAGTTCCTAACGACTGACGGCAGCACGGCCTCTTGGGGCACGCCAGCGGGCTCAGGTGACGTTGTAGGCCCAGCATCAGCCACCGACAACGCGGTCGCACGTTTTGATTCGACGACTGGCAAGCTGATTCAAAACAGTGTCGTGACGATCAGCGACACAGGCGCTATGTCTGGCGTTACGTCGTTAGGTGTAGCGGACTACATCGACTTTGATACGACACCCACAGTCTCCAACGCTATTGGCCGCATGTATTGGGACGCGGCGCAGAATACTTTGGCCGTTGGCCTGACATCTACACTTGTGGCCGATGTAGGCCAGACGCTTTACGCTCGCGCAACTAATGCTGAAGCCGTAACCATTACCAAAGGCCAAGCTGTTTACGCGTTCGGCGCAACGGGAAACCGTGTATCCGTTAAATTAGCCAACAATACTGGCGACGCCACCTCAGCAAAAACTTTTGGTTTGGCCGCTGAAGATATTACTGCTGGTGGCACCGGCATGATTATCTGCCAAGGCGTACTAGATGGCTTGGACACCAGCGCGTACACAGCGGGCGACTCCTTGTACCTTGGTGCAACCAATGGCGCCTTGACTGCAACAAAGCCATACGCACCAAACCATTTGGTCTATATCGGAACAGTTGAGCGCGCTAATGCAGGTAATGGGCAAATCTATGTGCGCGTTCAAAATGGCTATGAAATAGATGAGCTACACAATGTGTCGGCTCAAAACCCCACTAACGGCCAGATATTGATCTACAACGAGACGACAAGTCTGTGGGAGAAGGCCAATATTACCGCCGGATCGAATATTACGATCACGAATGGCGCTGGATCAATTACGATTGCGTCTACCGGCGGTGGCGGCGGTTCTGGTGATGGCGGTGCATACGCCTGGTTCTTATCTTAAGAGGTAAACATGAAAACTTTGGTCTTAGACGGCACCGCAATCAGCATTCAGGTGGCGATGTCCACCTCAGCGGCCACCACTAACCCGACATTCGTCGCCACTTACGCTGACAATGCGGGCTCTGGCATTACTGAAGGCGCGACAGACGGGCAACTAAACGGCTCAACTGACGTAACAGTCGTCCCGGCCCCGACCGGCACGAATCGCCGCGTCATTAAAGACATTACGATCTATAACGGCGATTCAGCAGCCGTTACAGTGTTCGTTAAGTACGACAACAATGCTACTCAACGCACATTAGCTAAGATAACTTTGGCGGTTGGCGACACATGGACAACTGACGGTACGTTTGATGCCAACGGCAATTTGAAGACCGTTGCAGGAATGGTCAATCTAACCACTCAAGTGACTGGCACGCTACCGGTGGCCAATGGTGGTACAGGCGCCGCGACGCTGACTGGTGTGTTGAAAGGTAATGGCACATCAGCCTTCACCGCAGCAACTGCTGGAACTGACTATGTTGCTCCTGGTGGAGCTTTAGGGACCCCTAGTTCTGGTACGCTGACTAACGCTACTGGTTTGCCTTTGAGCACTGGCGTAACAGGTACTCTACCCGTTGGCAACGGCGGCACTGGCGCTACTACGCTGACAGGGGTATTGAAAGGTAACGGCACATCGGCGTTTTCTGCGGCGACTGCCGGTACAGATTTCGTAGCTCCAGGTACTGCAACAACTTTTACCGCTACTCAGTCGTTTACCGGCTCTTCATCGACTGTTGCGATGAAGATTACAGATGCTATTGAGCCTATTACTGTATCTGCTACTGCTGCCACCGGAACGATTGCTTATGACGTAACTACTCAATCTGTTCTGTATTACACAAGCAACGCAAGCGCTAACTGGACGGTTAATTTCCGGGGTTCTAGCGGTACGAGTTTGAACACACTGATGTCCACTGGCGAAGCTATCACTGTAACTTTCTTAGTAACTAATGGTTCTACAGCTTATTACAATAATGCGGTTCAGGTAGATGGATCGAGCGTCACACCTAAATATCAGGGTGGTACCGCTTGGACTGCTGGTAATGCAAGTTCTATTGACGCTTATACCTATACGATTGTTAAGACAGGCAATGCTGCGTTCACTGTGTTTGCTGCTCAAACTAAGTTTGCTTAAGGTTAAATAATGGGATTGCTTTCGACAATTGGTGCGGCATCAGCTAGAGCTTATGGATTTACTCGGTCTGCTATTGCTGCGGCTGTTGATGCTTATTTCAATCTTACAACTCTTTTGTTGCCCGGTAATGGTACAAATGGAGCGCAGAACAATACGTTCTTAGATTCAAGCAGCAACAACTTCACTATTACCCGCAACGGTAACACGACGCAGGGTACGTTCACTCCGTTTAGTCAGACAGGATGGAGTAATTATTTTTCCTCGGGTCAATCAAATTACATAACAACACCATCAACAGTGCCATCAATCACTGGAGACTACACAGCAGAAGCGTGGATTTATTTAACTTCATTACCAAATATAGGAGTTATATTTTCTTTAAATGCTTCTGAATTTGAATTATGGGTAAATCTAAATAATGGAATTACTTATTACACAGGAGCTGGAAATAGAATAAATACTACGTCCACAGTTTCGTTAAATACATGGACGCATATAGCTTTAGTTCGTTCTTCTGGTGTAGCAAAAATTTATATTAATGGTGTCGCTGACGTATCTACGTATAGCTCAAGCGCAACTATAGGTTCTGGAACTGCTTTCTTATATTTAGGTAGGGATAGCGGTACAAGCGGGGGTTTTAACGGCTATATTTCAAACGCTCGTTTAGCTATTGGGGCAGCAGTTTATACAAGTAACTTCACTCCTCCAACTGTTCCATTAGGTGCAACTTCAGGAGGTCAAAACCCGCCGACTGGAACACAAACTTATCTATTGACTTGCCAGTCAAACAGGTTTGTTGATAACAGCAGCAGCCCCAAAACCCTGACTATCACCGGAACTCCATCCGTCCAAGCCTTCAGCCCGTTTGCTCCTACTGATGCTTATAGCACTACGACAGTAGGTGGTAGTGGGTATTTGGATGGGACGGGAGATTATCTATCGCTTCCTACGGGGCAAACCCCTCTTTTACTTGGTAACAGCGACTTTACTTTTGAGGCATGGGTATATAAGCAAACAACTGGCGCTGCAAACATATTTTTTGGGCAAGGCGATGCAGCAACTGCGGCTGGTAGCAGCTACATTTTTTACGCTACTACGACAGCGGCTACATCTGATTTGTATAGCGGTAGCACTAGCTACGGAATTACATCACCTAACCCGACGTTGAACGAATGGGCGCATGTAGCATTTGTTCGTACTGGAGGAACTTTCTCTAGTTATTTAAATGGTGTTCGAGTTGGAACAAGAACGGATTTAGGCACAAGTTCTGTAAATAATGGATCAACAACCTACCCACCAACAATAGGCGCTGCTGGTAACAACATCAATCGGCTGACTGGATATATTTCTGGCGCACGTTTAATAAAGGGAAGTGGTGGATATAACGCTGCAAACTCTACAATTACTATTCCTACAGCGCCGCCTACAGCCATAACCAACACTTCACTGCTATGCAACTTCACCAACGCTGGCATCACTGACGCTACTGCCAAGAACGTGCTGGAGACTGTTGGCAATGCGCAGATCAGCACAACGCAGAGTAAGTGGGGCGGTAGCTCGATGTACTTTGATGGGACGGGCGATTATCTTTTAACGCAAAGCAACGTTGTTAATGGTTTAGGAACAGGAAATTGGACTATTGAATATTGGGTTAATCCGGTTTCTGTATCTGCTGAATCCATACACGTAGATTTCAGAAGTGGTTCTGGAGCAGTTGGGCCTACTGTTGGCAACTCTGCTGGAGGCGCAGTATTTTTCCAAACATCTGGCGTAAACAGAATTACTGGATCTACGTTATCCACTGGAACATGGACGCATATAGCCGTTTCAAAATCTGGCTCAAGTACAAAGCTTTTTATAAATGGAACGCAGTCTGGTAGTACTTACACTGACGCAAATACTTACACAACACCTGCTAGAGTATGCGTTGGTGTAGATGATGACTCATCACCAAACGCTTATTTAAACGGATATATAGACGATTTGCGTATCACTAAAGGATACGCCAGATACACAGCTAACTTTACTGCTCCAACTGCGGCGTTTGCTTTGCAATAAGGACTGACCATGCTTTATACAAAAAACGGATCAATCCCAAAGCCTGAGACAGATGGAACTGATGGCTGGATAGAAGTTGAGACGCCGCCAGAAGCACCTGAAGGCAAAGAGGTGGTGTGGCTGAACTGGCAATGGGTAGTGCGTGATCCAAAGCCAATAGACCGCGAAGGCTACCGCTGGAAGTGGAACCACGACCAGATGCAGTGGATTGAGTATCAACTACCAGGTATCACAGAGCTGCCGACCGATCCGCTACCGGCGATCACAAGCGACCAGATCGCGGCGCTGGCCAGCAGTGACGTTGCGGCGCTGACGTCTGAACAGATCAGCACCCTATGACTCCTGAGTTACAAAAATACTACGAAGACAGGTTCGCCATGATGGCCACGCCAGGCTGGCGTGACCTGATTGACGACATCGAAAAAATAAAAGAATCGCTCAACAACATTTCTGTTGTAGAGAACGAAAAAGATTTACAATTTAAGAAGGGTGAGTTATCGATACTAACCTGGCTGTCCACACTAAAACAGGTCAGCGAACAGGCTTACGAGGACTTGCAAGATGAAAAGAATGTATGAATTTGTCTGCGAAAGCGGACAACGCATCGAACGGTTTACGTCTTATGAGGACAAGACCGTTAGTTGCAATTGCGGCAAGTTAGCCAGCCGCGTAATATCTGCCACACCGTTTAGGTTGGAGGGGTGGTCGGGGCATTTCCCGACGGCTTTTCATCAATTTGATAAAAAGCACCGCGACAAGCTAAAATCGGAGCAGAAGGCGAACAGATAAGCAGAAATGCCCTGTTCATGTTTAATCCTGGGAACCAAAAGATGGCAGGAAAAGGAACTTCGACATGTTGATAGATAAAGAACCCGAGATGCCGAGCGAAATCGAGGCAGACGACGCGAAACTACCCGAAATTGAAGATAGCACCAAGGCCCCAGCGCCTGAAGTGCCAGATCGATACAGAAACAAATCGATCGATGACATCATCAAAATGCACCAAGAAGCCGAAAAAGTGATCGGCCGACAGGCGCAAGAAGTCGGGGAAGTGCGAAAGCTGGCAGATGAGCTCATCAAGCAGAATCTCAGCGGCCGATCGCAACCTGTTGAGCAAAAAGAGCCTGAAGTGGACTTCTATGAAGACCCTCAGAAGGCAATTCAGCAAACAGTAGCAACTCATCCTGACGTTGTAGCCGCAAGGCAGGCGTCGCTTGAGTTTAAAAAAATGCAAACGCAGCAGCGCATGGCGCAAGAGCACCCTGACTTTATGCAGGTGGCAGCTGACCCAGAGTTTCACGCATGGGTCAAGTCGTCCCCGATACGTCTGGAGCTCTACGCCAAGGCAGATGCTCAGTTTGATTTTGATGCTGGTAATGAATTGCTCTCTACCTACAAGGCTATTAAGGGCGTCAAGACGCAGCAGGTGCAGTCAGAAGCTAAAGACAAGCGCCAGCAGCAGATGAAGTCCGCACAAGTCGACACAGGTGGAACTGGAGAGTCTTCAAAGCGTGTTTACCGTAGGGCAGACCTGATTCGGCTAAAAATGACCGATCCGGCTCGCTACGATGCGCTACAGCCTGAAATTATGGCGGCGTATGCAGAAGGTCGGGTCAAGTAAATATTACTTTTGACTTTAGGAGTTAGACATGGCAACCGCATTTAGCCCAGCAAATAGTGTAACGACCACTACAGCAGCAACCTTTATCCCTAGCCTATAAATTTTGGGGATGTAAAACCTTCTCTGAAAAACTGGGAGCAAACTTCGGGTGTTGTGACCAGAGGGAACACGATTGAACAACATCGCAGTTCACGCCAAGGAGGCGTATGAAGCGGCTAAGTTGGAAGTACATTGCAGGTTTGGTTGACGGCGAAGGCTGTCTGGATGTGCAAGTAACTCGCGGTATTTATGTTAGGCCAAGGCTACGAATATGCTTGGCGGATAACTGCAAATTTATCCTAGACATACTGCACGCGAATCACGGCGGAGCTCTAATTCCCCGCCCGAGCACAAATAGCAGCTGGCAAAGTTCAACGTCATGGGAGTTGTGCGGATATAGTTTAGTCTGCCCTTTCTTGCGTAATTTTGCTAACCACCTATATATCAAACAAGAACAGGCCAAATTTCTGTTGTCCTTGGAGACAACAGTAAAGGGTAAACAGATCGCCAGCGAGGCAAGAGAGTTTATCCGGGATGAGCTTAAAGCAATGAAGCGTGACCCGCACAGACTAAGTGAGAAGGCACAGGAACGGCTTATAGCCATTCTGTGATGCGATAGTCGGGCCAGCTTTTTAGCTGGTGGGAAATTTGGTCGGATGAAATTGTTGCGTCGTACAAGAAGAACCTCGTTCTGGCCAATCTGGTCATGAAGATGAACTTCCGTGGCAAGAAAGGTGACACCGTTCACGTTCCGTCTCCAACCCGTGGCTCCGCCTCGGCAAAAGGCGCAACCAACGCTGTTACCCTGATCGCTGCAACCGAGAACGAAGTGCAAATCTCGATCGACAAGCACTACGAGTACAGCCGTTTGATCGAAGACATCGTTGAAACGCAGGCGCTGACCTCGCTGCGTCAGTTCTACACTGACGACGCTGGTTACGCTCTGGCCAAGCAGGTCGACACCGACCTGATTCAGCTGGGCCGCGCATTCAACGGCGCAACGATTGGCACCAACGACTACGCTACCTCGGCTGCATCGACCAAAGCCTACATCGGCTCGGATGGCACCACGGCCTACAACAGCTCGACTTCGAACGCTGCTGCACTGACCGACGCTGCAATCCGCCGCACGATCCAGCGTCTGGATGACAACGACACTCCAATGGACGGTCGTTTCTTCATCATCCCTCCGTCGTCGCGTAACACCCTGATGGGTCTGGCTCGCTACACCGAGCAGGCATTCGTCGGCAATGGCAACGCGATCCGCAACGGCGAAATCGGCAACCTGTACGGCATCCCCGTGTTCGTTACCTCCAACGCCGACTACGGCGCAGGTAACACCGGCGCTGACCGTATCTGCCTGATGGGCCACCGCGACGCGATGGTGCTGGTTGAGCAGATGGGCGTTCGTTCGCAGACCCAGTACAAGCAGGAATACCTGGCAACTCTTTACACCGCAGATATGATCTATGGTGTGAAGGCCATGCGTACTGCTGCTACCGTCGGTGCTGCTACTTCGTCGTCGGCTTTTGCTCTGGCTGTTCCGGCCTAATTGAGCCCCCGGCCTTCGGGCCGGGGATTAACCTTTAGGAGAACATCATGGCAAATGCAACTTCCGTAGTAGTCCGCGCTGGTAACGACCAGTTTCGCGGTCTGTTTTCTGATACTTGGCTGGTTCGCGCAACGATTGACGCCGACAGCTTAGAAGACGGCGCTGGCGATACCGACACCGTAGCTGTTCCGGGCGTTGCCCTGGGCGATATGGTGCTGGGTGCATCTCTTAGCGTCGATGAGGCAGGCTTGATTGTAGAGGCTTACGTCAGTGCAGCTAACGTCGTCAGTATTCGTTTCCAAAACGAGACTGGCGGCACGGTTAACCTGGCATCCAGCACTTTGCGTCTGGTCGTCGCTCGTTCGTTGGCCTAATAATCGGGGGTTTCGACCCCCGATTTTTCACTGGAGTATTTATGTCTGCAACTTTTCGCTGCCTCTCCAGCGGTCAAACCGTCACCTTCACGCTTCAGCATGACATCGACAGCATGAAGGGCCACGCTGGTTACGTCCGAGTGGATGAGGAAGGAAACGAAGAACCATTGCATCAAGACGTCGTACGTACTGATACCGCATTTTCAGCCCCGATACCTCAAATGAGGCGACCCGGCCGTCCAAGGAAACAGGAAAATGTCTGAGATTGATTTGAGAGAGTTTGGAAAACTCGAAGCGCAAGTAGAAGTCCTCCAGTCTGAGGTTCACGCCTTGCGCGAGGACGTCAAACTGCTGCTGGAAATGGCCAATAAATCAAAGGGTGGCCTCTGGGCTGGTATGGCCGTTGTATCGGCCGTAACCAGCATTGGTACATTTATCGTCGATAGGATGGTATTCAAATGAAAATGACCAAGGCAGACAAGAAGGTTAAGAAGGTGATGGGCGAATACAAGTCCGGCACGCTGCACTCCGGCAAAGGTGGTCCCGTCGTCAAGTCCCGCAAGCAGGCGATCGCCATCGCCTTGTCCGAGGCCGGCAAATCTTTGCCGCAGCGCGGCATGCGCACGGCTAAAAACAAGGCTAAGAAATGAAAAAGCCGATCTGGAATCAGACCCGGCCGAAGAAATTGGGTGAATCTAAGAAGCTATCGCCCGGCCAGAAAGGCGCTGCCAAGCGTATGGCAGCCAAGGCTGGACGACCCTACCCCAATTTAATCGACAACATGAGAGCAGCGAGGAAAAAATGACTACCAAGACGCCTGCGTGGCAGAGGAAAGCCGGTCAAAACCCCAAGGGCGGCTTGAATGCCAAGGGCAGAGCGTCCTATAATGCCGCCACAGGTGGCAATTTGAAAGCTCCGGTCAAGTCCGGAGACAACCCCAGACGAGCTTCTTTTCTCGCCAGGATGGGTAACATGCCCGGCCCTGAAATTAAAGACGGTGAGCCAACCCGGCTCTTGTTGTCTTTACGGGCTTGGGGCGCATCCTCCAAGGCGGACGCAAAGGCAAAAGCTAGAGCTATATCCGCAAGGAATAAGGCGAAAAGCAAATGACCTACTTAGAAATCGTCAACTCCATCATGGGGCGCCTGCGCGAGCCGTCTGTCTCGACGGTCGCACTGACCTCTTACTCCCAGCTAATCGGCAAGTTCGTCAACGACGCCAAGCGTCAGATCGAAGACTCTTTCGACTGGAACGCGCTGGGGATGGAAGTCGATATCACGACAGTCGCTGGCACCTACGAGTACGCGCTGACAGGCGCTGGCCAAAAGTTTCGCGTCACCAGCAACCCCTTGAACACCACAAGCAATGTCGTCATGCAGCCGATTTCGGTCGCCGACATGCGCCAGCGTCAAAACTTCACGCCTATCGTCCAAAACATCCCTACGCAGTATTGCTTTGAAGGTGTAGATGGGAGCGGAGACGCCAAGGTGCAACTTTATGGCCGACCAAACGGCGTCTATACCCTGAAATTTTTCTTGTGTGTGCCGCAGGCTGATCTATCCGCAGATAGTGATGTGCCGTTGGTCAATGACAAATTGATTGAACAAAACGCCTACGCTCGCGCGCTGGTTGAGCGCGGCGAAGATGGCGGTTTGTCGTCATCCGAGGCATATCAGCTCTATAAATCAATGCTGTCGGATTACATTGCTTTGGAAGCCACGCGCTTTCCTGAGATGCAGGAGTTTGTCGCGATATGAGCCAACAGTTAGAGCGCTTTTCGATTTCTGCACCAGGCTTTTACGGCCTGAATACCCAAGATTCGCCGCTTGATCTTGCGGCGGGTTTTGCTTTGGTGGCGCAGAATTGCATTCTCGACCAGTACGGTCGGATGGGCGCTCGTAAAGGCTGGGCAAAAGTAAACACCAGTACTGGCAATTTGGGCGCAAACGATGTAGGCGTCATTCATGAATTAGTCCAGACTGATGGTTCTGTGACCGTTTTGTGCGCTGGCAACAATAAGCTCTTTAAACTGAGTGGCACTAGTTTAGTTGAGTTGACCTACGGCGGCGGCGCTACAGCGCCTACGATTACGGCCAGTAACTGGCAGTGCGCGTCACTCAACGGCATCACGTATTTTTTCCAAGCAGGCCACGACCCACTGATATACGATCCAGCGGTTAGTACCACTACCTACCGGCGTGTGAGCGAGAAAACTGGCTATGCAGGCACAGTGCCTTCAGGCAATATTTGTATTTCTGCTTACGGCCGTCTCTGGGTTGCAGGTAGTAATGCCGATAAGACGACACTGACGTTTTCTGATTTGCTATCCGGTCATGTTTATACGGGCGGCACTGCTGGTACGCTAAATGTTAATTCCGTCTGGCCAAATGGCGCAGATGAAATAACAGGATTGGCAGCGCATAACGGATTTTTGTTTATCTTCGGCAAACGCCAGATTTTGGTATACCAAGGCGCTACAGCACCGTCGACGATGTCGCTGTACGACACGGTAATCGGCATTGGCTGCCAATGGCGCGATTCTATCCAGAGTACCAATACTGACGTCGTGTTTTTGTCGAATAGCGGTATACGGTCAATCATGCGTACCATCCAAGAAAAGTCCGCGCCGTTCCGCGACCTATCAAAAAATGTGCGCAATGACTTGATGCAGTTGGTAGCTGGCGAAGACCCTGACAATATTAAAGCGGTGTACTCTGAGGTAGACGCGTTTTATCTGTTGACGCTGCCAACTACCGGTCAAGTCTACGTGCTAGACACTCGCGCGGCAATGCAAGACGGGTCATCACGCGCTACCACATGGACGCACATAGAGCCCACCGCGCTGTGCGCTCGTCGTAATGGCGATCTGTTAATTGGTAGGCCAGGATACATCGGTAAGTATTCTGGCTATTTGGATGACACAGAAACGTACCGTATGGCTTACTACACTAACCATGCGGATTTAGGCGACATAACAGTCACATCCCTTGTTAAGCGTATATCGATTGTCGTTATCGGTGGGTCTGACCAAGTAGTAACCATTAAGTGGGGCTATGATTTCTCTGAGAACTATTTATCAGAAAACGTCACTATCCCTACGCAAGGTATATCGGAATACGGAATTGCCGAATATGGCGCTAACGGCGTGCCTGTCGCGCAGTACGCTGGCGGTATTACGATTCAAACTTTAACCTCTCAGGCTACAGGGTCGGGCAAAGTAGTGCAAACAGGCTACGAGGCGGAAGTAAACGGTTTTGAGTTGTCCATACAAAAAATTGAAATCTTGGCCAAGCGTGGTCGGATTAGTTAAGGAGTAGTCATGTCAGACTATACAAAATCGACAGACTTTGCATCGAAAGATTCGCTGCCATCTGGTAACGCAGCGAAGATCGTCAAGGGTACTGAGATTGACACCGAGTTTAATAACATCGCGACGGCGATTTCGACTAAAGCTGATTTGGCCAGCCCATCACTGACTGGCAGTCCTACAGCACCAACGCAATCGTCTGGCGACAGTTCGACTAAATTGGCTACCACAGCGTTCGTACAAGCAGCGCTGTCTGTCCTTTACCCAGTTGGATCGATTTACACAAACGCATCAGTTAGCACTAACCCTGCTACTTTATTTGGTTTCGGTACCTGGGAGGCGTTTGGAGCTGGCCGCGTTATGGTCGGCTTAAACGCTTCAGATACTGCGTTTGATACGCTAGGGGAAACCGGCGGCTCTAAAGATGCCACAGTAGTTAGCCACACACATAGTTTTAGTGGTACTACCTCCACTATTGGAAATCACGTCCACCCGCAACTTACTTATAACGCTTTAAGTTCAGGTGGGACAAAACCCGTTGGTTATGCAAATACTGGTACTACCGCATCATATCTTTACGATACTGGTGAGGCTGGTAGCCATAACCATACTTTCTCAGGGACTACGGGCTCTTCTGGCTCATCCGGTACGAATGCTAACTTGCAACCGTACATTGTCGTTTATATGTGGAAGCGCACTGCATGAGTGCGATTGAAAAACAGCTCGAAGATTTTGGTGGAGGCATTACACATCATTTTTCTGATGGGCTATATGCTAAAGAAGCACTTGTGCCAGCAGGCACTGCGATATTGAAACATACGCACGACTTTAGTCATCTGTCGATTCTGGCTAAAGGAAAAGTAGCTGTAATGGCAGATGAAGTAGTACAGGTTATTGAGGCGCCAGCTTGCATAGAGATTAAGGCTGGTGTAACACATGGGGTCAAGGCAATTACTGACTGTGTTTGGTTTTGTATCCACGCAACGGACGAGAAAGACCCTGCGAAAGTGGATGACGTTTTAATTAAGGGGTACTGACATGCCTATCGGTGGATTAATTAGCGCTGGCGCAAGTTTGCTAGGTGGCTTTCTTCAAGGTGAGGCCGCCAAAGATGCGGCGGCTACATCTGCGGGAGCGCAGACTGCGGCAGCAAAAATAGCGGCTGAAGAGTCCCGCTTTAGGCCGGTCGGCATGACGACTCGTTTTGGTACGAGTCAGTTTGGTTTCGACCCCAAGACTGGGCGCCTATCAAGCGCAAGTTACGCGGTCAGTCCTGAACTTAAAGCGTATCAAGACCGATTAGCGGCGCTTTTAGGTGGTCAGCTTGGCCAGGCCGAAGCCGCCGCCGGGATGTACGCGCCACTGACAGGCGCTGCCGAGCGCATGTTTGGTTTGGGTGAGAGCTACCTAGCGCAGTCGCCCGAACAAGTAGCCCAGCAATATATGCAACGTCAGATGGATTTGCTGGCGCCTAGTCGTGAACGTCAGATGGCGCAACTGCAAAACCAACTATATCAAACTGGCCGTGGCGGCTTGTCAGTAGGTGCTACAAGCACCCGTCCATCAGGCGCTGCTGGTTTAGGTGCTGCCAGCCCTGAGATGGAAGCCTACTACAACGCACTAGCACAGCAAGATGCAGCGCTGGCAGCGCAGGCACAGCAGGCTGGCCAGCAACAGCTGGCGTTTGGTACCGGCCTGTTCGGCACAGGTGCTGGGCTATTGGGTCAATACCAAGCAGGTCAAGTCGGCGCGCTGTCGCCATTCACTTCCTATCTGGGTGGCGTGAGTTCACTGGAAAGCCTTGGTATGCAGCCGTTCGAGTTGGGTGTGAATTTGGGTGGCCGTAACGTCAATACTTCTGGCGCAAATGCGCTTCTGCAAGGTGGTCTGGGCGCCGCGCAAGCGATGCAGCAGGCTAACGCGTACAGTCCAATAGGCTCTGCCTTGACTGGCCTTGGCTCCACTATGCAACAACAGCAGTATATGAACCGGCTATTCCCAACAGCGCCAGCGCCTATTGAGGAGCGGCAATTTAGGCCTATAACCGCTGCACCAGCTATACCGGCAACATCCTCATCGTCCAGCCCGTGGTCTGGTGGTTTTTACGCATACTAAGGAGTAGACATGGCCAGCGAAATCTTAGGTCTGTTCACGACGCCAGATCAATACAACTTAATGCAACAGCAGGCAACTGACGCCAAAGCGCTACAGTATGCCCAGCTAAATCCATTCCAGCGCGCGGAGATGAGTCTGTTCCGTGGCGGCGCAGGCTTGGGTAACGCTATCGGCGGCATATTTGGTATGCAAGACCCGCAACTGCGCATGATTAGCCAGCGCCAGCAGCTATCGCAGGGTCTGGATATGTCTGACCCGAATTCAATTATGCAAGTAGCGCAGCAAGCGGCTGAGTTAGGCGACATGCAGTTCGCTACTACTTTGGCAGAGTACGGCCGTAACGCGGCAGCTGAATTGGCTAAAACCAGAGCCTCTATCGCCACAGCTAAAAAAGCCGAGTTGACTATCGAGCAGGAAAATAAACTGCGCGATGAACTGGCTGCGCTTGGCCCTAATCCGACACAGTCCGACATCATCGCTACCGTGTCTAAGTATGGTTCGCCGGAGCGCGTACTGGCAACGCTCAGTACAGCAGCAACTACTAGAGAAAGCATTGATGCTCGTAGAGATATTGCGGAACAAAACCGTATCGCCCGCGAGCAAGAGCAAAAAGACAGGGCAGCGCAACGCGAACAAGAAGCAGAAATAGCACATAAAAATAGATTAGCTGAAATAGCAGCTAGAGGCGCTGACAAAAAAGAAATAGAGAAAGAAAAACTTGAGTTTAAACGTGAGCAAGCTGAACTTAAACGAAAAGAGGAACAAGAAAAGAAAGAGAATAAGACGCTGACAGCTGGCTTGCAGGTAAAAGAAGATGAAGACCTCAAGTTAATTGATAGTTATCAAGCGCAACAAAAAGCGCTGGCAAGCCCAATTAAAATGTTGACGCCAGACCCTAAGACGAAAAAACCTCCGCTTGTACTGGGCCCACTACAAAACCGTAAGTATGAGCTCGCAAACTTCCGTAGTAAATCTACGCCCGAAAGCCGCGCATATGCAGAGCTTGGTTCTGCTGTTAAAACGGCAGTAAATATTCAAGCTGATGCTGCTAAAGGCGTTCAGACTGATCGCGACATCATACGTTTCTCGAAGGCGCTTATTGACGCCTACGGTAATAACGATACGCAAGCAACACTGGAAGCACTGAAACGGTTTAACGGCGCGATTAAGGATGCAGAAGTTAAAACTAAGCAGATAATTGAGAGCCGTAGAAAGTCGCAAGGCGTGCAGCCTTATTTTGGTCAGGAGCAGCCAGCTACCGGAACTTCTACTCCAAAACGCGTCAAGTTTATGGACCTGCCTAAGTAAGGTGCCGAGATGGATATTGAACTCCCAAATGGCGTAGTAATTGAAGATGTGCCTGAAGGTGTATCTCAGGCAGAGATAAAAGCCCGAGCAATTCAGGCTGGGCTGGCAACGGAAGCAGATTTTCCTTCCGCGCCTGCTCCTGCGCCCGCACCCGCGCAGCAAGCGCGCTTGCAGCCGCCAAGTTTTGCCCAGCAAATGGTCGGTCCCGGCTCGCCTACTTACAGTCTGTTTCGCGGTGCGGTAATCGAACCCGCGCTTGGTATTAACCAACTGTTGGCACAGTCTGGTCTTTTTGGTGAAGACATTCGTCTTGGAGCGCAGCAAGCAGTTGAGCAAGAACGCGCCGCGTACGAGACTGGTCGTCAAGCAATGGGGCGTGAAGGGTTTGACATCACGCAGCTTGGTGGCGCTTTTCTGTCTCCTCTTAATAGGCTATTTGGCGCCGCCACTGCGCCGACCGTGGGTGGAAAAATGGCAGCTGGAGCAGGTTCGGCGGGCATTTTTAGTGGTTTACTACCTACTGCTGGCACTGACGAAAACTTTGCCGACGATAAACTGTTCCAGATGGGCGCAGGCGCCGTGTTTGGGGGGTTAATACCTGCCGTGGGTGTTGCTGGCGGAAAGGTGCTCGACTACATCCGTAGCCTCCCTATAACGGCTAAAAATAAAGAGATAGCGTTGTGGGATTACATACAAAATCTTGTCGGGCCCGAAAAAGACGCCGCGTTGTCTGCGTTTAGAAATGCCGGTGAATTAGTCGCTGGCAGCCGTCCTACTGTAGCAGAGAGTTTAGTAGGCACGCCAAGCGCGGTTGGGCTCATAAAAGAGCAGCAACGGTTAGCTGGCCAAGCCGCTACAGCCCCAGCGTTTATTGAGCGCGGCGCAGAACAAGCCGCTGCCCGCGCCCGTACACTAGAAGGCGCGTTTGGGACGCAAGCTGATTTAGAAGCAGCGCGTGCCGCCAGAACAGCTGAAACAACGCCTATGCGTGAAGAAGCGTTAGCGCAAGCCAATATTTATGGGCAGGTAGCGCCGCGTCTTGAGCAAGAAATTGCGCAGCGTGAGGCCGCTGCCATACAAAATCTTCAAACCACAGGAAAAATCGCCACCGAAGAAGCGCAGGCGCTACAGCGCGCGAATACTTGGACGCCAGTGCCAGGGCAACCGCGCTTCCCTGCGCGTTACAGCCCGAACTACGACATGGCTAAGAGCTTGAATACTGCTGTGCAAGAGGCAGCTGATGCGGTCGGGCAGCGTAAAGCGGAAGCGGCGTTTAAGAAATTACAGCTGCAAAGCGTCACAGACGAAGGGTTTTACCCATTATCGTCCGCGCCTTTGTTGGATAAGATTAACAACAGCTTATCCAAGACGGGCGAAAAATCTAATGCCTTGCTAGTAAATTCTTTGCAGAGTTTGCGCGACAAACTTGTTCGCTACACGGACGACAATGGCATCATCAATAGCGTTGACCTATATAACGTACGTAAAGAAATTGGCGATGATATCCGACAGTACATGTCGGAAAGAGGCGCTTCAGCTACGTTTGGCGCACAAGCTACTAACGTGGAAACGTCACTCAAGAAATTGCTGGACAACGCGATTAACACTGCGTCCGGCTCTAATTTGTGGAGCGACTACCTATCTAAGTTTGCGTCGCACAGCCAAAAAATTAACCGCATGGAAGTTGGTCAGGCGATTATCGGCAAACTAAACGCTGGAATTACCGACGTTGAAAAAGTCGGTGCGTTCGCGTCTGCGGTTGATAATGCAGCCAGCACTATCAAGCGCACGACCGGGGTGCAACGATTTGACAAACTATCTGATTTTCTTGAGCCCTCCCAAGTTAAAGCAGTTGAAAGCGTTCGTGCGGATTTAGCGAGAAAAGCCAACGCATTTGAGCTAGGCAAAGGCGTTAAAGGTAAAACCCCTGAAGAAGGCGCAAAGATTAACTTGCTTAACCGCTGGTGGACTATCGCCGGAGGCGTGTTGGATAGCCTTAAACGCGGTAGTCAAGCGGAGTTTGACCGCAAAATGTCTGAGCTTATGTTAGACCCTGCAAAAATGGCTGGTTTCTTAGAAGTCATGCCAAAGCGCGAGACGACAAAAATAGCTGAAGCTATGATGGCGAAAATGAGCCCGGAAACTAGACGCACATTTGCCAGCTATTTATCGACCGCGCCGTCTCGTGCAGTACGAACCGGTATACAGCAGACCATAGAGCGGCCAGAAGAGCGCATGCTGCCGCCCGTTGAAGTTATAGGATACCCAGAGGAGTAAATGCCATTCGCGCTTATTGCCGCCGCGAATACAGCCATTGCGGCGGCGAAAGCCGGGTGTAAGCTTTACAAGGATATTAAGAATGCGGCTGGGGACGTCAAGGATGTACTTGACGATCTGAAAAAGCAGTTTGCTGCTAAACCCAACCCATCTAACGAAGAGAAACGACAGTACAACGAAGAAGTCCAGCGCGTCCAGACGATTGCTAAAACTGATCCTGGGGATGCGTTTACAGACATTGGCGAGCAGTTAGGAAAGTTCATGGACGCGTATGACGCGATCATTAAACTGTTCCTGAAAGAAGAGATGGAAGCCAAGAAGGTCTATAAGGGTGATGAGAGTATAGGAAGGCGAGCGCTTCGGCGCGTATTGATACGATCCAGACTAGATTCTATGCTGGCTAGTATCCGCGAAGAAATGGTGTACAACGCTCCGCCCGAGCTGGGGTCATTGTGGAGCAAATTTGAGGCTATGTGGAAGCAGATCAATGAAGAGCAAGAAATTGCTCGTGCTGAAGAATTGCGGAAAGCTCAAATAGCGGCATGGCAACGGGCAAGAACAATAAACAAGGCAAAGGCGCTGGCAACTTGGATTGGCGCGATCCTGTTCGTCCAAGTTTGGATGTGGGCGCTAATGGTAATGATAAGGAAAAGTCAGACGTATCAATCGTTATCGTCATATGTCTGGCAGTAATGGCGCTGACATTTGTGTTTGCTATACCGATGCTAGGTATGGCTTACATGGATATGAATAACGCTACTGCCGCAGCCGTTGAAGAGTTAAAGCGTATGCGTGAGACGCGCCGTAGATATGTAATGGAGTTAAGGAAACTTTATGAGCCTGACACTGAGCCAATTACGCCAACTACTCCCCAAGAATAAGTACGTCGAGCACTGGCACACTGCGCTGGCCATGCCTCAGACCGAGCTTGGCGGCAGCACGCTGCTAGACGACTACGATATCAATACCCCAAAACGAATCGCGGCGTTTATTGCGCAATGTGCTCATGAATCTGGTGGGTTTTCTGTGCTTCAAGAAAACCTAAATTACAAACCCCAAGCGCTTCGGCGCCTTTTTTCGAAGTATTTCACCGATGATGTTATTGCTGGACAGTATTGCGCGAAACCTAACAAGCAGGAGGCTATTGCCAACCGTATTTACGCTAACCGTATGGGGAATGGCGATGAGTCTTCTGGTGACGGCTATCGGTTTCGCGGTCGTGGGCTTATTCAGCTTACTGGACGAGACAACTATCAAGCTTTTGCTGACAGCTTGGAAATGGCCATAAACGACGTGCCTGACTATTTGGCCACGTTCGAAGGGGCAAGTCAGAGCGCTTGCTGGTTTTGGGAGAAAAATGGATTAAATAAGTGGGCCGACGCGGGCGACATAAAAGAACTGACGCGCCGGATTAATGGCGGTTTCATTGGGCTTGAAGATAGGATCAAACACTATGAACATGCGTTGCATATTCTTGCTGGCTAGTCTGGCGTTAATAGGTTGTCAGGATCGCTTTCGCTACCCATGCCAAGACCCAGCGAACTGGGAAAACAAAGAATGCAAGCGTCCTATTTGTTCGTCAACAGGCACGTGCCCAGATCAATTAACCAAACCGGAGGATATGAAATCCGATGAACCCGCTAAAGTTAATCAGCCAGTTCCTTGCAATGAACCAGGAGCAGCACGATGCAGTAATTAAGTTTGCCATCGCTGTCACGTTCTGCTTTACTGTCGTCATGATGGTAGGGATTAGCCTGTACTCGGTCGTGTTTGTGACGCAGCCGATGAACGGCATGGCGCCTGCGGACAAGCAGTTCTTCCTGATCTTGTCGGACATGTCCAAGTACATCCTTGGGTCGCTGGCGACACTTCTGGCCGTCAAAGGCAAGGACGCCCTGCCACAGTTCGTGCCGCCAGGCTTATCGACCGCAAAAGACCGCGAAGACGCGCCCAAGGCCCCAACGCCTGCTGCGCCTGCGGCCAAACGGACTGAGCCAACGATCGAGCCTGTAGCAGCTGCTGCGCCTGTTGTGATTGGATTTGGCGGCAAACCGGCGCCTCCGCCAGCGCCTCAACCGGAGATCGAATGATGCAATATGTATACATAATGGCCGTGTACACCATATTCTGCTTTGCTGCTGCTAATGCTTATGCTGGCGGCGAGATGAAGAAGGTCTGCCACGAAGACGCCAAGACCAAGAAAGAGGTCTGCAAGACGATCAAGGTGCACAAGAAGCTCGAAGGCACGAAAGTACCGCCAAAATGAACCCGTACTTCATCGCCGGGTCAGTCGTGGCAGTCGTCTTGGCCTACGGCGTCGGTCACTGGCAAGGTGACGACGCCGGGCAGGCCAAAGTCAATGCCCAATGGGATAAAGAGCGTGCCGAGCAGATGGCCGCCTTTGCCGAGGCGCAGCGTCAAGCGCGCGAGAAAGAACAGGCGCTGCAACAAGGCGCAGACAACCTACGCATGGAGAAAGAACGTGAAATCAAGAATATTAACGCTCGCGCTACTGCCCTTGCTAACAGCCTGCGCGAGCGCCCGGATCGCCCCACCACCGAAAGCGGTGCCGTGTCCGGTTCCGCCTGCGCTTGTAGTGGAGCGAGTGGAGCGCAACTGGCAAGGGGAGATGGAGAGTTTCTTGCGCGGTACAGTGCCGACGCCGCCCGCCTCTCCATCGAACTCGACAAATGCGTCAAGCAGTATGAAGCAGTGAGGCAGCTGCGACCGTAGCTTCCGGGTTCACCAAAGTTTCAATTCCTTGGGCACACTTGATTCTAAAGTCCGCCCATTTCTTTTGGTACACAGGGTCCTCAGTAGGCGGCACCCAGCCGTAGTTCGCGCGCCAGCGTATCGTGACGTCAGTGGTCGATGGGGTGTAGACGTAGTGATCGCCCGGCTTCATATTACTATTCTTCATTTTTCTTCCTCCTGTCTTCGTTTTTCCTACGCGCATTGACTTTACTCCTGTTTATTTCATCAATCTCTTCCTGAGTGTAAACCGCTTTGTTGGCTTTTGGCGGTGTGATCGTTAGCCACACTTCGCCTGTGTAAGCAGATACTCCGCAGTTATAGCAGCGCCGTAGCCGTTTGATACCGTCCGGCAAGCGTTGTGATACTACAACATATGTACGCGAATCGCACTCGCGGCAGTTCATTCCCGCCCCCTTGCGCGGATAGCGTTTGCTGCTTCGACGTACGTCTTTGCGTTAAATGCAATAACAGCACACGCTTCACGCTCGGCTGCTGCGACTAGGGCGGCAAAGCGTTCTAGCGTTTCCCACTTAACAGGCTCTTGATCCCACGGCTTAGATATTCCAGCCTCCCGCGCCATGCGGATAATGCCGTCGTGGTTCATTCCTGCTCCCTTGCGCGGATAGCGTCGGCACATTCTCCAGCGCCTAAACATCTTTCCCAGTATCTATCTTCGTTGTGTTCTGCCCATTCTTCTTTAAACTCATTACCGATGGTGTAACAAAGATCAAGACACGCCTCGCGCTCGGCTGCTGCGACTATGGCTGCGAAGCGTTGGAGTTCTTTTGGGTAATTGATGATGGCATCGTGAGATTCAAAGCCAGCCTCCCGCGCCATGCGGGTAATGTCATCTTTCGTCATCGCTCTAAGGCCTTTGCAAGAATCTCTTCGCGCTCCCGAGCGTCACGCAGCGCGCAGTAGCGCTGATGCAGACGCGTCAGGTAGGAGGAGCGGCGATACGTTTCAAGTTCAGTCTGAAGCAGCGTCCAGACTTGCTTTTCAGTTAGTTTACTCAAACGCTGGTTTAGCGTCGTCCAGTCTAGTCGTGCCATGTTATTTCCCTTCTAATTTAACTACAGAAATCAAATCGCCGTCAGCAGTGAAACAAAAACGCACGTTTGGGGGTGGTATATGCGACATAACACATATAATTTTTTGGATCGTACTGTCAAATTCAACATAACGCTCTTCAAATATCACTGCTTTCCTAACGCGGTATTCGGTATCTTCTGCCCACGTAGGATGGTCAGTTACCGTCCACTTTTTGTGGCGCTGGCAGAATTTTTCTATTTGAGCGCCATCGGCCCAAGCTTTAATTAGCGCCGCATGTTTATGTTTAATCTTAGGCATCTGGCTTCCCTTTAATCAGATCGACGAGTTCGGAATACGCTGCTTTGCTATGTTCGTGCGTCTTGGCCATGACAACCTCGCGAGCGACTGACGCGATGTGGTCTAGCCTGCGGAGCATTGCAGCAGCTTCATTGTGGCGCGGATCAGTGGCTGTCTCGTCCAGCCACGCGGCCATAAACTTAGGGTTCACTTTAACTCCTCCAAGGCAATATCAGAAATCGCGCGCTTGTCATGCAACGCGCCCCAAATCTTCTCGTCGATCGTTTTCTCGGTCAGCATCACATAGCACCAGACTGCTTTTGTTTGTCCGGAACGGTGCAGCCTTCCAATCGTTTGCTCGTACAGCTCCAGTGACC
>Ga0315903_10003627_pt1 | contig 21243 bp, 16 predicted proteins | sample LakEriMetagenome_7_FD_203524 | JGI IMG/M metagenome (GOLD analysis project Ga0315903, IMG submission 203524) | Freshwater fungal communities from buoy surface, Lake Erie, Ohio, United States - Buoy 2 MA119 | ecosystem: Environmental > Aquatic > Freshwater > Lake | place: USA: Lake Erie, Ohio... | reverse complement strand
CGAGGTCTCGTAAGGGACGCCCCACGGGGTCTCTTGGCCCGGCTGCCTGCGGGTGGTCGACGTTCACATGGCCCGCGGTCCTCGGGTAACCCCCATGGCCCGCGGGCCGCGTGCATTGATCGACTGCCCGAGAGTTGGCTCTCTGGATGGGCCCCGCTGTTCTCCCTCAGCTCTGTCTCTTGGCCCGGTCTCTTGTCCCGGTCTGCTGGCTCATCGCGAAACCGGGTCAGCCGCTTTGTTCGCACGCATGACGCCCAAGCTCGATTTGCCGACCCTGCAGAACTGGAGCTGCCACAATTGCGGCGGCTGCTGTCGTCAACACGAGATCGAGATCACCGCCGACGAGCGGCAGCGGATTGAGCAGCAGGGCTGGCAGGCCGACCAGCTGGCAGGGCATGCGGGCCCCGTGTTTGAATCGTTGCCGGCGCGGGGCGGAGTGGCCCGCTGGCGGCTGGCCCATCGGTCCGATGGGGCGTGTGTCTTTCTTGATGAGCGTGGGCTGTGCCGTATTCATGCCCGGTTTGGCGAACCAGCCAAGCCACTGGCTTGCCGGGTGTATCCCTTCGCCTTCCATCCGGCGGGGGACCGGGTGGTGCTGGGGTTTCGATTCAGCTGCCCGTCGGTGGTGTCGAACCGCGGGGCCACTCCCGCCGCCCAGCGAGGCGATCTCACCACACTGTACGACCTGGTCGTGCCCAACAATTCGGGAACGATTGCGGCGCCAGCATTTCGGCCGGGCCTGGCCTTGAGCTGGAATGACGTTCGCGAACTGGGAGGCGAACTCGATCGGCTGCTGACGCGTCCCTCTGTGCCGCTCCCCCTGAGGCTGTTGTGGTGCCTGGGGACGCTGGACCTGCTGAATGCCCGTTCCGACCAGGAATTGGCGGGGGCCCGCTGGCGTCCCGCCGTGGCGCAGGCCGCCTCCGCTGTGATCGCTGAACTCCCGGGGATGCCCCCCACACTGCTCTCTCCGACCGGGATGGCCCGCCGGATGTTTCGCCTGCTGGTCGCACAGTATGCCCGGCGGGACACGTTCGCCGAGGTCTCGGCGGGCTGGCGATACCGCTGGCGGCTGTTCAGGTCGATTGTGCGATTCACCTGGGGAGCAGGGAAAATTCCCCCGTTGCAGGCGGGATTCGAGTCAGTCCCGTTCGCAGTGGTGGAGCGTCCCTTCGGGCCTTGGCCCGACCCGGCCGACGAACTGCTGACGCGGTACCTGCGGGTGAAGATCGAGTCGCTGCACTTCTGCGGCCGGGCATGTTACGACCTCCCCGTGCGGCAGGGGTTTGCGAACCTGGCGCTGGCAGTGGCGGCGACCTGCTATCTGGCCCGCTGGCTGGCTGCGGGCGCGGGACGCCGCGAGTGGAACGCCGAAGATTTCGAACGGGCCCTGGCGGCGGTCGATCATCACCACGCGTATTCGCCCGCCCTCGCACTCCCCGATTTTCAGCAGCGGCAGAGATGGCTGCTCAACCAGCGGGAGGTGACCCGGCTGGTGGCCTGGTACGGGCGCTAAGACTCGCTCAGACGCCAATCTTCACCCCACGCGACCCTGGGAGGCGGCACACGCTGATTCATGCCCGCCAGTTGTTCCACCCATGTCGGCGCACCCTGGTCAGTGCACCGTGGACCACGCACGTTCGTTCAGGGGACGCTGCTGCCCGGGGACCGCACTGGCATGGACTCAAACAGACGCTCAGGCGTGTTGCCGGGGGGGCAATCGGTCGAGTTGCTCGATAATGCGGGGAATCAGCCGGGCGAGGCGTTCGCCTCCCTCGGCGGCGACAGCGAGAATTTTCTTGATCTCGACCGGCTCCAGGGCATCGGGCAGGCAGATGTCGGTGACAATCGACAGGGCCAGTACCCGCAGTCCGGTATGAGCAGCGACTATCACCTCGGGAACCGTCGACATTCCCACGATGTCGGCCCCCATGGCCCGCAGCATGCGATACTCGGCCCGGGTTTCAAGATTCGGGCCGGCCACCCCCACGAAGACCCCCTTCTGAGCCGAGACTCCCAACTCGAGCGCACAGCGCTGGGCCAGCGAAATCAGCTGGCGGTCATACGGTTCGGCCATGTCGGGGAAGCGGGGCCCGAGGCGGTCATCGTTTCGACCCCGCAGCGGGTTGTCGCCCATCAGGTTGATGTGATCTTCAATGATCACGATGTCGGCGAGCTGGAGCTGGTGGTTCATGCCGCCCGCGGCATTGGTCAGCAGCAGAATCTCGACCCCCAGTGCCTTCATCACGCGGACCGGGAAGGTGACCTCCTGCATGGAGTAACCTTCATAGAAATGGAAGCGACCTTCCATCGCCACGACGTTGAGACCCTTCAGGCGCCCGCAGACCAGCTGCCCGGTGTGCGATTCGACAGTCGATTCGGGAAAGTGCGGGATCTCGCCATAGGGGATCACCGTCGCCTGATCGATCTGTGATGCCAGCCCGCCCAGGCCGGTTCCCAAGATGATGCCAATCTTGGGGACGGCGTGAAACCGGGTGCGAACCGCTCGACAGGCCTCTTCAATCCGCTGCTGCAGACTCTCCACCGACGCGCTCCGTTGCTGCGGGTCACCCAACCACGAGTGGGCCCTGCCCTCTCGCATATCGGCTTATCAGGGTGACAAATTGCGGCAACGGCCGCAACCGCGACAGATCGGGATCGTTCAACAGCTTTTCGCGGTCCGAGAACCCCAGTTCCAACGCCCGCTCAAGGGCCAGCAACGCCCCCTGCTCTTCCCCCAGCACCGCCCGGCTGCAGGCGATGTTGTAGAAGACATCGGCACACCGCGGGAGCAGTTCAGCCAGCTTCAGGTCGGCGTGCAGAGCCCGCCGGTGGAGCCCCTTCTGGGCGAACAGGTCGGCCAGAGACCGCAGCACATCGACATACTCGGGGTCGCGACTGAGAATCCGCTCGAAAAAGTCGATTTCGAAATCAACCTGCGTCCGCTCTTGGACTCCCGCCAGATCGAGCGCGAACGGGTCACCAACCGCGGCTGCTCGTTGTTCGTCGGCCATTTCGCAGAATCCTCGGCTCACGCGGCGACTGGACACGACTCTTCCACATCCCGGGCCAAAGCCACCAGACTCTGACGACCCCGGGCGGGGCCCTCTCCATGCCGGGTCATTATACGGGGCGTCGACTGGGGCACAAACCGGGCGATTTCAGACGAATTGAGCTTTTCCGCATTTTTTCCCCGCCGTCCCTCCCCCCATTCCAAACCACTCGCCCAACCTGCTTTGATCGCCACGTTTCCTGCCCATTCCACCTGTCTCCCCCCGCCCTCCCCGCCTGCCGCGTGCCCTCAAAACAAGTCACCGGGCCAAAGCCCGCTCCTCACCGGCCACCCTGATCTATCCGCGAGCCGGAAAATCGTGATAAAACCCCGTCCGCCAGGATTCTCCATCAGTCAGAGGTTCAGTGGCCCCCCGCTGGCTCGTGCGGTTGGCCCCCGGGCCGATCCCGGCGTCTCTCTTGACCCCACTGCACTCGCTCAACTTCCCGCGTGCGTCATGAATGGCTCTTCCTCGGCACGGATCGGCTTGCTCGCGTTCCTCTGGCTGGGGGCCCCGGGATGTAAAGAAGTCCCGCTTAATAACGACCCCGATGCGGTCGCCGCCCCCAGTTTCGGCCTGAATTCTGTCCCCCGACAGTGGGAGCCCGATCTGGAAGAGGGCGACACCACCGTTCGCGGGACAACCAAGATCGCGGCGGAGTTCGAAGACAAGGAAGCGGACACCCAAGCTGCTTTGGCCGAAGTCTCGGACGAGGCAGAGGCTTCGGCTGAGGAGGCAGCTGGAGAAGCCGAGAAGCCGACGGCGAGAACGACACCCAAACCGGCTGCAAAATCGGCCCCGAAGCGGACCCCCGCCAAGGTGGTCGGAGCCAAAGAGGCGCAAACCCTACCTGAAGCCGATAAAGCGGCCCAGAAAGAGCTGGACGACGATTTCGGTCCTGGATAAACCGGTCGGTATCGTCGACCTGGGGAGCCGCTGATACGGACCCCCAGGGTCAGTGCACGTGATCTTCGAGAGAGTTGGGGGACCGAACGCTTACGCCGCGCGATCGCGAGCGATCGTTTCGGGAACCACGCGTCCGACGACGGGGGTCTCACTCCACTGCGGGTTGAGGTCGGGCTGATGGAGGCGGATCTGCCCAGTCATCCGGGTCACAATCGGTGTCAGGAACATCACTCCCATGGCCAGCAAAACCGCCCCCAGGCAGAGGGCGAGAGCAAAGGCATCATCGGGAGCCGCGGAGTTCATTGGGGTCATGCGTCAGGTTCCTGGGGACGTGGGACTCACCCTTGGTTTTCGGCCCAACGACCAATGTGACTCGAACCTCGGCTTACTGGTTGTTGCGTTCCGAACAATCGGTGCGGACACCAGATTCGCGAGCCACGGGCGGCCACAGCTGCCAAATGCATTCGCAGTTCCCCCCATGCCCAATGGCTTTTCTGATGCCTGAGGGTGGACTTCGGAATTGTGCCAAACCAATGGCTCTTTCCCGTTGGGCAACCTGCGCCCGCCCTAGTGCCGAACTGGATGTTGGATCCCTCTTTCACCCAGGGAGAGGATGAGACATCTGGTCGGTTCAGCCACGAACCGCGCTGTCCCGGGGAAGGGCCGCCTGAACGAGGGTCATCCCTGTCGGGGCTTCCCCCGACCAACTCGTTACCGGGGGGGATGTTGCGGCGCCACCACAACCCGGCCGGTTCGCAATTGACCAAAGTCGAGTTCTGGACTACTTTTCCGCCCGTTTTCGGGATGTCTCCCCGGGCTGTTTCGTGTGCCGGCCAGAGTCCGCCGACAGTCGTCGCGGTCCGCTCCCCGGCTTGGGTCATGGATGACCGCTGCATGACTGCGCTGCCTCAGCATACCTCACTGCATTCCCCCCCCCACGCCCCCCTGCTCTCGGGCACGCAGTTCGAGCAACTGCGCGAGGCGCAGGAGATTCTCAAGTCGGCCGCCGGGGCCATCCTGCGGGTCACCAGCCTCCTCGACGCCCGTTTTTGCAATGCGGTCGAACTGCTGGCCCAGTGCACCGGATCAGTCGTTGTTTGCGGCATGGGCAAGGCTGGCCTGGTTGGCCGCAAACTGGCCGCCACCCTCTCATCCACAGGCACCCGGGCTCAGTTTCTGCATCCCGCCGAGGCGGTCCATGGCGACCTTGGCAGCCTGCGTCAGGGTGATGTGCTGTTGCTGCTGTCGAACAGTGGCGAGACCGAGGAAATCTGCCGGTTGATTCCGATGGTGCAGCGGCTGGAGGTGGCCATGGTGGCCATCACCTCTCGGTCGTGCAGCACGCTGGGAACGCAGTCCGACGTGGTCCTTGAGACCGGCCCCATTCGCGAGGCCGGGCACTTTGGCCTGGCCCCTACCACCAGCACCACCGTCATGCTGGCGCTGGGTGATGCCCTGGCGCTGGTCGTCAGTCGGTGCCGGGGATTCTCCCGCGAACAATTCGCCCTGCTCCACCCGGCGGGGGCCCTGGGCCGCCGACTGACCTGCGTACGCGACGTGATGCGGTCGGGCGAGCAGTTGCGAATCGCCCCGCAGGAGACCAGCATCCGGCAGGCGCTGGTTGAGCTCCGCCGGACCGGTCGCCGGACGGGAGCCGTGATGGCGGTCGACAGCGAAGGCTGCCTGCGAGGCCTGTTCACCGACAGTGATCTAGTGCGCCTTTTGGAGCAGCGTCGCGACTTCGATCTCGACCGCCCGCTGGCCGAGGTGATGACCCGCAATCCCAAGACGCTCTCCGCCTTGGCCCCATTGAGCGAGGCGTGTGAACTCCTGGCCCGGCACCATATCAGCGAGGTCCCGGTGCTGGATGAGTGCGCCCGACCGATCGGTCTGGTCGATATTACCGATGTCCTCGCGCTGATGCCCCTTGAATGGAACGAGCGGCAGGCTGGAAGCGTCAGCCCGGCATCGGGGGCCTCCCCTGCTCCGTTCGCCTCCTGACCAGGCCCGCCCTCTCCCGAACTTCACTCCCTTCAGCCTGCTCTTCCTCAGGCGACCCGTCCCACGGGTCCCCAGCCTTCACTCCCCATCAGCCATCTCGTGAACCAACGCCTCCTTCGCACACTGCTGACCGCGGCGTCGCTGCTGGTCTGCCAGGGGGTGTATTCGCTGGTGGTCAGTCCCTTCGCGACGCCACCGGCTCAATCGTTTGCCGGGCCGAGCGCGACGACGGGCTCTGGTGGGAGTGTCGAGGAAGAGACCGGCCCCAGCGAATCCGAAAGCCCGGACGAAGGTCCGCGGATGCCACAGCAGCGGCGGGATCTGTTGGGCATTGCCGCCCAGTCGTTGCCCCACGCCCCATGGGCCGCCCAGGCGCGGTACGCGGTGCGTAGTTCGAACTCGTATGTATACGCCGAGGAGTGGGTTCAAGAGGAAGACTCGAAGCGGGTGCGATTCGCGCCGTTCGCGATGGTCTGGCGAGCCCCGAACGCTCGCCCGGGCGAGCAGCCGCTGACAGTCATCTGTGACGCGGCGTTGCTGGAGTTTGCCCACAAGTTCGACATGCGCAACCCCAAGCCCGGGCGGGTTGTGGGAGGGTCGCTCCAGGGACCAGTGCAGATTCGCGGGGCGAATGGCCTGGCCATCAACACCCGCAACCTGAACTTTTCTGAGTCGTCGCTACGGGCGTGGAGCGACAATGAAATCGACTTTGTCTGGGGAGAGCACCGCGGCAAGGCGCAGGGTCTTGAGATCGATCTGATCAGGCAGGATGGCCCCCCCGACGACGACAAGCCGGCCGTCGCGGGGCTGCGTACCATTAGACTGCTGAACCATGTCGAGTTGTGGCTGCAACCGGGTGCCAGCGACCCCAGGCGTCAAGAAGCGGCCGCCACGACTAACACCCGCCCGGCCGGGGGGCGTCCGCCGGTGCACATCACCTGCGACGGCAAACTGGAATACAAGCTCGAAGTGCTGATGGCGGTGCTCAGCAACAACGTGAGGGTGGTGCAACCGACCAGCACCGGCTTATCGGACCGTCTCACGACCGAGACCTTGGCGCTCGAGTTTGTCCGTGGCGGAACCGAGGCCGAGCCCATCGGTGCCGAACTTCATCCGGAGAACGCCGCAAGCGGCTCTCAGCAAGCTGCCGGAACGGTCGGCGACACCCCCGGCGTGGACGTCGCCAGCGTGGCGAAGCCCACCCCGCCCGCGGAACGCGAGGCGCGTCCCGAAGCGGGGCGCCCGGCGAAGCCTGACGGTGAGCAGGGACTCGACGGCCTGCAGTTTCGCTGGTTGAAGGCGAGTGGACCGGGGACACGGATCGAGTCGGACAAGGCCCTGCTCACCGCCAGCATGGACGAGTTGATTTACGACGAACCCGCCCGCACAGTCACACTCCGGGGTACCACTCCTGTCCGCGTGCTGCAGCGGAACAACCAGCTGCAATGCCCCGAAATTGCCGTGGTGCTGGATGACGAGGAGGAGATTGTCTCGGCCCATTGCCGGGGGAATGGTCGGCTGATCCGATATGGGGGACCACTCTCGCCCGACCCCGACACCCCGCGCCCCAAGGTGGACTTCGCCGCCCGCTGGGAGGGGGAGTTGAACTACGAACCCGACCAGGCGACCGGGGGAAACACCATTGATCTGCAAAAGCGGGTCATCCTGACGCGGCCGGGCGGCCTGAGGCTCTCGGCCGAGCGGGTTCGGGTCTGGCTGGCCCGCGACGAAGCGGCCGAGGGAGAGGGCCCCCGCAACAAACGCCGACTTCCCGAAGACAATCGCACGCGTCCCGAGCGGATGCTGGCCCTGCGGCAGGTGGAGATCAAGAGTCCGCAGATGATCGGTGCGACCGAACGACTGGAACTGTGGTTCGAGGAGGGACAACTGGGCCCACCTCCCGTGGCGGGGCGCGAGGCGAACACCACCGGGATTGCGAAAATCCGCCGTGCCGACGGGCGAACCGACAGCGAAGGGGTCGATCAGTCCCGTGTTCACCAGACGCAGGCAGGCACCTCAAGCCGGCCTGGGGAGACCGACGAGCCTGCCAACGCCCTGGCTGATGACCGTGGCGCGGCCCAGATTGCTGGTCGACCGGCAGGCCGGGGCACCGGGGCGGGCCCCGAAAGACTCTCCCCCGACAGGCTCGCTTCGGAAAATGCCGACACGCCGACCTTGGGCGAAGCGGCGGCTGGCGAGAAAGGGCCGACCAGGTTGGGAGGGAATTCTCCCCTGTTGATTTCGGCGGATGTGATCCGTGTGCAGATGCTTCTGAACGGGGACGATGCCGACGTCGATCGCATCCGGACCGAAGGACATGTCCGGGTCACCCAGAGCCACGGCCCGCAGGTCGCGCCCCTCGATGTGCGGGGCGATCGGCTTCAGCTCTGGAATTACACCAACGACCGGCAGGTGCTGCAGGTCCAGGGGAAACCGGCACATGTGAACGACCGTGGCCTGCGTCTCGAGGGCGAGGATGTGCGGTTTGACCGGGGGGCCAACCTGGCAACCGTGCAGGGAAAGGGGGTGCTCAGGCTTCCGATCCGCAACGGGATCGATGGGCGACAGCTCCCCGAATCGCGGCTGGTGGACATATTCTGGAAAGAAAAGATGGAGTTCGACGGACAGACGGCGAGATTCTTCGCCTCAGTCCGCACGCAACTCGACGGCACAGAGCTGGCGTGCGAGGAGATGCAGGTCCGGCTGACCCGGCGAGTGTCGTTTGTCGCAGACAACGCCGATCAAGAGCCCGAACTCGAGCGGGTGACGTGCCGGGATGGGGTGAACGTCAAGAGCCACGAGTATCAGGAGAACCGGCTGCAGGGGGTCAGGCTTGCCAGTGGGCACGAGTTCGTGTTCGAACAGCAGACCGGAGAGATGCTTGGCGAAGGGCCGGGTGAGCTGGTTTTCTGGACGCGGTCGGGAGGACAGGGGCTGGCGGACCTCGCGGGACCTGGACCGAAGGGGGCCAAATCGAAGCCGGCCAAGGGGGGGCCCACGCTGGGCTGGAGCTACACGCGGGTCGAATTCTCGGGACGGATGAAGGGGAATGCGAATCAGCGGCGGAGCACCTTTCAGGATCGGGTGCGAGTGGTCTACGGGCCCGTGGACAGCCCGAGTGGGCTGATCGACGTCGATCGGTTGCCAGCGCTGGCGGGGACGCTGCGGTGCGAGGAGCTGACGGTCACCCAATTGCCAGCGGTGCGGAACAATCCCGAATACGTGACGCTGCTGGCAAAGGGGAATGCGGAATTGGAGGGGCGGGCCGACACAGGATGGTTCTCGGCGCTGGCCTACACCGTGAGCTTCGACCAGTCAAAGGGGATGTATGTGCTGGCGGGAGATGGCAAGCGAGAGGCGGAGATCACCCGGGAGACAACCCCAGGAGCGCCGCGGCCCGCGGTAAATCGAGCGATGCGCATTGAGTTCCTCCCGGCACGGAATGAGTTGAACATCATCAAGGCGTCGAGCGCACAAGGGGGCGCGTAAGTCGCACGAGCTGGAAAACGCCACAACGAGGCCGGACGCCGCAGGCGTGGGGACATGCGACGGGGATCGACTGCGATCAGCCCTGGTGGTCTCAGCCCAGCCAGAATCCGGCGCGCGGGACATAGATCCTCTCAAAACGCACGGGATCGAGTCGTGCGGGTCCAAATCGAATTTGCCCAAAGCAGATTGGCAGGTATCAGAGTGACCCCAAACGTGCGGGCCTGACTCGCATTGACCAGCACCATTGGCAGTCCGCTGACGTTGCAATTCCTTACGCATTCACGAAAGAATCGGTCGTGCGTTGCGCGGTCGAAGCCCGGGGGGAACAGGGTGGTCCGTCAATCGCTGTCGATTTCCCGGTCTGATTTCAGGGTGAACTCTGATGCTGCGCTCGCTGTGGTCGTGGGGCCTGTGGGCCCTGTTGCTGGCCCTCGCCGGCCCCCTCTCGGCTGCCCATCGCTGGGGACTTAAAGAGGGAACGCCCGATCTTGTCTCGGCTGGCCAGTTGGCGTTTGGCCCCGATGGGGTGGTGTTCGTCGGCGATTCGAAAGGAGCGGCGGTCTTCGCTATCGACACAGGCGATGTCGGCCCGGCGGGGGAGGTTCACGCCCGCTCGCTGGACGATCTCGCCGCAGCGTTGGGACAGTTGCCCGGCCTGACGGCACCGATCGCGGTGAACGACCTCGCAGTGAATCCGCTCTCAGGACAGATTTATCTGTCGCTCGCCTCGGGCCCCGAGCGGAAGCCGGCGATCGCTCGGATCGATCAGTCGCAGAAGCTCGCACTGCTGAATCTGTCAAAGATCCCCTTCCTGAAAGCGACACTGCCGAACCCACCCGAAGACAAGGTCACGGGGGAGGGATCGCGGGCCCGCAACCGCCGGGATGAAACCGTGACCGATCTGGCGTATGCCGGTGGCAAGCTGCTGGTTGCAGGAGTGACGGCGGGAGCGGCCCCGTCCACGATCCGGGAAATTGCTTTTCCGTTCGCCGACCAGGCCACCGGGACGGTGGTTGAGATCTACCACGGGGCTCACGGCCGAATGGAGGACAATGCCACGGTTCGGACGATGGTGGCGATGAACATCGACGGAGTGCCGTCGCTGCTGGCCGGGTTCACCTGCACGCCCCTGGTTCGGTTCCCCATCGCGGGGTTGGGCAAGCAGGAGAAGTCGCGGGGGACGACTGTGGCCGAGTTGGGCAACCGCAACATGCCGCTCGACCTGATTGCGTACCGCAAGGGAAGCGAAGATTACCTGCTGATGAGCAACAATAACCGGGGAGTGATGAAGATCAGCACCCGGGAGATCGGGCGTGAGCAAGGAATTGCCGCGCCGGTTCCGTCCGAGAAGCTGACCGAAGGGCAGGCCTTTGAGACGATTTCCGGGCTGGCCGGAACCGTGCAACTCGATCGTCTGGACGAAGGGCGGGCAGTGGTAATTCGCCAGCAGGAGGGAAAATTGCGGCTGGAAACAGTGGCGCTGCCGTAATCTTCGGAAGCGGAGAGAATCTCTGTGTGGGCCCGCGTCGCAGCAGCGAACGGGTACGCCGTCGTTTTGTCATCACGCGTTTCGCCTACCTTTAGTGTCGCAGGCGGGCTGGTTTACACAGGAACCTGAAGGCGGAGCAGAGCTGCTACCGAGTTCGGCTGGTCCCGCGGACTCCCCGGTTCGAATACGCAGGCCGAGCATGGCTGCGTGAGTCGGAGTGGCCGACGTTTGTGCAGTCTTCGAACGGTAGGCCCAACGCACAAAGGCCGCGACACCCAGCTTCAAAGCGGACTCTTGGGGGGGGGTACTGTACGCACCCAAGAGTCCACGAGCCGTTCAGCTCCCGCGTCCCTGACCGGGTTTCCAGAGGATGTCGAGTTCGCCGCGACCGTTGGCCACCCGAGAGAGGACGAACAAGAGATCGGACAGACGGTTCAGATAGCAGGTGACCGCCGGATTTATGATCTCGAACTCGGCGAGGTGCAGGACGCCAATCTCGGCGCGTCGGCAGACTGTACGGGCGACATGCAGTCGGGCTCCCGCCGGGGTTCCCCCGGGAAGGACGAAACTGTGCAGAGGAGCGAGCCCCTCATTGGCCTCGTCGATCCACTTCTCGAGCCGATCGACCTGACTGGGAATCACTCTCAGCGGCGGCCGAGCGGGAGCCTGCCCAGAGGAATCGCTTTCAGCCCCCTCCTCTGACTCTTCGGGCGGAGGGGGAGGTTCCGGCACGCATAGGTCGGCACCGACGTCGAACAAGTCGTTCTGGATCGCACGGATCCACGCGGCGTGAGGAAAGTCGGGGCAGTCGGACAGCAGCATGCCCAGCGCGGAATTCAGCTCGTCAACCCCCCCATAAGCGGCGATTCGGGGGTGGGTCTTCGACACCCGAGTGCCATCCCCCAGTCCCGTGGTGCCATCGTCGCCAGTCTTCGTGTAGATGCGGTGCAGATAAACCATTCCGTTGTCTCTTCGCCTTCCTGCCGCGAGAACTGAGAACCGCCTGATCGACCCAACTGAGGACCTGAAGCGGGATTTCACCCCACCAATCGATGGCTCTGTGGGAAGCCTCACAGCCACCGGCACTGCCTGATGACTCGACAAGCATAGTGCCCCAGCCGAGGAGTTCAACACGAGGGTGGTAAATGGGGGGACTCCGCTTGAAAGTTCACACTGATCCCTCACGGGCAGACCATGAGCCTGAATTATCCGGGAAAAGGCGAACGCGGCCTTGATGCAAAGGCGATTAGAACCGGGAGCATCCCTCAGCCAGACTACGCATGACGTGGCGGGATGGCCCGGGTGACGACCGGGAAACTGCTGATCGGGAGCGTATTGAGTGGTGGCAAATCAAATGCAGTCGAAAGGACCGGGGCGAAGTGAGCCGGGAGCTTGCGGCGGCGGGGCAATTTGCATGACTTCGAAAGACTCATGGCACGAGACTGATGACACGAGACTTCCCGGCAGGAGTCGAAGCGTCTCTGGGCCATGTCGAGTACGATTTGCTTTATCGTCCGTGAATGGCCGGCCCAAGGTCCCAAGACAGGGTCCAAGGGGCCCGAGCTTCCTGATTCACCGCGAGGACGTTCTCACATTTTCCATCAACTTGAATACCGCCGGGGATTGCTAGACATTCGGCAGCGTCCTTCCGAGAGAGGGATTCACCGGGGCAAGTGTACGACCGACTAAACCTCTTGTCTTGGCCCTGCGATTTACCGGCAATCGCTCCATGGCTCGCAGACGACACGAGCTGACTCCCCGAAAAGTCGGACGACGCTCATTGGAAGTTCAGAGGATGCGACGATCGGTGACTCGGTAAAGCGTCACAGATCGTCGTCGAACATCAAAGAAAAAACGTCCCAAGGACTCGTGGAATCCTGCCCGAATCCAAATCAGGCCGAGGATCGACCGCCAGACTGAATAGAGCAGCAGCGCGGCCAACTGAGTCCAAAGTCTCCGGCGGAATCACCGCAGTGTCGCTTACCGCGTCACTTCTTCTGGGGGGCGATCTGCTGAATGCGTTGTTGAATGACATTTCGCAATGCCGCTGCTGCGCGCGGAGCCCGAGCCGGTTGTGGCTTGGCTCCCTCGTCCTCCTTGGGAAGGTTCTTCTGCAATTCCTGCCATTCGGGCAGGTCGTGAAATGACTTGAGATCCTCATCCTTGGCCATCAATCCAAAGTCGCGAAAACCGAGTTCAATTGACTTTTTCAGATCGGCCAAGCCGGCCTGACGATGATCGGCTAGTTTGGCATCGCGCTCGGGTGAGGATTCCTGCTTGGCCACCTGCTCGGCTGCCCGCCCCGCCACACACGCCGCGTTGTAGTGAAATGTCGCGTTGTTCGAGAACTTGGTCCGGGCTGCCGCGATCTTCTCGCACGCCTCCGCCACCTTCCCCGGCCCCAAGACGAGAGCCAGACACTCTCCGGTGACCGCCAGATGGTTGTACGGATCGAGTTCAAGACAGCGTATGAAATCGGTCAAAGCCTCGGGGTACTGCTTCAAATAGAGCTGGCACAAACCCCGCTCGGCCAGCGAGTCAGAAAACTGCGGATCGGCCTGCAGCGAGGCCGTAAAGTGTTCCACGGCTTCCTTATACTTCTGCTGCTGCATCAGGTTGTGCGCCTGGGAGTAGGACTGATAGCCGGGTGAGCGGTTGCGCATATTCTGCAACGCGTTGAGCGCCACGTTCCGCTTGTCAGCATTCCCGGAATCGCGGGCCTTGATCAAAGCCTGTCGGGCCGCCGATGTCCCCATGTTCGCGAGAACGTACATCAGTTGAGTGAACTGTCCAGGCTGCTCACTCTTCTCAAGCAACTGCACCAGCATCTCGATCGACTCGCTCGAACCATCCTCCTGCAGCCCCTGAAAAGCGTAGTTCCACAGAGTGGAATCCTGGCTGGCCAACGCCTCGCGAGCCATCTCGCGAAACTCCGGCTTGTTCAGTCGCGACATCAGCCGTAACACCTCCCCCTTTTCATTCGGCTGCAGCCCGGCATACTTTTCGCGGAGCCAGCGGGAAGTGTCGAGATCTCCGATCGTGGCGAGCGTCTGCAGCAGGGGGAGCCGATTCTTTGACTTTTCAAAGCGAGACTGCAGCAGTGGAATGGCCCGCGCATCCTTGACCCGTGCGAGCAGCTGGAACATCGACGAGGCAGGCTCTTCTTCGCGGTGATCTTCGTCGCTCAGCCACTTCAGGGTGTAACCCAGCGCTAACCGCTCACTCTCGCGATCGGGCCGCCCGACCAGAACGTCGAGCGCCTGATGCCGCAAATTGGGGTTCGCCGCCTTCAGCGAGTCACTGAGAGTCTCGGACAGCCGGGGATGCCCCACCTGTACCAGTGATGTCAGCGCGGTGGAGAGCAGGTCGGGGGGAGGGGCCGGCTCATCACCCCGCTGCGCGGTGACGACAAAGTGGTACAGCGCGGGCGACCACGCGGCCCTGGGAAAGCTGGCGAAGGTCTTGACGATTTTTTTCTTCAGCTCGGGAGGCTCTTCGGACAGCAACTGCAAGAGCGTCTGCGTGGCAGTTGCGAATCGCGAGTTGGCCAGGCTTGCGAGTGCCGTCGAGCAGAGCGGCTCTTCGTTCTTCCGTGCGGTGGCGACCAGTCTCCCCAGGGCCGCTTCGTCGCCAAACTGCCCCAAGGCCACCAACGCCGCCTGCTGGACGGGCAATTCATCGTGCGTGGCAGCGTCTAGAATGAGGGGCAGGCGGTCGGCGGCCAAACGACCGGCTCCCGAGGCCAGTGCCGCTGCGCGTTCAACCACGTCCACGCTCCCCACCGAGGCTTCAATCTCGGAACGGGGAAGGTTGCTGAACGCAGTCCGTAGCGCCGCGACCACGGCGTCAAGCTCAGATTCGTGGATCCGTCGGCCCTGGCCCGGAATCGTTGGCTCGAACAGGATTGGCAACGACACGCTGGGTGGAGTGGGAGGTGGGTTCGTCCCCGCCTGACCGTGTGGGCTGGTTCCCCCAGGAGTCGCCTGATTGGGCTGACTTTGACCCGGTTGGGGCAGGCGGGCAAGGTGGAGTTCCCGCAGCGATGAAGGGAGTGGTGGGAACGGGCTCTCACCCATTTGGGCTCCGCGCCCCAGCGCAGCTGCTGCCGACTGCAACCACTGCTGCAACTGCTGGTCAGGAATGCGGGCTTCAGGCCGAAACAGCACCACCGCGCGTGTCACCTTCTCTCCCGCGAGTTGTTCCAGTTGTTCGGCGAGAACCCCCGCCCCGAGCTTGTCCATTTCACCGGCGATTGTGACCATGGCGAGAGCCTGCCGGGGCCCCCGGCGGGTCACGATGATCTTCAAACGCTCGCGGGCAATTGCGTTGAGGTCGTACTCGCGTGCATCGGCTCCGAGTTTGAGCTTCAGCTGCAGGCGAGGCACCGCTCCGCCACCCGGGATTTCCGGAAACAGCAACCACAGACTGCGAAGCTGGCCAGGAGGGAACTCGACCTCCTCCGGCATCTGGGTCTCCCGAAGTGGAATCGCCCGGTTGCCTAGCTGCACCGCCTGAAACTGCATCTGTTGCGAGGCGTCGCGGGGACTCTGTGGATTGCCATCCACAGACAGCACCACATCATCGTGCTTCCAGCGGAGCGGCTCGGCGGTCAGATTTGCAACGACAATGCGGGCGACCAGAAAGCGATTTTGACCATTGGGTCCAAATCCGAAGAAGATCTGGCTGAGTTGCAACGTGTCCAGGGCGGTGAGAATTCGCGGTGGGTCGGCGGGCTGGCCGGGATTGGCCTTCGACTTCTCCAATACCTCGCGATCGGCTGGGGAAAAGAGAGGGGCCGCCTCTTCGAGTTTGATGTCCTGAGGAGCATTGACCTGCGACTGAGGAGGCTGGGCTGGTTGCTGTTGTCCTACCTGCGGCTGGCCACCTTGGGGTTGCGACCAAGCCACCATCGGGCAGACGAGCGCGAACATCAAACCCACCAAGCCGAGCCGAGGCGATCTTCCGGCAGTCGGGCGATGCCCAAGAAACGTGGATGGGAATACCCCAGGTCGGGCGATCGAAGGGAACGAAATCATGGAGGAGTCCACCTGGGAGAATCGCCCGGCCATCCGCCGCGCTGGACCGCGAAACCAGTGTCCCCTTAGTCTAATGGTCCCAGCGCCCTTGGCCAAGGAGGCTCCCTGATGTCCACTCCCATTCCCCCTACCGACTCGGAGGGGTCCAATCAGCGGGCAATCCGTGGAGCGCGGGGGGCTCGCAGCGTTGTCGATCCGACCCGCCCAGCGGCGTTTTTCTGCGAACCTGAAGCGACGGCCCGAGGCACGGTCGAGCAGGTTGCGACGCTGTTCCTCGTGAATCGGGAATGCCCCTTCACGTGCGTTTATTGCGATCTTTGGAAGCAGACCACCGTCACCACGGTTTCGGCAGCCGAGATCCTCGGACAAATTGACCTGGCGTTGGCAGCCCTCCCTGTGACACGTCACATCAAACTGTACAACGCTGGGAACTTTTTCGACCGGCAGGCGATTCCGGTCGAAGCTTGGCCGGGAATTGCCGAGCGCGTCTGTGGTTTTGAGACAGTGATCGTCGAAAACCACCCCCATCTGCTGGGGGAAGGCTGCCTGCGCTTCCGCGATCTGCTCCACGAGGCCTGGGCCCGCGGACCAGTTGTCCAAAGCGGCCGAGCAGCGAGGGTCCGATCGAGCGGCCCAAGCGAGATGCGGTCGCACCACCAGAGGAGCCGACACGAACTCTTGCACCAAGAGACTGCTGATGGCCCCGTCGAGCGAGACGGAATGCCGCTTGGAATGTATCCGTCCCAACACACTGTGGGAGTGCGCTCACAAGCGACGATGGAGAACGCATACTCGACAACCAATGGGGCATCGACGGCTCACTCGCCAGTCGCTGCCCCGAATACGGAGAGGCTGGGACCTAGAGACGGAGGAGCATCGCTAGCAGAGTCGGGATGGCCGGCCCAGCCCCCTGTTCTCGAGGTGGCCATGGGGCTCGAGACCATTCACCCCGAGGTCTGGCCCCGTTTGAACAAGCAGATGACCCCTGAGGACTTTCGACGGGGGGTCGAGTTTTTGCGAAAAGGCGGAATGGAAGCCCGGGCCTTTGTGCTGTTACAGCCTCCCTATCTTCCCGCCTTCGAAGCGGTGGAGTGGGCCCTGCGGAGCGTGGAATTCGCGTTCGATGCGGGTGTGCGAGTGGTGGCGGTGATCCCGACCCGGGGGGGAAACGGGTGGCTCGAAGAACTCGCCGCACGTGGGGAATTCGTTCCCCCGACGTTGGCGCAACTGGGGGAGGTGCTGCGGCGGGGACTGGCATTGCGTCGCGGTCGGGTGTTTGTCGATCTATGGGATGCGGATCGGCTCTCTCCCGGAGGAATTGACGCAGCGTTCGAAATTGAACTCTTGAAGCGTTGGAATGTCACCCAGGGCCGCTGAGTTCGGCGGTAGCTGGCGCGGGCGCCCGAGCGAGATTCGAGGGCCAGCGACGCAGAAGCAGAAGGAGAGTAGCGGGGCGATTTCCCCGCAGGTCCACTTGTATTCGCCAAAGACAGAATCGAGAATGCTGAACGAGGCGGGACAGGCGATTGGCTTTCTGGGGCGGGGCCCTGCACAGCCTGTCACGAATTGAGAAGAGACTCACGAAGAGAGAACACTGCGATGCGCTTGGAAGGTCAACGGGCCAGTGAGAATGTGGAAGATCGGCGGGGGATGCGGGTGGGCCCAGTGATTGCCGGAGGTGGCTTGGGCGCGTTGATTCTCGCCGTCGTCATGATGTTCATGGGGCGCGATCCACAACCATTCCTAGAGCAGGCCAAGGGACCGCGAGGAGGCGGTGCTGCCGGTCAGGAGCGGGAACTGACCGCCGCCGAGAAGGCCCAGGGGGAATGGGTGAAGCGGGTCTTGGGAGCGACCGAGGATGTGTGGTCGGACCTATTCAAGAAGGCGTTCAACGCTGAGTATCAACCTCCGAAACTGGTGATGTACACGGGCCAAACGCGGTCGGGCTGTGGTGCTGCGCAGGCGGCAGTCGGTCCGTTCTACTGCCCGGCCGACCAGACCGTGTACATTGACCTGTCGTTTTACGACGAACTGCATCGGAAGTTCGGCGCCCCGGGCGACTTCGCCCAGGCGTATGTACTGGCTCACGAGATTGGCCACCACGTACAGCACCTGTTGGGCATCACCGACAAGGTTCACAAGCTGCAGGGGCGGGTTTCGAAGGAAGAATACAACGACCAATCAGTCCGGCTGGAGCTGCAGGCCGACTTCTTCGCCGGCGTCTGGGCCCACCACGCTCAAAAGAATAAGGGGTTGCTTGAGGCGGGCGATATTGAAGAAGGCTTGAAGGCGGCGACGGCGATCGGCGATGACCGGTTGCAGATGCAGTCCCAGGGTTATGTGGTTCCGGAGTCATTCACTCACGGCACCTCGGAGCAACGGGTCCGCTGGTTCCGCAAAGGACTAGCGTCGGGAGACCTGAAAGAGGGAGACACATTCAGCGTTCGCAAGCTCTAAAAGGCGTTTGTCATGAGGCAGCCTGTTCCACCAGAGCCACCGCCACTGCGCGGGCGGTATGGACGTGTGCAGTGGATCTTGGTGTGCCTCGTGGCAATGCTGGCAGGGTTGCCCATTTTGGTGTTCCGCATGGCGGGTGCCGATCTGCGGACGATCATAGATGCGGCGCGCTCGGATTCGGGCTGGGATTCCTATCACACCCAAAACACCAGCGAGGGATCCCTCCTGGGCCCCGCAGGAAAACTTCTCGATGAGGCTCTGGCTGAATTCGAGCGGCATGGAACCGAATTGTCGATTGGCTATCGGCCGCCCGACCTGCTGGTCTATCGGAACCGAGCCATCTCCCCTTGTCACGGAATGCGGTCGGTTTCGGGACCCTTTTACTGCAGTGATGACGAGCAGCTGTATTTGGAGCAGGGTTTTTTCGATGATCTCGAAACTCCCTTCGGGCCCAAATCACAATTGGCACAGGCCTATCTGGTCGGGTGCTTAACTGCCCAACACCTGCAGACCCGGATCGGTCTGCGTGATCGCCTGCAGGATTCAGAGTTCACGCTGACTGCAGCGGAAATTCGGGGGTTGCGGCGGGCGCTCCAATTGCAGGCCAGCTATTGGACTGGAGTCTGGGCCTCGCGATCGCCGACGGTCCGCGAATTATTGCGGCAAGTCTCCATACACGAGGCGCTGCGCGAGATCGAACTCGTGATCAAGGCCCGCTCAGATCGGTACTCGATCGAGGGAGGAGAGCTGGGGGAGACATTCGACGGAGCATCTCCTGAACTGCGAGCATCTTGGTTCGATCTCGGATACAAATCGGGTGATTACAATGCTCACCCGGAGCTGCCAGAGCTGAAACCTTGAGCAGGCCCCCCGTGCCCCCAAAACTTGTAGGCCCGGCAGGATTTTACCCACGAGAAAGTTGGTCTCATGGCGGCTTCCACAACCCCGCCCACGACCGAGCAAAGACGCTGGTGGCTGCTGGTCTCTTTGTGTGTCGTTGCGGCGATCGCCTACCTCCAGCGGCAGGTCCCTGGGACCGTCGCCAAGGCGATTCAGACCGATCTTGCCCTCAACAAAGAGGCGATGGGAACGGTCTTGGGGGCGTTCTTTTTTTCATACGCTGCCCTGCAGATCCCGGCAGGCTGGTTATGCTCGGCCTGGGGAGTTCGCCAGTCGCTGATCGCGATGGTCAGCCTCTGGGCGGTGGCAAGCCTGATGGCCGCAAGAGCCCACACCCCTGAGACACTACTAGCCAGTCGCCTGTTGTTGGGAGCCGCTCAGGCTGGACTCTTCACTAGTACGACATTGGCAATTCGTGATCGCTTTCGCCCCGAGGAATATGGACGGGCCAACGGTCTACTGGCGACCGGAATGCAGGTTGGAGGACTGCTTGGAACCAGCTTGGCGGGCGAACTAGCTATGGAATGGGGCTGGCGGTGGGTGGTCGCAGCGTGCGCACTGCCTGGGATCCCCTGGATAGCCGCCTTTCTGCTGATCGACCCTCCACGCCGTCGCCAGCCAATCACCTGGCAGCTCAAATCTTCCCAGCAACAGCCACACGGGTCGCCAACCGCCCCCGCAGCGATGACATCCAGTACTCATGAGCCGGTCTCCGCCCCTGCCGAGGCACAGACGCTTAACTCGCAACTGGCCCACGTCCTGAGAATGACCTGGGTATTGATCGGATCGTGGTCGCTCTGGTGTCTCTGCACACAGCAATTCTTCCGGGCCGCCGCTCAGGCGTTCTACGCGACGTGGTTCTCGACCTATTTGCAGGAAGCACGAGAGTTGGACCTCTCTCGAGCGGGGTGGTATACCGCCGGGCCGATTGCTGCCGCAGCGATCGGGCCGTTTCTGGGAGGCTGGCTGACCGACTGGCTCACTCAGCAGACTGGTCGCCCATGGCTGGCCCGGCACGCAGTTGCCAGCCTGATGCTGTTGGGCTGTGCCGGGCTGATGGCGATCGGGCACCTGATCAGCGCCACTCCACTGTCGGTCGCCGTAATTGCTATTGGCAATCTACTGTCAGCTGCGGCGGGACCGGCGGCCTACTCGGCCAGCATACACATGGGCGGTCGATGGCTGGCTGTGGTCTTTTCCATCATGAACATGCTGGGAAATCTGGGAGCGGCGCTGTTTCCCAAAGCAGTCGCCTGGTTCCTGCCCACCGCCGCGCTGCAGGGCGCTTCGTCTTTGGCCGACTGGAATCGGGTCTTTTTGGTGATTGCCTTCACCTATGTGGTCGCGGCTGTCAGTTGGCTGATGTTCGACTCGAACCGCTGCCTCACGGATAAGTGACCGATGGATCGCTGCTGTGCCCGCCCTGGCAGCGATCGTTCCAAGATTCGTCCAACACGCGCCACGGACGGATCTCCTCTACTTTGGAGCCGACATCGATGTTCTTCGGAATGGATTTCTGAATTCGGCGTCCGGAATGGCTGCGGAGGGCCAAGGGTCCCGGTCACTTTGCTCCGCCGGACGAAACTCCCCGCTTTCGATTCCAGGGCCAGAGTCCCAAAAGGATGGGTTCGGCGCGACCGTTATCCTCGCACAAGTCCCTGCCGGCCCAGATCACCGAGCCCCGACTGGCCCATTGCGCTGTTGCCGCCTACGATGAAGCAGAGTGGCATTCTTCCGATTCCCATTCAGAGCGGTCCCGCATGCGGACGATCCACGCGCCCTCTAGAATCTCGTTGGGACTTGGCCTGTTTGCGCTGATGTGCTGGGTGTCCAGCATCCGAACTGCGGCCCCGCCAACGGCCCAAGCCCAACCGCTTCAAAATCAAATTCCGAAAAGTCGCCCCTCTCAACC
>Ga0315903_10003625_pt1 | contig 21249 bp, 13 predicted proteins | sample LakEriMetagenome_7_FD_203524 | JGI IMG/M metagenome (GOLD analysis project Ga0315903, IMG submission 203524) | Freshwater fungal communities from buoy surface, Lake Erie, Ohio, United States - Buoy 2 MA119 | ecosystem: Environmental > Aquatic > Freshwater > Lake | place: USA: Lake Erie, Ohio... | reverse complement strand
CCAGTATCCGGATTCCCATACGTCAAATGCTTGGTCATCAACTCCCAGCGGTAATAGTAGGTCGTCTGAATATCCTTATCCGGACAATCCAAAAAGGGAATGTTCTCGACGAACCAATCCCAATCCCTATTGTCGAAATAAGTTTGCTCTCGAATCAATGCGCCTCGATCGAGAATGGCCAACTGCCTACCAGCCATCTCTTGCCCAACCCCCTGAAGCGTCAAGACTATCCAAACGCTCGCTGCGATCGCAGCGTCCACAATTCTAGCTCTCATGGAAATAGCTTTCACGATGATTGTTTCTCGTTGATCACTCTCTACGGATAACGCCAGCTTGGATCTCACGACCGTCGTCACCGATGTCGCCGTAGACCACGATTCAAAAAATCAAGAAAGCACCGCCGGCGACTTCGGTGCACCCCATTGTTCGTGCTTCTTCTCGTGCTCGTGCTCGTGCTCGAAGCGATCGAGTATACCCATCAGGCCCATGGGTTCGCAAGTTACCCCGAATCGCTTCGATCAACGATCGGCATCGCCGCAGTTCAAACAGCCATCGAGTACGAGTACCGTTTCACTGAGTACCGCTTCGCTGAGTACGAGTACGACGAAATCCGAAAGGCGAGGCACGAACTCATGAGTCGGTCTTTTTTGACTTAACGACACCCGCGACCAAAAAGTAAAAGACCGGCGTTAGAAAGATCCCAAAGAACGTCACGCCGAGCATCCCCGCAAATACCGCGATGCCCAAGGTCTTGCGCATCTCGGCCCCAGCACCCTCGGCCAAAACCAGCGGCACCACACCCAAGATGAATGCAAAGGATGTCATCAAGATCGGTCGTAGCCGCATCCGGCATGCCTCGATTGTAGCTTCCCGCGGCGTCTTTCCAGACTCCTGAAGCTGCTTGGCAAACTCGACTATCAAGATCGCGTTTTTGCTGGCCAAACCCACCAAAACCACAAATCCAATCTGGACGAAAATGTTGATGTCCAAACCCACCATCCCGATTCCAAGAACCGAGCAGAGCAAGCACATCGGCACTACGAGAATCACCGACAGCGGAAGAACCAAACTCTCGTACTGTGCCGCCAACACCAAAAAAACCAATACGACAGCCATCGCAAATACCAACAACGCTGTGTTACCCGCCTTGAGTTGCAAATAGGTCAACTCCGTCCACTCCGACTTGATCCCATCGGGCAATTTCTCGTCGAGTACTCCTTGAACGCTCTTGACCATATCGCCGGAACTCAGACCCGGTGCGGTGATCCCGTTGATAGGTGCCGCTACATCCCCGTTGTATCGAGTGATCATCGATGGGCCGAGCGACTCGCGAACGGTAGCAAACGTCGCTAAGGGAACCATCTGCCGCAACAGCGTGCGGACTCGAAACTGACCTACCTGCTCAGGGCTCCTGCGATACTCCGGATCGGCTTGCACGTTGACTTGCCATGTCCTGCCAAACTGGTTGAAATCGTTTGCGTAAGCTCCCCCGAGTTGAACCTGAAGCGTCGTGAAAACATCCTGCAACGGAATACCGAGCGTTTTGACTTTCTCTCGATCGATGTCGACAAACATCTGAGGCGTATTGGAACGGAATCCATTGAACATGCCTAGGATCCCTGGAGCCTGACTCGACTGGCCACTGACATCGTCAGCAACCGATTGGAGCGTCTCGTAACCGAGATTCCCCGTGTCGCGCAGCATCAGCTTGAACCCCCCTGCACTGCCGATCCCATCGACCGGAGGCGGACCAAAGACACTGAACACCCCCTCGTCGATCTCGCGAGAGCTCAGCTCGCGGATCCGACCCCCGATCGTTTGTGCCTTCGTCTCGATCGACTTGCGATCGTGAAATGGCTCCAAAATGATGAACATACTTCCAAAATTCGAACCGACCGCATTCTGAACAAAAGATTGCCCTGTGACTCCAATGGTGTGCTCGACCCCAGGTATCTCTTTGACAATCTTCTCGAATTGTCCCAACGTCCGTCCAGTTCGCTCGATCGATGCGGAATCAGGAAGCCGCAAGTCGACCAGCAAGTACCCTTTGTCCTGCGGCGGAATAAAGCCTGTGGGGGTATGGGTCATGCTGAAATAGGTCCAGTACAAAAGCCCCACATAGAGCGCCATGACGACCGCACGGCCGGTGAGCAACCGCCCGACGGTCCCTGCGTAAAGGTTCGAACTCCACGAAAAAAATCGATTGAAGAGGCTAAAGAACCACCCCAAGGAGAACTTCATCAGTTTCGACAACGGATCGTTCTGCTCTGCCTTGGGCTTCAAAAGCACCGCACAGAGCGCCGGACTGAGCGTCAACGAGTTGACCGCCGAGAAGAACGTCGAAACGGCGATGGTGACTGCAAACTGCCTGAAGAATTGCCCCGTGATTCCTGTGATAAAGATACACGGCACGAAAACACACATCAGGACCAATGAAATCGCGATGATCGGCCCGGAGACCTCCTCCATCGCCTTGATCGCCGCTTGGCGAGGTTCCATGCCATGCTCGAGATGGTGCTCGACGGCCTCGACGACCACAATCGCATCGTCGACGACGATGCCGATGGCCAACACCAAACCAAAAAGAGAAAGATTGTTCAAGCTGTACCCGATCCCGTGCATCACCGCAAACGTTCCGATGATGGCCACCGGGACAGCGATCAACGGAATCACACTGGCCCGCCAGGATTGAAGAAATGCCAGGACGACGATAGCCACAAGCAAGATCGCATCCCGAAGCGCCTTGAACACCTCCATGATCGATTCGGAAATAAAGGGAGTCGTGTCATAGACGATCTTGTAGTCGACCCCCGGCGGAAAACTCGCCTTGAGCGCATCCATCTTCTCTTGAATCATCCGAGCCGTATCGATCGCATTGGAACCTGGCTGTTGGTAGATCGCCATACCTATCGATGGCTTGCCATCCAACGTGCAAGAGGTGTCTTGATTCTTAGCTCCTAGCTCGATACCACCGTAGCTTCGCGAATCGCTCCCGAGCCTCGGCTCGGTGACAACATCCCTAAGATAAACAGGGATTCCCGACAGGTTCGTTCCGACGACAATCCCGCCGAACTCCGAAGGTTCGATCAAGCGACCTTTCGTTGATAGCGTATACTGAAAGTCCTGTCCAGGAAGCATCGGCTCGCGTCCTAACGAACCGGCGGCCACCTGGATATTCTGCTCTCGAAGCGACTGCATCACGTCGCTTGCGGTAATGCCTAAGGCTGCCATTCGGCTCGGATCGAGCCACACGCGCATCGAGTAATCGAGCTGGCCGAGAAATCCGATGTCGCCAACTCCAGGCACCCGAACTAGCTCGTTCCGCAGTTGAATCGAAGCGTAATTGCTCAAGTAAAGCTGGCTTCGCGTATCATCCGGCGAAATCAAATTCACAACCAACAAGATACTCGGCGACCGCTTCTTGACCGATACGCCCGTCTGCTTGACTTCGCTCGGAAGACTCGGTGTCGCTAAATTGACCCGGTTCTGCACCAAGACTTGGGCCATGTCCAAATCGGTACCGACCTCAAAGGTAACACTGATCGAACACCCCCCGTCATTGGTGCACTGCGTGGACATGTATAGCATGTTCTCGACTCCGAGAATCTGCTGCTCGATCGGAGCGGCGAGCGTCTCGGAAACCACCGATGCACTGGCTCCAGGGTACATACAGGATACCTGCACCGTCGGCGGGGTAATCTCTGGATACTGTGCGATCGGCAACTGCCAAACGAAAACCAACCCAGCCAACGTGATCAGGATCGAAATGACCGCTGCGAAAATCGGACGATCGATAAAGAAACGAGAAAGCATCACTCGGCTCCTTTGAAGGTACTGCCGAGTTCAAACGGAACCTCGATACGTTGAATATCCAACTCAACTCCAGGGCGAACGCGTTGAAGTCCTCGATACACAACTTCAGCTCCAGGCTCAAGCCCCTTGGTGATCACGCGCCATGTCCCAATCGCTCTTCCTAATTGAACGCTTTGACGAGCAGGCTTTCTGTCTGCACCAATCGCAATGACATATCGGGTGTCTTGATCCACCCCAATCGATGCCTCGGGCACTAGCACGGCCGAATAAGGCTCTGAGACCGGAACGCGAACCCGGACAAACATCCCCGCCTTATACAGGTTCTCCGAGTTGTTCAACACGGCCCGAAGCTTGATCGAACCGGTGCGCTCATCGATGCTGTTTTGAAGAAAATCAAGCTTGCCCTGATGCGGATAATCCTTTTCATCCCCAAGCTGCACTAGACAAGGGATCTCGAACGATTTTAAATCGCGTTGGACACCAGCCTGCGGAGACGGACCTCCCGCTTGATTCTGCTGAATCGTCATCCGCTGGTACCGGAGCACCGATTGCTCATCGACGTCAAAATACACATACATCGGATCGGTTTTGACAATCGTTGTCAACAGTGTGCCTGTCCCTAGACCCCCAGTGACGATATTCCCAGGTGTGATCTGCGCACGGTCGATCCGCCCACTGATCGGACTCCTGACCTCGGTGTACTTCAAATCCAACGCCGAAATCTGCGTGTCTGCCTCTGCTGCAACCTGCTGCGCTTGAGCTTCAGTCAGGGCCGCTACGTTTTCCTCATACTCCTCCTGCGAGATCGCCTTGACGTCAATCAAACTCTTGGCACGCGCTAACTTGCTTTTTGCCAAACCTACGCGAGCTTTCATCAAGTCAATCTTCGCCAACGCCTGCTGGTGGGCAGCTTGGTAAACATCCGGCTCAATCGAAAAAAGCAAATCGTCTTCTTGGATCCTCTGACCGTCGGTGAAATGGATCTGCTTGATGTAGCCCGTGACTCGGGCTCGAACCTCGACAGTCTCGATCGCTCCAGTTCGCCCAACATACTCATCGTAGTCGGTGATCTGCTGCGAGACTGCCTGCACCGTAGAGATCTTTAAAGGTACCGCTGGTGGCTTGGCCACCTGCTTTTGGCAACCGACGGCCATAAGCCCCATTAAGCACCCTAAAAGCACATAGAACCGACCGGTTTTGCAAAGCATGACTAAGTTTCTCGAACGACTAGGGCCTTACCATACGCGTGTGAAGAGTATACTCACTGCTTGTACGAATCCCAGGGGAAAAGCGATCCCAGTGAGGATCCCAGTGAGGATCCCAGTGAGGACGCCAGTGCACCCCATTGTATCGACAAAATTGTATCGACAAGAAACGTTTAGCTTCGGATGAGTTTTCGACGCGTTCCATGGCGATTGTTGCTCTTGCCAGCACTCGGTGCCCTAGTCGGCTTGCTTGTAGCTGCCTGGCTCCACGACGCTGAGAATCGTCGCTGGTTTCGCCAACAAGACTCCGAGGTGACCCAAGAAGCCAACCTGCTTTCACGAACCCTAGCAAGCAGCCCAGATCGCCAACAATGGCTGGACTTCGTCCAAGGCCTGCGAACCATGAACTGGGGCGAAGTCGAAATCCTTGACGACGCGACTCTCAGCGATCGCGCTAGGCAATCGCTGGTAGTTACGCCAACGCTTCGAATCCCCGAACCGAACGACTACTACCGAATCTCCGTCCGGCAACCAATCAAAGATCCCTCTGCAAGCGCACCGGCCGAGTGGATGCTCTACTCGCGACGCGTACGCAAACCCAACCTCCCCTGGCTCTGGCGGGCCGTACTCCTAGGCTCCCTAGGACTCGCCGCCGGCTCTGTGCTCCTGGCCGGACTTTGGCAATCCTCCCAATCGACCATCAAACTCAAAGATGCCCTCGAGTCCATCCGATCCCGTGTCAAAAAACCGGTCCCTAGAAATGAATTCCTCGCTATGTTCCCCGAGATCCTCAACACCGATCTGGTCGGACGCGAACTGATCGCCCTGTGCGACCAATTGCACCAAAACGCTTTCACCAACCTGAGCGGATCGGATACCTCCGATGCCATCCTCTCGGCAATGCCCGAAGGCATCCTGGCCTTCTCCTCAGAACTAAAACTCCAGTTTGCTAACCGCGCGGCCGTCCAACTGCTAAACCTCGGTACCCGAATCCAAGACAACATCCCACTGATCGAACTTATAAGACAACCCAAACTCCTCGAATTGGTACAAGACGTCCAGTCTCGCAAACAATCGCTCGACTGCGAACTCGATGCGACGGATGCAGCCGATCAATCGGTCTGGCTTAGAATCCGGGGTTACTGCATCAGCGCCGACACCAAACCAGTCGCCACCCGCTCGAGTCCCTTACGGAAAAAAAACGAATCCTCAGAAACCGTCTCCCCACCAACGGCTACGGTCTTGCTGGTCATCAGCGACGAAACAAGAGTCAAACAACTAGAGAACTATCGCAAGGACTTCACCGCAAACGTATCGCACGAACTCAAAACCCCACTCTCGGCGATCAAAGCCTATGCCGAAACACTCCTTATGGGCGCACTAGACGATCCCGATGCGCGATACCGCTTCGTGACAAGCATCGGAGAACAAGCCAACAAACTAGAACAATTGATCCGAGGTGTGATGCAACTGAGCCGTATCCAGTCCATGCCCGAAAAACTCTCCCTGAACCCCCTAACACTAGCCGAACTCGTCGGCTCGGTCGTACGCGAACATCAAACCGTCGCCGAGGCTAACCAAATCACCATCGATAACCAAATTGCAAACACGCCCGATCGCCCCAATTGGATCGTTCTTGCCGAATTCGATGCCCTTCGCACCATCCTAGGAAACCTCCTGAGCAACGCGATTCGCTACTCGAAATGCGGAGGACAAGTCACCCTCAAGGCCGAATCGAACAACGATCGAATCGAACTGCTTGTGATCGACCAAGGTATCGGAATTCCTGCTCAAGATCTCGAGCGTATCTTCGAACGGTTTTACACCGTCGACAAAGCCCGTTCGCGGGAATCTGGGGGGACTGGCCTGGGACTAGCCATCGTCAAACACCTGACAATCGCCATCGGTGGAAACATCCAAGTCCAAAGCGAATTGGGCGTCGGAACCACCTTTCGGCTTTCTCTCCAACGCCCAATCTCTGCTCCACTCTAAACGCTTAAAGTATCCAGCCTAACGGCGCAAGCCGCGTCGGCGATTGCGATCCTCAAGAACGTCCAACCAATCCGAGGCACTGAGCGAATCAGGTGAACCTCCCGAAAAGAATCGGTTCGCTCCGGTCCCGTCATCGTCTAGTATCGTTCCTATACCTTGCGAATCGGAAATCACCGCCCCGAGGGGACTCGATAGATTCACGAAAAAGGTCTCGTTGGCTTCCACCGTCGTGTCGTTGCGAACTTTCACCGAAACTGTTTTGGTGGTTTGACCAGGTGAAAAACTCAAAGTCCCGCTGATGGCCGTGTAATCGGCGGACTTACCGGCCCTCGCCGTCCCGTTGGCGGTCGAAAAGCGCACCGAAACACTCGAGGTGCTAGGAGCATTGAGGCTCACGGTGAAGACAAACGTTCCTGCACTCTCTGCGGCGCTGACATCGTTGATCGACAGTTGTACCGAATCGTCGTTGGTAATCGTACCGGTCGCCCGACCCGTCAAAAGTTGCACCGATCCGTTGCTCGGGCTCGCTAGATCCACGAAGAACGTCTCGTGGGCTTCGATCGCCGTATCTCCAGCGATCTCGACGCTGATCGTCTTGCTGGTCTCCCCCGGCTCAAAAGAGAGCGAACTCGAAACTGCCGTGTAATCCGATCCGGCAAGAGCCGTACCATTGCTCGTCGTATAGCCAACGCTGAAAGCCTCGGTGGCCGGTGCGCTTAGACTTACTACGAACGACAGCAAGCTCGTACCGCTGTTCCCCTCAAGCCTACTTGCATTGGCTATGGATAACTTGGGAACCGGTTGGTAGTTGATCGCATCGAGGACACTCAAACGCCCTCCAGTGACCGTTTTCCCAGCCAAGCTCGTTGTAGGTACAGCGCTCGACAAGATCGCATCCCGAATGCTCGCCGCCGAAGCACCAGGCTTGGCCGCCGCAAGGACAGCCACCGCACCGGTCACATGCGGTGTCGCCATCGAAGTTCCGCTATAAGTCCCATAAGTGTTGCCAGGTAGCGTCGAGAGAATACTCGACCCCGGTGCTCCGATGTCGACTTGCGTAGCTCCATAGTTCGAGAAACTCGACAGACCACCCGTCGAGGTCGTCGAAGCCACGGCTATGACCGATTCATAGCTCGCCGCCGGAGTCCCACTGACACCGATCAACGTGGAGTAATTCGACGGGTAGTTCGCTGAAGCATCGTTATTCAAACTGCTGTTACCAGCTGCGGCCACGAACAAGATCCCCGCGTTGGCCGCTCGGATGATCGCCGCATGCAGTGCCGTCGAATAACCTCCACCTCCCCACGAATTGTTCATCGCGACAATGTTGACTCCCTGATTGACCTTCAAGGCCGTCAAATAATCGATCGCTTGAATCGCCGCTGTGATGCTTCCGCCGGTCGGCCCTAGGAACTTTGCCGAGATCATCTTGACATCCCAACTCACCCCGGCCACACCAATGCCATTGCCTCCCACAGCACCGATCGTTCCGGCGACGTGAGTCCCGTGCGTGTCCCCACTGCCACCATCGTAAACCGTCTTATCGTTGTTGAAAAAGTCCCAACCGTTGACGTCATCGATCCGACCGTTGCCGTCGTTATCGACTCCATCGTTGGCCACCTCCCCTGGATTGACCCAGATGTTCTGCTGCAAGTCCGGGTGGTTCACATCGACCCCCTCGTCGATCACCGCCACGACCACTTGGCTCGATCCGATATACCCATTACCCCAAGCCTCCTCGGCTCCAGAGCCAAAGGTGTTAGTCGTTCCCGAACCGCCAAAGGCTGTCGGAGAGTCGTTGCTATAAGTACCCCAAAGCTGGCCACTGGCGTAAAAAGGATCATTGCTGACCGCAGCCTTCTTCAAAATCCAGTTCGGCTCGGCGCTCAAGACGCCTGGCAACTTCTGATACTCCTGAGCCATCGCCATGACGTCTTTGCCCGCCGGAACTCGCAGCCGCGCTACCATCGCTGAATCGCGGCCCACCGGATCGATCTCCTGAAGAACTTCGACCCCACGCTGATGGTTCGTCGCCATAAGCCCAGGAGCCAAACCCGCTTCGTACTGAATGACCAACTCACCGGCCATGAAATCCGCCGCCATCAAACTGCGGATCTCCAAATTCTCCATCACGAGCCGTCGGAAGGAACTTTTCACAATCTTGATTCGTCTCATCTTGGGATACTCCAGTCTCATTTTCTAACTAGACACTCATGTGTCTTTGGGTAGGGGGAACGACCTTACCGCTCGCAGGATCTTCAGTTCGTAAGCTCCTTGAGCCAATACGCGCAAAAGTCGTCCAACGCAGTTCAAATCGATGACGGCATTTTAAGCAAATGCCATGCCACCTGATAGACACGTGGTGGATAAGTCCAGCCAATGCAAGCCACCGGCTGGGTTAGGTAGCCGTCTGTCAGATCGCGCAAGCTTCGGCGATCGCATCGCACACGATGTCCATCGAGGTACTGCTCAAACCGGCCACATTGATCCGGCCTGTGCCGACAATGTAAATCCCTTTTTCCTTCTTGAGCCAATCGGCTTGCATGGGATTCAAGCCCGTATAAGAAAACATCCCCTTTTGAGCCGCCAAAAACCCAAAGTCCTTGCCCCGCGATTCCATCCCCTGAATCAAAGCACTTCGCATCGTATGGATCCGACTCCGCATCTGATCGACCTCCGTGCGCCATCGCGCCGATAACTCCGAGTCCGATAAGACCTTCGCGACGATCGCCTCGCCATGCCTAGGCGGATTGCTGTAATTGCATCGGATCGCCAATCGCATCTGACTGAGCACCGACTCGGTCGACTTGGCCGATTCGCTGATCATCATCAACGCTCCGACTCGCTCGGAATACAACCCAAAATTCTTGGAGAACGATGCGCATACCACCAACTCCGGGTGGTCTTCCAGAAGAATCGACAAAGGCTTGGTATCCTCGATCAAACCATCTCCAAAACCTTGATAAGCAAAATCTAGGAACGGCAACATCCGCTTCTTGGCCAATAGCTCCGAGATCTGCTTCCACTCCTGATGCGTTGGGTCAATCCCCGTAGGATTGTGGCAACAGGCATGCAGGCAAACAATGTCACCTGCCCGACCATCCTGCTGGATCTGGCCAAGCATCCCTTCGAAGTCCAATCCGGTTTTGGCTGCATTGAGGTAACAGTAACTGTGCGTCTCAAATCCCGCCGCTTGGAACACCGCTGCATGGTTTGCCCAAGTAGGATTGCTGATCCAAAAGCGTCCGTGAGGGGCGACACTCGCTAAGGTATCTGCTCCGGCCCGTAACGCTCCGGTTCCCCCTGGGGTATGGGCCGTCGCCACCCGCCCAAACTCGAAACCTTCCCCCAACACCAATCGATTCACTTGATCGATGTAGTCTTTGCCACCCTCGATCGGCAAATAACCCTTGCTCTTTTGCTCCTGGAATATCTTCCCTTCGGCTAACTTGACGCTCTCTAAAATCGGAGTGCGTCCAGCGTCGTCCTTGTAGACCCCCACGGTCAAATTCAGCTTCCCACTGCGTGGGTCTTTTTCAAAGGCTGAATTCAAACCGAGAATCGCATCGGGTGGCGCCAACGAAAAATGCTCAAACATCATTCCTACCCAGGAGAGGGTTCCAAAACGAAACGAAACCAAAAAACACCGCAAACGCCCCTACGAGCACTCGCCCTGACTGAAAGTAACCCAAAATCCACTTTTTCGGGAGGTCAGAATACCCCTTTTGCAAACTCCCAGTTCCCATTTTCCGACGCAACCGTCGGCTCTCCCGGGCCTGGCTCACCCGGGGGCACTAGCACTTTGGACTCCACCAAAAAACGCAACGCGGTTTGGATGTCAAAATCGATAGGACCGAGCCCCAACTCAGCCAACAACTCCTCACATGCCCGATCGAGCGTATCGACCGACTCGAGCGACCGCATGGGCATCCCCCGATTCTGCCGAGTCCTGAGCACCACGATCAAAACCATCGCCTGACTGAGCCACTGCTGCTCGGCTTCGTCCTTGAGCCTAAGCAATACTCCTTTGTTGTTCGACAACGTCTGGAAATACAGACTCTGGGCCACATTGAGCAACTGCCGATTCCGAGCATGGCGATACGAGAAAAACAACTTCACCGAATACAACACTCCAGCGATCGCAATCGCGATGTACATCCAAATCGCTCGGAAGATCTCGACGGCTCCGAGCAGGGCCAAGAGCCACATGCTGCGCATCAACCGTGTGACGGTCATCGAAAATCCCCACAACGTCGGGATACCGATCTTCCCCTGATCGAGCCATGATATCTTCACCGAGCCTGGCAAGAGCATGTCGACATCCGCATGCGGTATGTTCTTGAACATCCTCAAATGCAATTGCCCATTGCCCTCAGATCGTTCAAAGATCACTACCAGTTGCCGATAAATCGGCACCGACGAATCGACCTTGCGAAACAATCGATACCATCGCCTCGCTTGACGTACCCCTACACCATCACCTCGCGCATAGACCCGCAAGCGTTTGTAGTCGGAAAAACGAATCCTCAGCTTGGCTCCCCAGGCCGTCGCAGTCCGTAACGCTTGATAGATCTCACTGGGGGTCAAACGCCGATAATTCGCATGCTCGAGCAGCTCCTGGCTCGATTCGACCAACTCCTTGATCGACACGTGAGACGATAACCCAGGCAACCTAGATCCAAAAGAACTTTCAAGCTCTTCTCGATCCGGATCGACAAAGGTGTAGCCCTCGATCAACCCCCCAAAGCGATCGTGTACTCGCTGATGGATCAGCTTCGCTAAATGCTCTTTGCACCTGTGTAAGAACTCACAAGCCTCTTGATCGGCTCCCTCCCAACGCTCCAATGCAAATTGAAACTCGTTGGGATGGACCGGGATGTAAGACTCCAGTTCAACTGGCATCAATGTGCAAACTGCGCTTGCGTCGCTCTTTGCGCCGGACATCATCGATCATCCCACTGACTCGCTCGACCTGATCGATCCCAGCCAAAACCAAACTCGGGTGCGATCGATCCTTGCTCTGCAACTGAATCTTCCCGACCCCCAATGTCCGTTGAATGATCCCTTGTACATAGGACACATCGTCGATGTCGATCACATCGATCCGATCGACCGTGCGAACCAAGATCCCTCGCGAGTGGATGAACCGCTGGGTCGTCAGCTCATAATGAACACTCAATCGTCGGTACAAAAAAGTCGCTATGCCCAAAAACCATGTCCCGATAAGTACCCCAAGGACTATCCACCAAAGATTCGTTTCAATGGGCGGGATAATCTTCAATATCGGCAAGACGATCATCGCAGCGATGACCGCTAAGCTCACCGCAGCCAAAATCAACCAAGTCCCATACATGGCTTTCGCCGAATACCCCCCCTCCCATAGCCTATTCTCAGGCTCCTGGGACAACCCTACTCTTGGTTGAAATTCCGATTGCAGCGAATTGGGGTCTCCGGAAGATTCGTTTGGCTGAGATTGGCTCATGGATCGACGGCTCTACAGTAAGTAACTCGGTCATGTGAAAAAACTCACACGCTCCTGGGCACAAATTCAGTGGCCACCGGGCGCAGAATCCCCCATAATCATAACACAAATTCTACCGAGACTAGGCTCGACCCGCAGACTTGACGGGCAACTCGGCCTACCGCTTGCATCCCCGCGATCAATGCTCGCGAGCCATCTTGAGAAACAACTCGTAACGGGCCTTCATCTCCACGAGGCTATCCCCCCCAAACTTATCGACCAAAGCCGTGGCGATCTCAAAAGCCACCACATGCTCGACGATGATCGCTGCGGCGGAAATCGCACACACGTCGCTCCGCTCGTAGTTCGCTCGGTGGGGCTGCTTGTCCTCCATCCGAATCGAATCGAGTGGCTTACGCAACGTGCTGATCGGCTTTTTGGCCGCCCTGAGAACCAAAGCCTGCCCGTTGGTCATGCCACCCTCGAGCCCCCCGGCGTTGTTCGTCGGTCGCACATATCCCAAATGGGGCAAATGCGCAAGACTAGGGTCGTGATGGATCGGGTCGTGCACCTGCGAGCCTCGCTTGCGAGCCGCTTCAAATCCCATTCCTATCTCTACACCCTTGATCGCCTGAACGGCCATGACCGCCTGTGCTAACCTCCCATCCAACTTGCGATCCCACTGGGCATGGGTTCCAAGCCCAAATGGCAATCCCTCGACCCGCACCTCGACGACTCCCCCAAGTGTGTCCCCCTCCTGAGCCATCTGATCGATGTAAGCCTCCGCATCCGGATCGCTCTGAGGCCGAACCGAATAGATCGAACTCTGATCCCGAAGTGCCCGCAGCTCCCCTACCGATAACCCCTCGGTTCCCTGGGTCCCTAGCTGCATCTGACCAAGCTCGACGACATAGCTGACCGTCTGAATCCCAAACTCCCGCAGCAGTAACCTAGCCAACGCACCGGCCGCCACCCTCGCTGCGGTCTCTCGCGCACTGGATCGCTCCAGCACTCCTCGGATCGAACCGAGGTACTTGATCGCTCCCGTCAAATCCGCATGACCGGGCCGAGGCCGCTCTAGCTCCTTGAGACGCTCGAGCTTGTAGTCATTGTTGACGATCTGCAGCGCTATGGGAGATCCCAACGTTACCGATTGCCATACCCCCGAGAGAATATTGACCGTGTCCTGCTCGAGCTTCTGTCGCCCACCCCGACCGTAACCACCCTGCCGCAATCGCAACTCGTGATTGATGAACGACTCGTCAATCGTCAATCCCGCCGGAAATCCATCCACCAACGCCAAGAGCGATTTACCGTGCGACTCGCCCGCCGTCGAATACTTAAGCATTAGCGTGTGACTCCCCCTTCGAGCCAGCGATCAAAACATACAAACTCGGTACGACAAACAAGGTAAAGAGTGTACCGATGGCCATCCCTGCAACCAAAACTATCCCGATGCTATTTCGAGCTTCAGCACCCGGACCGGTCACAAAAACCAAAGGCAAATGACCAAAAACGGTTGCTGCACTGGTCATCAATACCGGTCGCAACCGAGTCTTCGATGCCTCGATCACCGCTTTCCACTTGCTCAAACCCTGTTCCTGAAGGTGGTTGGCAAACTCGACGATCAAAATCCCATTTTTGGCAACCAAACCCACCAACGTGATCAATCCGACTTGCGAGTAGATGTTCACCGTGGTTAGCCCCAAAAACGTCAAAAGCAATGCTCCCGATATCGCCAAGGGCACCGATCCGAAAAGGACAATCAATGGATCGCGAAACGACTGGAACTGTGCTGCTAAGACCAAATAAATCAACGCCAAGGCTATCCCTAGCGTCACGGTCAGAGACGAACCCTCTTTGCGGATCTGACGCGATTCCCCCGCGTAGTCCATCGTGGCTGTCGGTCCGACTACCTCCTGCACAATCTGCTCGATCTTGCGCAAACCCGCCTCCTTGGTCAGTCCCGGAACCCCCGGTATCACCGCCGCTTGGATCTGAATCGCACTTTGCTGCTGAAATCGACTCAGTACCCTCGGTGCCGTCTTGGGCAGGATCGTCGCAAAAGTCGATACCGGTATCAACTGCCCCGAAGGTGTGCGGATCTTCAAGTCCATCAAAGACGAAGCCGACTGGCGATCTTCCTCGGCCAACTGCGGAATGACCTGATACGACCGATTGAAGTAATTGAAACGGTTGACATAGCCCCCTCCGAGCAATACCCCTAGCTCCCCGGCTATCGATGCCAAATCGAGCTTCAAGTCGGCTACCTTCTCCCGATCGACCACCACCTGAGCTTGCGGCAAGTCCACTTTCAAGTCGGTATCGACGAATAAAAATAAACCGCTCGCGTTGGCCTCCGAAAGAATCTGCTCGGAGAGCAAAGTCAACTGCTCGACGGGTAGATCGCTCTTGAGAATCAACTCGACGTCAAAACTCCCAGCTCCCGGTAGGGGCGGGACAAGCACTGGAAAAGGCTGTAGCCCAGGTATCTGCGAGGCGATTCCAAACGCTTGCGGTACCATCGCTGCGGTACTCCTCAAGTGCTTCTGCTCGCGCTCGTGCCAACTCTTGGTGATGATCCCGCCAAATCCCGAATTCGATCCGACCAACGCCCACATGTAATCGGTCTCTGGCATGACCGCAAATTTATCAGCCAACACCTTGGCCCATCCGACCGAACTTTTCAACGAGGAATCCGGCGATGCCTTGAGCATCACCGCAATGGCTCCCTGGTCCTCAACCGGCGCAAGCTCCTTGGAACTCAGGATGTAAAAAGGAACTGCGGCACCCGCCAACAACAACGTCGCAAAGGCGATCGACCAGCGGACTACCAAGGCCCCCTCGAGCATTCGGCCATAGAGACTCTGCACCCCATCGAATACCCGATTGACCCCACGCGTCAAAATCCCCTCTTTACCGCTGGCCGAAAGCATCTGGGCACTCATGATCGGAGATAAAGTCACGGCCACGACTCCCGATAACAAAACCGCCGCTGCAAGCGTGAAGGCAAACTCCCTAAAGAGCATCCCAGTCAATCCCCCCTGGAAACCGATCGGTGCATAGACCACCGCCAAGGTGATGGTCATCGCGATGATCGGACCGAACAGTTCCCTGGCTCCTAAAAGCGCCGCGTCGATTTTTGTCATCCCCTCGCGAATGTGACGCTGCACATTCTCAACCACCACAATCGCATCGTCGACGACCAATCCCACCGACAGTACGATCGCCAAGAGGGTCAAAAGATTCAACGAGAATCCCATCAAGTACATCAAGATCGTCGCGCCGATGAGCGATACGGGCATCGCGATCAACGGGACAATCGCCGTGCGTATCGAGCCCATAAACAGAAACACCACGACCCCCACGATCGCGATGGTCTCCAAAAGGGTCTTGGATATCTCCGACAACGCATCTCGCATGAACCGCGTGGCATCATAAGCCAGATTCATTTCCATGTGCGCAGGTAGCGTCGGCTTGAGCTTGGCCATCGCTTCGTTGAGTCGGTCCGCTACCTCGATCTCGTTGGTGCCTGGCAATGGCCATACCGAGACATACACGGCTTCCTTGCCCCGGTACATGGCAACCATTCCGGCCTCTTCAGAACCGAACTCGACCGTAGCGACATCCCCCAATCGAATCACCGCTCCGTCTTTTTGCAGGACAATCAACTCCCTGAACTCGTCGACGGTCTTCAAATCGGTGTCCGTAAGCAAATCGACCTGCACCGAGTCGTTCTTGACCCTCCCGATGGCCGCCAGATAGTTGTTCCGCCGCAAGGCTCCGAACACATCACCCGGCGTCAGGTTCATCTCCGAAAGCCTGTTGGGCGAAATCCATATCCGCATCGCAGGAGTCCGTCCTCCCTCAACGCCGACACGCTGGACCCCCGATATGGTCGTCAACTGCGGCTGGATCGTCCGCGTCAGGTAATCGGTAAGCTGGGGAACATCCCACTGACTCGACGTGAAACTCAAGTAAAAAGACGCATAAGGTCGATCCGCACGCTGGATTTCTACTACGCTAGGTTCGGCCTCGGCTGGCAACTCACGTCGCACCTGCTGCAACCGCGTATTGACCTCCGCGAGCCCCTGGGTCGCATTGTGGTTGAGCTTAAGTCGAATCGTGATCTGACTCGATCCGGCAACACTCTTGGACTCGATGTAATCGACCCCTCCGATCGAAGAAACCGCCTTCTCGATCGGTGTGGTCAAAAACCCGCGAATCGTCTCGGCGCTGGCGCCGATGTAAACCGTCGTGATGACGATCGAGGTGCTTTCAAGCTTAGGGAACTGCTGAACCGGCAACGATTGCACCGCTCGCATCCCCAAAAGCACAATCATCAAGTTCACGACGATCGCAAGTACAGGGTAGCGAATAAAGATATCGGTGATGGATTTCATCGTGGTGCCTGAGGCCTGTTCCATTTTAAGGTGCTGCCTTCGTCAATTCCGATGGGACGACCCAGGTCCCATCATATATTTTGAAGGATCCATCAGCGATGATTTGCTCGTTGGGTTCGAGTCCTTGACGAATCGACACGTCGTTTCCAACGGTCGAACCGACCAAGACCTCGCGCCGTTTTGCTATCCATTTTGATGTGTCGGTCGGATCGACCTGCGCCACAAAGCAAAACGCTCCAGTAGGGTTAGAACGAAGGGCCGAAGAAGGGATCAGCAAGGTCGTTTGCGCCTCGCCGAATTGAGCCACTACCTTCACTGAATCGTTGACCTGGAGAGTCGATGGTGGCGACATCACTTTGGCTCGAGCACCGAGCGACCTCGATACCCGATCTGCTTGAGAGTCGACCGCGATGACTTGTGCCTCTAAGTTCTGCCCCAGATGCTCCAAGGCGACCTGATCGCCGACCTGAAGGTAATCGGCCACTTGCTGAGGCATCATAAAGTCAACGTAGACGAACTCATCGATCCCCTGAAGCATCGTGATCAATGAGCCCTCGGATAAATACTGACGCGGTTGGATATCAAATACCCCAGCTCGCGCTTCAAACGGCGCAACCAAAACCTTGCGGCCGATCACCGCTTCGATCCTGGCGACTTCCGCTCGGGCCTGAGCAAGCTGAGCCTCGGTCTGATCCAAATCCAATTCGCTCAAGGCCTGGACCTCCATCGCTTGCTTGATCCTGCGATAGGTCGAATCGGCTATGCGCTCTGCCGCCCGAGCGCTTGCAAGCATCGCTTTCTCTACGCTCGTATCGAGCTCCAACAAAACCTGCCCAGGCTTGACAATGTCGCCTGACTGGAAATGAATCGATTCGACCGTGCCGACCGTCTCGGTCTTGAGCTGCAACATTCGCGGCGCAACGACGGTCCCGACGAGTGTTGCGTTCGATCGAAGCTTCGTGGACTGTGGCTTGGCGAAAACCACCGGTGTCGGACGCGCCTCCTGAGGAGCAGCTACCGTCGCCAAAACCCGGTACTTCAAAAAATACACGCCGAATGCCAAGGCCACGACGCTCAGAAGTACCGTCAGCGATCCTAGGAATGTTTTCATGCAGTTGATCAGGCCGGATTCAGGAGGGAAGACTCAAGGAACGAGCAATCCACTCAGATTACACCGTTTTGCCCAATAACCAAAGGTCTTTTGAAATTCGCCCCCCGAGCAGCAAGGTGATAGTTCGCACCATTGGAGGGTGCTTAGCGGTAGGGTGAAATCCAGAGGGAAATCGGCATTTGCAATGAATTCGCGGGGCAAAACGAAATCCATTGTACTCTCAGGTCCAAGGAGTCTATAATAACTTCCGTCGTGGATTCACCCACGGTTTCTCTTCCAAACATCCCACCAATACCCCGAACCCTGATTCGCGAAGCCTACGCGTCGCATCGCTTGAGGCGCGCACTCCAGGCCCCCACTGCTGGACTTGCAACAGCGGGTTCTCCCAAAACATGACTGATGAAGATCGTGGTCGCTTCCGACCCAATCGAAACAATAACAACGAAGTCCTTTCGATTGCCGAGGAGATCCTACGCGAGAAATCGGGGATCACCCCACCGAGCGAGCGCAGGCCCATTCTCGATTTCTCCACACTCCAGGAGATGGATAACGAGCAACTCGGCCAGCTCGGCAAACTCGAGGAAATCCCCCAATGGGAAGAACTATCTCGCCCTGAACGGATCTTCCAAATCCTCCGCGCACGGATGCAATCCTCAGGAATCATGCTCGGAGAAGGCACCCTCGAGATCCTCTCCGATGGGTTTGGATTCCTAAGGTCCGCAGCTCACCACTACGTCGCATGCCCAGACGATATCTACGTGTCCCCGTCTCAAATCCGACGATTCGGACTGACGACAGGAATGATCATCTCGGGCCAAATACGGCCCCCAAAAGAAAACGAAAGGTACTTCGCACTCCTGCGGGTCGAAGCGATCAACCATCGAAACCCCAACGAAGTCCGATCGCGGAAATCCTTCGACCTTCTGACCCCACTACACCCGACCCAGCGAATCATCATGGAGACCGATCCCTCGGAATTGGCCACCCGCGTGATCGATTTGGTGACTCCACTAGGTTTCGGCCAACGAGGCCTAATCGTCTCGCCTCCAAGGGCAGGCAAGACGATACTGATGCAAAAAATGGCGCGAGCCGCTCTTGCCAATTATCCGAATGCTTACGTCATGATGCTGCTGATCGATGAGCGCCCTGAAGAGGTCACCGATATGCAACGCGAAGTTCGTGGACCAAAGTGTGAAGTCATCAGCAGCACCTTCGACGAACCAGCTTCAAGGCACATCCAAGTCAGCCAAATGGTCCTCGAAAAAGCCAAACGGATGGTCGAAGACGGCATCGATGTGATTGTCTTTCTCGATTCGATCACTCGGCTTGCCCGAGCCTGGAACGGCGAATGCATCCAATCCGGAAAAACGCTCACTGGGGGACTCGATGCCAACGCCATGCAAAAGCCAAAAGCCTTCTTCGGAGCCGCCAGGAAGGTTGAAGAAGGCGGATCGCTGACGATCATCGCCACCGCTTTGGTAGGGACCGGAAGCCGCATGGACGAAGTCATCTTCGAAGAGTTCAAAGGGACCGGAAACATGGAAATCGTCTTGGATCGAGCCCTAGTCGATCGGAGAATATGGCCAGCGGTCGATATCTACCAAAGCGGCACAAGGCGAGAAGAAGCTCTTTTGGATCCAATCGAATACCAAAAGATCGTGCTCATGCGCAAAGCCCTTGCCGGCCTGAGTGCTTCGGACGCGATGGAGCAACTGGTCAATCGACTCCAGAAAACCCGCAATAATCCGGAGTTTCTCCTAGGACTAAAAGCGTAGTCGGTTCGTTCGAATAACCTTCCGCTCGCTCGACGCAACCCATGGCGCTTCGCATATCGAGTCTCAATAATCCGCAGCTTAAGCGACTCAAAAGACTTCATCGGGTCGATCCGAATCAAGCTGAGTTTCTCATCGAAGGAACCCACTTGATCCGCGAGGCCATCCAAGCCGCATGGCCCCTGGCGGGCGTCTTCTACACCGAGCTTTGGGCCAAGGAGCATCGCGCGCTACTTGAGACCATGCCGGCTCACCTCGAGCAATTCATCGTCGATCCTCAGTGGCTCAATCAAGCTGCAACCACCCAGCATCCCGATGGTGCCGTAGCGATCGGAAACCTGACCGGGCCCCAAGTAGAAATCTTCGGTACCGACGTGGCCAACGACCTAGCCGGATCGAGTTTGATTTTGGCGACCGACGGCATCCAGGATCCAGGCAATGCTGGAACACTGCTTCGATCCGTCGCTGCCCTAGGCGGCAACCGATTGTTCTTAAGCCCCGATTCGGTCAGTCCTGTCCATCCGAAATTCCTCCGCAGTACGGCTGGTCAGTGGTTTCGATTGCCTCCCAAAGTTGCGAGCATCGTGGATTTGGCCACTGAGGCCAAACAGGTAGGAGTCCAAATCGTCGTCGCCCAAATGGATGGCGAGCCGATCTGGAATATGGATTTCACCAAGCCGACGATGTTCATCGTAGGCAGTGAGGGCCAAGGGATCCGTGAAAGCACCCAAGAATTCGCGGACTCGATTTGTTCGGTACCGATGGCCATGGGAGTTGAGTCACTAAACGCCTCAGTTGCAGGGACGATCCTCTTGTACGAAGCGGCTCGCCAACGATCCGCCTCCCGTTGAGTTTGCCGCCCTTTTGCCGAATAAGCCTCCCGTCGGGCTTGCCCGGCGGAGGCGGAACTAGCTGCTACCAAAGCCGAATAAGCCTCCCGTCGGGCTTGCCCGGCGGAGGCAGAACTGGCAGCTACCAAAGCCGAATAAACCTCCCGTCCGGCTCGCCCCCGGCGGAGGCAGAACTAGCAGCTACCAAAGCCGATTAAGCCTCCCGTCGGGCTCGCCCGGCGGAGGCGGAACTGGCAGCTACCAAAGCCGAATCTTGCTCTCCCCTTTTGGGCGAATCTGTAGCTATAGAGTCTTGGCCCCGCCGGCATAAAGCCGAGCGGAGGCCTGTGTTGCGCTGCGAATACAATATACGGGTCCCCTAACAGGCTATCCTCCCTCCATACACTTTCGCACGCGTTTCCATATCAAACCTACCTACTGAACCCGCCGACCCATGAGATACCGTTCGACCCGAGATGTTGTCGCGGATTTGAAACAACACGGGAAACTCATCGAAGTCGATCTTCCCCTGTCGCCTATTCTGGAAATCCCGGAGATCCAGCGTCGTGTCTACGCTCGAAAAGGACCCGCGATTCTTTTCAAAAATCCCACAAACTCTTCCTTCCCCATGGTCAGCAACCTCTTCGGATCGCTTGACCAAG
>Ga0315903_10003621_pt1 | contig 21259 bp, 20 predicted proteins | sample LakEriMetagenome_7_FD_203524 | JGI IMG/M metagenome (GOLD analysis project Ga0315903, IMG submission 203524) | Freshwater fungal communities from buoy surface, Lake Erie, Ohio, United States - Buoy 2 MA119 | ecosystem: Environmental > Aquatic > Freshwater > Lake | place: USA: Lake Erie, Ohio... | reverse complement strand
TGCTCGGTTGGATGGGTTTGTCGAGCACCATCGGGGGCTTGATCTTGGTGCACTGCTTGGCCGGTTTGCCCAGCACCACGCTGTTCTTTCGCAACTACTACGCGGCCGTGCCCGGTGAGCTGCTCAACGCCGCGCGCTTGGATGGTGCGGGTTTTTGGCAGATTTTCTTTCGCATCATCGTGCCCATGTCCACGCCCATCGTGATGGTCACCTTGATCTGGCAGTTCACCCAAATTTGGAACGACTTTCTCTTCGGCGTGGCCTTCAGCGGCGCCGACTCCAAGCCCGTCACGGTGGGCTTGAACAACCTCGCCAACACCACCAGCAGCGTCAAGGCCTACAACGTGGACATGGCCGCGGCCCTGATCGCCGCCTTGCCCACCGTGGCGGTGTATGTGTTGGCGGGACGTTATTTTGTGCGCGGCCTGACGGCCGGCGCAGTCAAAGGATAAGGAAGCACCATGGAATCGGCATTGAACATCCAAGGCATTCGCAAGAGCTTCGGCAAAGGCGAGCAGAGCGTGGAAGTGCTCAAAAAAATCGACATCGCGGTGGAGCCTGGCGAGTTCTTGATCTTGGTCGGCCCCTCGGGCTGCGGCAAGTCCACCTTGCTCAACATCATCGCGGGCTTGGAAGAGCCCACCGAAGGCGCGATCCACATCGGCGAGCGCAACGTGGTCGGTGTGCCACCGGCCCAGCGCGACATCGCCATGGTCTTCCAAAGCTACGCGCTGTACCCGACCATGAGCGTGGCCGACAACATCGGTTTTGCGCTGGAGATGCGCAAGGTGCCCAAGGCCGAGCGCGAGCAGCGCATCGCCGAAGTGGCGGCCATGCTGCAGATCACGCACCTGCTCGACCGCCGCCCCAGCCAACTCTCGGGCGGCCAACGCCAGCGCGTGGCCATGGGCCGTGCCCTGGCGCGCCAGCCGCAGCTGTTTTTGTTCGACGAGCCGCTGTCCAACTTGGACGCCAAGCTGCGCGTGGAAATGCGCGCCGAAATCAAACGCTTGCACCAAGCCAGTGGCATCACCAGTGTGTACGTCACGCACGACCAAATCGAGGCCATGACCTTGGGCAGCCGCATCGCCGTCATGAAAGACGGCGTGATGCAGCAACTCGGCACCCCCGACGACATCTACAACCGCCCCGCCAACACCTACGTGGCCACCTTCATCGGCTCACCCACCATGAACTTGTTGAACGGCCGTTCTTTGGGCGTACAAGGCGTGGCACTGAACGGCGCGAACGTGGCGCTGAACTGTCCCGTGGCCGCTGGTCAAGATGTGGTGATGGGCTTGCGCCCCGAGCACTTGGTGCTCAGCGACGCGGCCCCTTGGCGCGGCCAAGTCAACGTGGTCGAGCCCACCGGCGCAGACACCTACGTGGTCATTGAAACCGCCCAAGGCAAGGTCACTGTGCGCACCGCCCCCAACGTGGCCCTGCGCCCCGGCGACACCGTGGGCTTGGACGTGCAAACCGCACACGTGAGCTGGTTTGACGCGGCGGGTGCGCGGATTTAAGTCACGGCATCAACAACAACCGAGCCCACCGGCTCGGATCGATGTGCGACACGGTGTCACCCAAGCTGGCGGCGACATTGGGGTGTGACAACACGTCCGTCAGGGCTTGACGGGCCACGGTGGTGAAGGCTTTTTGAATGCCGGCGGTGCCGCCTTGGCGAAGGGTTTGTTTGGTTTCGCGCGCGCAGTTCTCGGTCATCAAACGCGTGAGGGTTTGCGCCATGTTAGCTTGGATGCGGCCCGTCTCTTGGGTGGCTTGCGCCGACGCGTAGGGCGTCAGGTCTGGGTGGCTGGCCAGCGTCACGAAGACCCAGCGGGCCATGGCTTGGCGGTCGGCGGCGCTGGTGTGTTGGGCCAAGCAGGTGGTCAAGCCGTCGGTGGGGTTTTGGGCTGCAGCCGAGGTGCTCAGGGTCAAGCCCAAAGCCAGTGCGTGCCATAGGTGTCGCATGGGGTGTCTTTCTTTCAAACAGTGTTGGGGGTGGGCAAGAGCAAGTTGATGCACAAGCCTTGAGGGCTCACCGCTTCGGCGTGAGCATCGCCGCCGTGGCGGCGCGCAATTTCTCGCACGATGGACAAGCCCAGGCCGCAGCCCCCGGGCAGTTCGCTGGCGCGCCAAAAGCGGCCAAAGGCCTGCGCACGGCCGGTCTCGTCCAAGCCGGGGCCGTTGTCTTGCACGCGCAGGGTCAAGCCCTCGGCGTTGCGCCACACGCTCAAGGTGATTTCGGTGCCGCGAGGGGTGTAGCGCAGCGCGTTGTCGATGAGGTTGCTCATGGCTTCGCGCAGCTGCAGCGCGTCGCCCACCATGGGGGCGTGGTCTTCGCCTTCAAAGCCCAAGTCCATGCCAGCGGCCAAGGCCTTGGGCGTCCAGTCACGCGCCACCTCGCGCGCCAAGTCGGCCAAATCCAAGGGTGCGGTTTGGGCCACGGTTTCCGAGCGCGCCAAGGTCAAGAGTTGGTGCACCAAGTGCGCGCTGCGCTGCGCCCCGCTCAAGACCTTGCTCAGCCGCGCTTGCAGCGCGGGGTCTTGGGTTTCGCGTTGCGCCAATTCCACTTGGCTGATGAGGCCGGCCAAGGGCGTGCGCAGCTGGTGCGCGGCGTCGTTCAAAAACCGTTTTTCTTGGTTCACGCTGCGGTTGACTTCGCCCAGCAAACCGTTGATGGCCTGCACCAAGGCGTGCACCTCGCTGGGGGCTTGGGTCATGCCGATGGGCTGCAAGGCGTTGACCGAGCGGTTCTCCAGCTGGGTGGTCAGGCGCGTGAGCGGCAACAAGCCGCGGCGAATGCCGGCGTGCACCATCAGGCTGAGCACCACGCCCAGCGCCAACAGCGGCGCGAGCATGTCCCACACCAATTCCGCGGCGATGCGGTTTTGCGCCGACAGGCCTTTGCCCACTTGCACGCGCAAGGTCTGGGGTTGGTCGGGGTCGCCGTAGGGCAAATCGAGCGCGACGATGCGCATGGGTTGATCGTCGAGGGCTGCGCCGTACAGCAGCGGTGCGTTGAGCACCATGGCGTTGGCCGCGGGTTGGGGTAGCGTGACGTTGCCCAACAAAAACTGCCCCGGTGGCGAGGTCACGGTGTAGTTCACGCGGTCGCTCGGGTCTTGCTCCAAGATATCTTGCGCGGCCTTGGGGAAGTCAATCAGCAGGCCCGAGCCCAGCGGTTTGACTTGGCGGGCCAAGGCGCGCACCGATTGCGTGAGCGACTGGTCGATGCCTTTTTCGGCATAGGCCATGGCGATGCGGTAGGTCAGCAAACCGCCCACCGACCACAGCACCAACTGTGGCAAGAGCAGCCACAGCAAGAGCTGGCGGCGCAGCGACAAACCGGCCGGCGCGCTCTCAGCCATGGCCCGTGGTTTCGAGCAAATAGCCCAAGCCGCGCACGTTGCGGATGTTCAGCGGCGCGTCGCCCAGCTTGCGTCGCAAGCGGTGCACATACACCTCCAGCGCGTTGGAGGCCAGCGGGGCGTTGTCGCCGTCGGGGGTTTGCCATGTGGCCAAGACCGCTTCGCGGCTGACCACCTGGCCCAAATGGGTCCACAACAGCCGCAGCAACTCCCACTCGCGTTGGGTCAGGTCGATGGCGGTCTGGCCGATCCATGCGCGGGGCATGTCGGTTTCGATGCGCAACGCACTCTGCGCCACCGGTAACGAAGGGTTGGCGTGGGCGGGCAGGTTGGCGCGGCGCAGCATGGCTTGTACGCGGGCCAGCAACTCGTCGAGGTTGAAGGGTTTGGTCAAGTAGTCGTCGGCGCCGGCGTTGAGCCCGGCCACGCGGTCTTCCACGCCGTCGCGTGCGGTCAAGATGAGCACCGGCAAGGTGGGCCAGCGTTGGCGCAAGCGCGTCAGCACCTGAAAGCCGTCCAAGTGTGGCAGGCCCAAATCCAGCACCACGGCGTCAAAGGCCTCGGTTTGGATAGCGGCCCAGGCCAGCGCACCGTCCACGCAGGTGCTGACCTCGTGACCGGCTTGGGTGAAGATGGTGCGCAGACCGTCGCGCAGCAACTCGTCGTCTTCGGCAATCAGGAGGTGGGCCATGCTGGGATTATCCGCCGTGTGCTGGCCACACGCGTGCCACGGCTTCGGTGCGGGCTTGGGCGATGGCGCGGCCCACGTGGGGCCCGTGGGGCTGGGCGCCTCGGTCCAGCAAGGCTTGCATCACCGCTTCGGTGTCGATGGCCAGCGCGGCCTGCAGCGCAGCACTCAGGGCGGCGCGCTGGGGGTACGCGCGGTCCTCAAACCCCAAGCGGCCGCGCGCGTCGCATTCGCAGGCCATGAGGGCTTGCTCAAACCGCTCGGGTCGGCGAAACGCGTCGCAGCGCTCCAGCAAGCGCAGCACCGCCGCAGGGCCAAAACCCAAACACTGGTGGATGTTGCCGTGTTCGCGCGCCACCACCTCGGCCAAGGCGGCGCAGTCTTTGGGCACGCGCCAACGCGCGCTCAGGGCACGCAGCAGCGGCACGCTGCGGCCTTCGTGGCCGATGTGTCGGGGCCATTCGGCTGGGGGTGTGCTGCCCTTGCCCAAGTCGTGGCACAGCGCGGCAAAGCGCACCGGCAGCGGCGCGTCAAGCCGCGCGCATTGGTCGAGCACCATCATCAGGTGAACGCCGGTGTCGACTTCTGGGTGGTGTTCGGCGCGTTGCAGCACCCCAAAGAGACGCTCGACCTCGGGCAGGAGCACCGGCAAAGCGCCCACCTCGCGCAGGGTCAGGAAGGCTCGGCTGGGCTGGGCCGCCATCAAGGCGCGGCTGAGTTCTTGCCACACCCGTTCGGCCACCAGGTGGTCGAGCTCGCCGCTGTCGGTCATCTGGCGCATCAGTGCCAAGGTCTCCGAGGCGATGTGAAAGTGGGGCCAACGAGCGGCGAAACGCGCCACGCGCAGCACGCGCACCGGATCTTCGGCAAAGGCCGGGGTGATGTGTCGCAGGCATTGGTCGCGCAGGTCGCGCTCGCCGCCAAAGGGGTCGATGCGCTCGGCGTGCGCCGGGTCGTCGGCTTGGGTTTCGGGCACGGCGATGGCGTTGATGGTCAGGTCGCGGCGTGCCAAATCATCCTCCAACGTGACGCTGGGGTCTGCGTGGAACGCAAAGCCGTGGTAGCCTGGCGCGGTTTTGCGCTCGGTGCGCGCCAGCGCATATTCCTCGTGGGTTTGGGGGTGCAAAAACACCGGGAAGTCGCGACCCACCGGCACAAAACCCTGGGCCACCATGGCCTCGGGTGAGCTGCCCACCACCACCCAGTCGCGGTCGCTGTGCTGCGCGTCGCCCATCAGGGCATCGCGCACCGCACCACCGACCAAGTACGTGGGCATGCCTCAGCGGCCCAATCGGTAGGGTTCTTCGAAGTCGAGGAAGTCGTGCTCTTGCAGCGCCTCGTCGATCCAAGCCTTCACGCCCGGTGCTTCGTGCACCCGCTCCACATAGGCCAGCATGTCGGCGGGCAAGGGCAATTCGTAGGTGTGGATGCGCATGCACACCGGCGCGAAGTAGGCGTCGGCGATGCCAAACTCGCCGAACAAAAACGGTTGTTGTCCGTTGGGCAAGCGCGGTTGTGCGCTCAAGAGCTCGCCCCACAAGCCACACAATCGCGCCACATCGGCACGCAGGGCAGTCTGGTCGCGCCAGAGCAAGCGGCCCATCTCTGGCAGGTGGGCTTCGATGTTCATCGGGCAGTGGCTGCGCAAGGCGGTGAAGCCGCTGTGCATTTCGGCGCAGACGCTGCGCGCGCGGGCCCGCGCCAAACGGTCACTGGGCCACAGGCCGCGGTCGGGGAATCGCTCGGCCAAGTACTCGGCAATCGACAAGGTGTCCCACACCACAAACCCATCGTCGACCAAGACTGGCACCTTGCCCAGTGGGCTGATGCCACGCAGCTGACGTTTGAAGGCCGAGTCGGCGTTGAAGGAGTCAAAGCGCACCATGACTTCCTCAAACTCGATGCCGGCTTGGCGCATCAAGACCCAAGGTCGCATGGACCAAGACGAATAGTTTTTGTTGCCGATGTACAGCTGCAGGCTCATGGTCAGGCGGTGCCCTGTTGGGCACGGAGGTAGGTGGGAACGATGGCGGTCACACCGGCTGGTGTGATGCCCAAGCTGTGCAGGTCCGGGCCGCGGCCCGTGCGCACATTGTCCACGCGCATGGAGCGCAAATTGTCGCTGCTCATCAGGGGCTCGCCGGGCATGAGCGCCATGGCCCAGGCTTGGAGTTGGCCGACCCATTCGGGCACGCCAAAGACGGGGCGGGAGTGGCCGCTGGCCGCACCGGCCAAACGCACCAAGTCCGCCAAGCTGAGCACATCGGGGCCCACCGCATCGATGGTTTGCCCGATGGTGTGGGCGTCGCTGGCGCAGTGCACCACGGCTTGGGCCACATCGCCCACCCACACCGGCTGGAAGCGCGTGCCCGCACCGGCCAGCGGCACACAAGGCAAGACCGATTGCAAAGCGGCAAAGGTATTCAAGAATTTGTCGCCAGCGCCAAAAATGACGCTGGGGCGGATGACCGTCAGGTCCAAGTCGCCGGCTTCGGCCGCGGCTTGCAAGACGGCCTCACCACGCGCTTTGCTGCGCTGGTAGAGCGACGGCGCGTGCGCCTCGGCACCCAAGGCGCTGATGTGGATGAGTCGGCGCACGCCTTGGGCGCGGCAGGCTTGGGCGATCAGGCTGGGCAGGCGCACGTGGTTGTGTTCAAAGCTGTTGGCGTTGCCGTGCAGGATGGCCACGAGGTTGATCACCACGTCGTGGCCCGCCACCAGCGCGTTCAGCGCAGCGGCGTTGTGGACATCCGCTTCCAAGACCGTCAAGCGCGGCAGGTGCTGAATGGCTTGCGCGTTTCGCGCGCGCCGCGTGGGCACGGTGATCCGCCAACCCTCGCGCTGCAAGGTTTCACAAACTTGGCGGCCCACAAAGCCCGTGCCGCCCAAAACCAATGCGTTCTTCATCGATGTCTCCCGCCAATCAAGGCAATTCGGTGTTGACGGGTGCGGCGCTGATGCGCGGCCCCACGGTGCCCAAACGCGCGCGCAACGATTGCGGCTGGCCGCTCATCAGGGCGTTGTAGTTCACGTTGTTTGAGAGCACGCGTTTGACGTAGTCGCGCGTTTCTTCAAAGGGGATGTTCTCCACCCAAATGTCACCCGCCAAGATGGGGCCGTTGCGCCAAGTGCGCGAGCGGCTGGGGCCGGCGTTGTAAGCGGCCACCGCCAAGGGCAGCGAACCATCGAAGTCGTCGATCACCATCTTCAGGTAGGCGGTGCCGATGCGCACGTTGGTGAGCTGGTCGTTGATGTCTTGTGGTCGGAACTTGATCAAGCCGATGCGCTTGGCTGTCCACTTGGCTGTGGGGGGCATGACCTGCATCAGGCCCGAGGCGCCCACGTGTGAGCGCGCATCCGTGACGAAACGGCTTTCTTGTCGAATCAAGCCGAACACCAAACCGGGGTCCAAACCGATGGCGCTGGCGTGCGTCACCACCAAGTCGCGGTGGGGCAGGGGAAAGCGCTGACTCGGCTCGTGCGCGATTTGCGTGCGCTTGCTGGTGTAAATGCAGCGGTCCCAACGCGCTTGCTCACAGGCCCAATCGGCCGCGGCCAAGAGTTCTCGGTCGTTCATACCGCCGGGCGTGTGCAGGCTCACGGTGTAGTTCCATTCGCGGTTGCCCTCGGTGCGCAAGCCCAAACGGATGGCGGCCAAGGCGCGCTGCAAACCAGGGTTGCTGCGGGCCATCAAGCGCTCGTCGACCGACAGGGGCTCGGGCAGCGTGGGTAAGGTGATGTTCTGTCCCAAGGCTTCGGTGGCCAGTTGGCCGTAAAAGTGGCGCGTGGAGGCGATGCTGCGCAGCAAGCTTTGGGCTTGCTCGGTTTGCGCCTGGGTCGGCATCTGTGCCAATTTGACACGGGCCTTCCAATAGACCCACGTGGGGTCTTCTTGTTGTTCGGTGCTCATCGCGGCGATGGCGTTGTCGGCCACTCCCCATTGGCCGGCACGCAAGGCCGCCCGGGTCTTCCACGCCAAGTGGTCGTCGTGCATGCCGTTGCTTGTGCCCTTGGCGAAGGTTTCCAAGGCCGTGTCTTGCAAGCGCTGCGCTTGGCGTTTGCCAATCGCACCCCACACCCAACTGCGTTCTTCGCTCGTGAGTTGGATACGCCAGCGGTTGTTCTGCAAGGCGTTCACCGCCGCTTCGGGGTCGTTGGCGGCCAATCGGATCAAGGCCAAGGTGACCAGCTCTTTGGTGCTGGTGCGAAAGGCCGTGATTTTCTCGTTCAGGTAGCGTTCGGGTTGTTTGGCGATCGTGTGCACGGTCTTGGCCCGCGCGGGGTCGACCATCGCCATGGCCTGCTCGGCCGCACTGGGCTGGTTGATCTCCATGGCCAGACGCGCCCGACGCCAGACCACGACTTCGCTCAAGGCTTTTTTGGCCAACATCAAGCGCGCAGCTTGGGCGCAACCTTGGTCGATCTCGCGCTGGGCGTGCCACCAGCGGCCAATGTCGGCGGCGGCCCGCGCCGAAGGCACCACGCCGCGCTGCCAGTCGCGCAGGGTGCCACTGCACAAGAGGCTGCGCTCATCGCGCATGCGGTAGAGCGGCCACTGCGCGTCAAACAAGTCCCACTGTTCTCGGCGGGCCAACAGGGCCAACCAATCGGCACGCAAGCGGTCTTCCCAATAACTGCCTTGAAGCGCGGTCAAGCGTTGGGTGATTTGGCCCACGGGCGCGGTGTCTAAGCGCACGCGCATCTCCCAATAAGCCGCCATCGGCTCCAGCACATGCCCGCGCACCTGTGGCAGCGTTTGGCTCAGCGCTGCACTTTGGTTTTTGCGAAAAGCGTCTTGCATGCGCAGCAGCGCCGCATCGCCAGCGCTTTGAGCGCCAGCAGCCTGCATGGCCAGCACGGCCATAATGGTCACAATCCCTGTTTTCATGAGCCGATTATGAACAACAACCCCGACCAGCCTAGCGCTGGCGCGCCGAAGCCCTCAGACGGCGCCTTGGCCAAAGCCGCTTGGCGCAAAACCTTGGTGACCAAACGCCAGCAATTGGTCGACCGCGCGTGGCGCAACGACCTGATCCAGCGCACCATGCGCAGCTGGCTGATCGACCGACCCGATGCGGTCATCGGTGCGTATTGGGCCATCAAGGGCGAGTTCGACCCTCTGCCCGCGCTTTTTCGTTGGCAAGAGGCGGGCCTGGAGGCCGATGCTTTGGAAGCGCAACTGCAGCGGCGCATCGCCCTGCCGGTCGTGAACAAGCAAACCAAAACGCTGACCTTTCACACTTGGTACCCCGGCTGCCCGATGGAAGAAGACGCCTACGGCATCCCCAAACCCAAAGACACCGAGGTCGTCACGCCCACGCTCATCTTTGTGCCTTGCGTGGGCTTTGGCCCCGGCGGCTACCGCTTGGGTTATGGCGGCGGTTTTTACGACCGCACCTTGGCCGAACTCAGCCCCAAGCCCTTCACCGTGGGATTGGGTTACGACTTCGCCTACCTGCCGGATTTGAAGCCCGAGTCGCACGACGTGCCGCTGGACGCCATACTGTGTGACAGCGGCGTGACCTGGCCTGGCCGCTGAGCGGCGATCAAGGTTGTGCGCGCGCTTGCAGCGCCCGCACATCGTCGATGTAACCCTGCAGCTTGGCTTGCACGTGCGTGCGTTGATCGGCCGACATCGTGTTGTGCATGGCCGCAAACTGAGCGCAGCGTGTGCGCACCGTTTGTTGGCGCTGGGCTTCTCGCTCGGGCGTGCTGGCGCTGAGGTAGCGCTGCAGGTGTTCCACCATGACCTTGGGGGCTTGAGCCGGTTGGCCTTGGGCTTGGCGTACCGTGGCGATCAAATCGGCTTGGCGCCAGCGTCGCTCTTCCAAGGTCTCGCTCGGGTTCCACGGTAAGGCGTTCATGTGTTGCTCGACCAAGGCGTTTTGTGCGGGCGTCAAGTCACCGTACCAATCGGCCCAACGCTGGCGGTTGTCTTTCAAACGCTTGTCGCGTTGCTTGACGGCGTTGCCTTGCAGGTGGTCTTCACGGAAGTCTTGGTTGCGGTCGTCAAAGCGTGCCTGCATGCGGTCGAGTTGGGGCGGCTGCAGCGCCACGGCCCAGCGCGACAAAGGCGCTGCACCTTGTTCGCCCATGGCGCGCAGTTGCGCGAGCACGCCATCGAATTCGCGGCAGACTTGGTCGGCGGTGACAGGACCACCCAACGCGGTTTGCCAGCGCGTGAGTTGGGTGGCGTAGCCTGGCAGGGCGGTGCGGCGGTGCCAAGCCCAAAAATCTTTCAGGTCTTGGCGCACCACTGGGGTTTGGGCTTCGCTGAAATCGACATAGCGATCGGCCCACCAATACGCAGCCGTGGGGCCTTGGTTGTAACTCAGGCGCAGGCTGCTGCAAGCCGTGAGCGAGGTCACCAACACCAAGGCCAGGACCATGCGCCAGCGCGGCGCGATAATCGCTGATTGCCCGATCTGGTGGCCATGGTGGCGCCAGCGGTTGACCCAAGAGGTGCTCATGTCGATTCCTGTGGATGTGGTGGTGATGGCGGCCGGCAAAGGCACGCGCATGAAAAGCCAGAAGCCCAAAGTGTTGCACCGTTTGGGCGGACGCGCTTTGGCCCAGCATGTGATCGACACCGCTGCACGGGTATCGGTCCGCTCGGTGGTGGTCATCACCGGCCACGGCGCCGAGGGGGTCGAGGCGGGCCTCACGCCGCCCGACGGCCTGCGTTTGCAGTACGTGCGGCAAATGCCGCAGCTCGGCACCGGGCACGCGGTGCAACAGGCCGTGCCGGTCTTGACCGACGATGGCATCACCTTGGTCTTGTCGGGCGACGTGCCCCTGACCGAAGCCAGCACCCTGCAAGCGCTGATCGACCGCTGCGCCGGCCAAGCCTTGGCCTTGCTCACCTTGGACATGCCCGACCCGACCGGCTACGGCCGCATCGTGCGCCAAGGCGATTCGGTCCAAGCCATCGTCGAACACAAAGACGCCACGCCCGAGCAGCGCGCCATCACCGAGATTTACAGCGGCATCATGGCCGTGCCCACGCGCCTCTTGCGCGGCTGGTTGGCCCGTTTGGACAACCACAACGTCCAGCATGAGTACTACTTGACCGATGTGGTGAAGTTCGCCGTGGCCGATGGCTGCGCGGTGCAAGCCCACCGCATCAGCGACGCCGCACAGGTCGCGGGCGTCAACAGCCCCTTGCAACTGGCCGAGCTCGAGCGCGTGTTCCAGCGCCGTCTGGCCGAGGCCTTCATGACCGAGGGCGTGCGCTTGGCCGACCCGGCGCGTTTCGATGTGCGCGGCAGCTTGGTGTGTGGCCAAGACGTGGACATCGACGTGAACTGCGTGTTTGAAGGCTGTGTGCGTTTGGGCGACGGTGTGCGCATCGGCGCGAACTGCGTGATCGCCAATTGCAGCATCGAGGCCGGTGCGGTCATCCACCCCTTCACCCACATCGATGGCGAAAAAGCCGGCGTGAGCGTGGGGGCGGGCGCACTCATCGGCCCGTTTGCCCGCTTGCGCCCCGGCACGCAGCTGGGGGCCGAGGTGCACATCGGCAACTTTGTGGAGGTGAAAAATTCCACGATGGCCAAGGGCGCCAAAGCCAACCACTTGGCGTACCTGGGCGACGCCACGGTGGGTGAGCGGGTGAATTACGGCGCGGGCAGCATCACCGCCAATTACGACGGCGCCAACAAACACCGCACCGTCATCGAAGCCGATGTGCACATCGGCAGCAACTGCGTCTTGGTGGCCCCGGTGACCATTGGTGTGGGCGGCACGGTGGGTGGCGGCTCCACCATCACCAAGAGCACCGAGCCGGGCGCACTCAGCGTGGCGCGCGGCAAGCAGGTCAGCATCGCCAACTACCAGAGGCCGACCAAAAAGCCGAAAACCTGAGTTTGAAGCGATCCAATCAAACGAATCGATCGTTTGGTGCTATATTGAGGTCATGCAAACCCTGACCGCCAACGAGGCCAAAACCCAGTTCGGCCATTTCATCGATTTGGCGCAACGCGAGCCTGTGCGCGTCATGCGCCGGGATCGGGTGGTCGGCGTGATGGTCTCGGCGCACGACTACGAAGCCATGCGCGAGTTCTATGCCAACCGCCTGCAGCACGCCTTGGTGGACACGGCGGCCAAGGCTGAACGTGCGGGCTTGACCCCTGAGCAGCTGGAAGACTTGTTGCGTGACGAGTCTTAAGCTGGTCATTGACACCAACATCCTCATCAGCGCCGCACTGTCTGCACAAGGTGCGCCTGCGCAGTTGGTGATGGGTGTACTGGTTCGGCACCGTTTGGTTTTTTCTCGAGTGACGTTTGATGAACTGCGCACGCGGATTTTCAGACCCAAATTTGACCGTTACATTTCTTTGGATGACCGCGAGCGCTTGTTGGGCGACTTCAATGCCAGTGCAATTTGGGTGGAGGCAGGAGAGCTTGGGCGGTATTGCCGGGATCGCGATGACGATCATTTCATTGAGGCTGCACTGAAGGCCCAAGCCCACTATCTCGTCAGCGGCGACAAGGATTTGCTGGAAGCGCCCCCCGTGCAAAATCTGCACGTGGTGTCGGTCCATCAGGCACTGGAAGCTTTGGGGCTTTGATCCCGGGCCAACACCGGCCAAGCCATCGTGAACTTGGCCCGCTTGGTCGCAAAAAACGCCTTCACGTTGCGCACATTGGCGTCTTGGGTGAAGAGCGTCTGGCTGATCGTCAAGTAGTGCGGCATGTCCCGGGCCTGCACCACCAACATGAAGTCGGGGCCGGGGGATACGCGCCAACATTGCTGCACTGCGTCGTGCGCCACGGCGCGGGCCTCGAAAGCGTTGAGGTGTTCGCTGCCTTGGTGGTCCAGCGACACTTCCACCAAGGCGCTCAGGCCGTGGCCCAGCGAGACGCTGAGCTTGTCGGCGCTCAGCACCGCCACTTGCCGCTCTATCCAGCCGCCCTCGGTCAGACGTTTGACGCGGCGCAGGCAAGTGGGCGGCGACACATTCACCCGCTCGGCCAGTGCCACATTGCTGATGCTGGCATCGCGTTGCAGGGCGTCCAGCAGTTGAAGGTCGATGGCGTCTAGTTCGTTGTATTCCATAAAAATTATTTTATTGAAATAAAATTCCAAAAATTGATTTTAAAGAAATTAATACACTATTTTAAAATAAATATTGATCTGAAATTTCAAGCTGGCAGGCCTAACATCGCACCAATTCAGTAAAAACCCCCATTCAGGAGCTTCAACATGTGTGGCATCGTCGGCGCCGTTTCTTCCCGCAACATCGTTCCCATCTTGGTGCAAGGCCTGCAGCGGCTCGAATACCGGGGCTATGACTCTTGTGGCGTGGCCGTGCACGCGGCCAGCCTGAGCGGCGGCACGGGGGGCTTGCAGCGCGCGCGCAGCACCGCCCGCGTGGCCGAACTGATGGACCAGGTGAGTGCTGACCACATCGAAGGCGGCACCGGCATCGCCCACACGCGCTGGGCCACACACGGCGCGCCTGCGGTGCACAACGCTCACCCCCATTTCAGCCACGGCACGGGCGCGGCCGACGGCAAGCCTGGCAAGGTGGCGTTGGTGCACAACGGCATCATCGAAAACCACGACGAGCTGCGCGCCGCTTTGCAAGACAAGGGCTATGTGTTTTTGAGCCAGACCGACACCGAGGTCATCTCGCACCTGGTGGACAGCGTGTACGACGGCGACATCTTTGAAGCCGTCAAAACCGCCATCCGCCAACTGCATGGCGCGTATGCGATTGCCGTGTTCCACAAAGACGAGCCGCAGCGCGTCATCGGCGCGCGCGCCGGCTCACCGCTGATTCTGGGTGTGGGCCTAGGCGAAACCTTCCTCGCCAGCGACGCGATGGCGCTGGCGGGCGTGACCGACCAAATCGTGTACTTGGAAGAGGGCGACGTGGTTGACATCCAGCTGGGCAAATACTGGGTGGTGGACCGCGACCACAAGGCCGTGACCCGCGCCGTGAAAACCGTGCACGCCCACAGCGGCGCGGCCGAACTCGGCCCCTACCGCCACTACATGCAAAAAGAAATCTTCGAGCAACCGCGCGCCATTGCCGACACGCTCGAAGGCGTGGAGGGCATCACGCCCGAGCTGTTTGGCGACGGCGCTTATTCCACATTCAAGGCCATCGACAACGTGTTGATCTTGGCCTGCGGCACCAGCTACTACAGCGGTTGCGTGGTCAAGTACTGGATCGAGGCGATTGCCAAAGTGCCCTGCCAAGTGGAGATCGCCAGCGAATACCGCTACCGCGAATCGGTGCCCAACCCCAACACACTCATCGTCACCATCACCCAAAGCGGCGAAACCGCTGACACCCTGGCCGCGCTGCGCCACGCGCAAAGCCTGGGCATGACACACACGCTGACCATTTGCAACGTGTCCACCAGCGCCATGGTGCGCGAGTGCAAACACGCCTACGTCACCCGCGCTGGGGCGGAGATCGGCGTGGCCTCGACCAAGGCCTTCACCACGCAGCTGGCCGGTTTGTTTTTGCTCACGCTGGCGCTGGCGCAGACCAAAGGCCGCTTGTCAGATGCAGAGGAAGCCGAACACATCAAAGCCATGCGCCACCTGCCCGCTGCCCTGCAAGCCGTGCTGGCGCTGGAGCCGCAAATCATCGCGTGGGCCGAAGAATTCGCCAGCAAAGAAAACGCCTTGTTCTTGGGCCGCGGCACGCACTACCCCATCGCCTTGGAAGGCGCTTTGAAGCTCAAAGAAATCACTTACATCCACGCCGAAGCCTATGCCGCAGGCGAACTCAAACACGGCCCGCTGGCCCTGGTGACCAGCGCCATGCCGGTGGTCACAGTAGCCCCCAACGATCAACTGCTCGAAAAGCTCAAAAGCAACATGCAAGAAGTTCGGGCCCGCGGCGGCGTGCTCTACGTGCTGGCCGATGGCGACACGAAGATTGAAAGCAGTGAAGGTGTGAACGTGATTCGCATGCCCGAACACTACGGCGTGCTCTCACCCATCTTGCATGTGGTGCCGCTGCAGTTGCTGAGTTATCACACGGCGTGTGCGCGGGGTACGGACGTGGACAAGCCGCGCAATTTGGCCAAGTCGGTGACCGTGGAGTAAGCCTCTTCGTGTTGGCAGCGCAAACGCCTGGCAATCCGCTGCACAACAAGGTCAATTTGTGCAGTTGAATCAGCCGACGGTCACCAACGTTGGGCCAGCATCGGGGGTGCTTGGTCACACCATGGCGTCTAAGGTTTCACGGTGAAACAGTTCCAAGTAGGGTTGATAGCGCCAGACTCGGTTGCGTTCATGGCCTGTCATCTCTTGTAGCCAACCACGCGACGCAAAGTCGCCAATCAATTTAGACGCTGTTGGGAATGTGCAATCCATCCGTTTGCGCACGCTGTTGACCGACACGGTGGGATAGCGAAACAGGTGGTCCAGCAGTATGAGTGCTTTGGCATTTTTGGCCACCTCATGGCGGTGTTTGTCTCGCAGGGCGACGATGTCTTTGGCAGTTTGTGTGGCTGCCAGCGCGGTGGTACTGACGCCTCTCAAGAAGAACATGAGCCATTGTTCCCAATGCCCTTGCGTGCGAATGGCGGTCAAGCGGTCGTAATACTCAGCTCGGTGTGCTTTGAGGAAGAGCGACAGGTAGAGCAGCGGGCGCGAGAGGGCTTTTTCTTCGCACAGCATGAGTGTGATGAGTAAGCGTCCCACTCGGCCATTGCCGTCCAGAAAAGGGTGGATAGTTTCGAATTGGGCGTGCGCCAGACCGCAACGTATCAGAAGAGGAACCCGGGAGCGTTCGGAATGCAAGAAGTTTTCAAGTTGGCCCAAGACATTCATGACCTCATGTGGAGGCGGGGGAATGAATGCGGCATCGCGCAACGAGCTGCCGCGCCCGCCAATCCAGTTTTGTGAGATGCGAAATTCCCCGGGTGACTTTTCTCCGCCGCGCACACCTTGCATGAGTTCCGCATGAATTTCTCGAAGCAAGCGCAGCGACAGTGGCAAGTCGGGCAGGCGATCGAGGCCATGGTTCATGGCACGCACATAGTTGACGACTTCTTCAACGTCCTTGGGGGTGTCGCTCTGCAGCGCATCGGCTTCAAAGGCAAGCACGTCTTCCAGCGTGCTTTGTGTGCCCTCGATTTGGGATGACAAAACCGCTTCATGGCGAACGTACATGGCCACGAACAAATCTGGGTTGGGCAGCATGGAGGCCAGCGCATCGAGCCGACCGATATTGCGGTCGGCGTCAGACAACAGGCTTTGCAACTCACCGTAGTAAGTTAATGGTGGGTCCGGTGGTAGCGGCGCCGGAATGAATGCTTTATAGCCAGTGGTTTGTTCGACGAAACGTCCTGCACGGTAGGGATGATCCATGGCGATGGCTTTAATAAGGATCGGATATTTTATCTTTTAATAAATTTTTAGGCAAATTTTTTTATTAAAACAGTACTTATCATGCCAATTAAAGAAAATTTCGATTAAAAACCGCAACAGCCTTTGAATCAGAGTTTGAAGGATGTCAAAAGGTCTGAAGCATTGAGCTTACCTTTGTCTTCAACTGGCGAACGTTGTACTTTGCTACAGTCACGCCTTCCATATTTTTCAGGGTTCACCATGCGCTACTCCCTCTCGCACCAAAAACTCCAACTCGTGCTCGCGGCTCAAGGGCTCAGCAGCAGCTCGGCTGCGGCCATCGACCAGCTCTTTGGTGGCACCGACGGGTATTACTGGTACGGCACCTTGCGCGACATGTGCCCGGCCGGCAAAACCTTGGTGTGGGAAGACCAGTACGCCATGGTCAAAGCGATTCAAGCGCACGAAAACACCACCGCCGAAGAGGACGAGATGCCGCCTCAGGTGCCCACGCCGGCGCACATCGCGGCCATTTCCAAGTTGCTGGGCAACCCGCTGTAAACGCGGTTCCTCACAAGCCGCAGGTTTGTAAGGCGCGCTGCAAGTCCGAGGCTTGCATGGGTTTGGAGACGAAGGCGCTCACGCCTTTGGCCAAGGCTTTCTCGCGGGTTTCGTTGATGACGTCGGCCGTCACCAAAATCACGGGGATGTGCTGGTTCACGCCCACCGTTTGGCGCAACGCCTCCGTGGTGCCCAAGCCATCGAGTTCGGGCATGTGGTAGTCCAGCAGGGCAAGGTCAAAGCGATCTCGACCCAAGTGTGCCAATGCTTCCACGCCGTTGGCGCAGTAGGTGGCGGTGTGCCCCATGTTTTGGATCACGATGCTGATGAACTTCATGTTCACCGGGTGGTCCTCGGCCACCAAAAAGTGCAGCGTCCGCAGGTGGGGGCGGGCGTCCTCTAAAAGCGTTTCGGTGGTGGGCAAATCGGGTTCGTCCACATCGGGTAAAGGCAGGCGAACCATGAACACGGAGCCTTGACCGCGTTCGCTGTTGACGCTGATCTCGCCGCCCATCATGTCGCAGAGTTGGCGGCTGATGTCCAAGCCCAAGCCGGTGCCGCCCAGGCGGCGGCGCACCGAATCGTCGGCTTGGTAGAAGCGGGTGAAGAGTTGATCCAAGGTGGATGGGTCCATGCCAATGCCACTGTCGCGAACGCTGAAGACAAAGCCCGTGGATCCATCGGGTGTGGCGTCCAAGCTGACCGATACGCCCCCTTGGCTGGTGAATTTGATGGCGTTGTTGATCAGGTTGAAGAAAATTTGTCGCAAGCGGGTGGCATCGCCCGTCACCCACGTCGGTGCAAGGGGGTCGATGCGCAAGCTCAACGAAATGCCTTTTTGCTGTGCGGGAAAACGCATGAGGTGGTCCACCTCTTTGACGATGCTCGGCAGGTGCACCGGCGCGGTGTTGAGCTTGAATTGCCCCGACTCCATGGTGGAGACGTCCAAGATGTCGTTGAGCACGCGCAAAAGGTGCGATGCCGACTCACGCGCGGTGTGTGTGTAGTCGCGTTGTTCGGGCGACAACTCGGTGGCGTCCAGCAGATTGAGCATGCCCAACACGCCTTGGAAGGGGGTGCGAATTTCGTGGCTCATGTTGGCCAAAAACACGCTTTTGCCGCGGTTGGCCGAATCCGCATCGTCGCGCGCTTTTTGCAGCGCTTGGCTGACGGCGGTGAGTTGTTGGTTTTGCTGCAGTTGTTGGCGCAAGTGTCGACCCAGCAAGACCAACAAAGCCAGCAGCAACACGGTTTGCGCCGCCGCCAAGCCCATGATGAGTTTGCTTTGTTGCAACAGCAAACGCTTTCGCTCGTCTTCGACACGGGCCATGGCGCGGCTGGCCACGGAGGTGAGTTCGGCCAACAAGGGGCGCAAAGCCTGGGTGCGGGTCAGCAAGCGCTGAACTTGAGCGGGTTGTTGTAACCAAGCGGCTGGGTTGGCCATCAAGGGCTCGGCCAATTGGGTGAAGGACACGATGCCCGACAAGGCCTGGACGTAGGCGGTCTGGGTGTCCAAGTCGTCCCGCCGTGGCAAATCGATCAGCACCCCGACGCGGCTGAGAAAAATTTCGTAGCGTTCGCTCAGGTCGTCGGCACCGATCGCGGGCTGTCGCAGACCACTGGCTTGTTCCAAGGCCCGCTCGAGCTGGTGCAGCTCGCTCTCCAATTGGTACGCGTGCCACATGGGGGACTCGGTTTGGCTGCTGGAAATGTCATCGAGCAGGCGAAATTGCTGCCACTGAATCCACGCCAAGGGCGTGATGGTGATGGTGAGCACCAAGCCCACCGTCCAGACCCAGCGCGTGATGCTCCAACGTGTCATGCCACCCAATCAGCGCTCACTGGATGTTGAGTTGTTTGAGCTGCCAAATCGAGCGCTCGTGGTACTGCGCGGTGCGCAGTGCCGCATCGTCGTCGTAGGGGAAGGCGATGAACAGCGGACCTTTGGCCCGAACGGGGATGGGCTGGTCGTTGATTTTCCAAGCCATCACCACGGGGTAGCGCTGAGCGTCGCTCATGGGGATGGTGATTTGGTAGTTGTTGATGGCCACCGCTTGGATGTCCTTGCCTTGTGCGCCCACCGCGGCCAGCACGTCGGCGAGTTTGGGTCCGGTGAACTTCACGGGTGTGCTGTACCAAGGTGTGCGGGTGGTGAAGCTGTGCTGCGGCAGGGCTTCGATCATCTTCAGGTCAAACACCGCTTGTTTGCCTGCGTTGGGCTTGGTGATGTTGCCGGTCACGGTCAGCACCACTTTGCCGGTGGGGGCGGCCAACGGGGCACTCTGTGCCCATGCCGATGCACTGAAAACGCCCGATGCACAAACCCAGGCACAAAGCCAAGAACGCAATCTCATGGTGTTACTCCCCTTGGTGAAACACGCATGATAAAGGACTCATTTGGCGTCAGGCATTGGAGATGCCGGAGGCCACATGCCCCGAAGGCACGTGGCGCGAGGCCGATTCGATGTGACCGGTTTGGTCGTCAAAGAAAAAGTCGGGCTCGAACTCGCGCAGGAACTCACCTTTGGGCAAGCCGCCCAAGAACATCGCTTCGTCCACTTGGATGTTCCAGTTCATCAGGGTGCGGATGGCGCGTTCGTGCGCGGGTGCGCTGCGCGCCGTCACCAAGGCGGTGCGGATGCGCATGTGCGGCGTGCCTTCGCTTTGCAAGCGGTGCAGGGCCGCTAACAGGGGTTTGAACGGTCCGTCGCTCAAGGGCTGCGACGCTTTGCGGGCTTCGTGCGCCTGAAAGGCACTGAGCCCTTCGGCCTGAAACACGCGCTCGGCCTCGTCGGAGAACAGCACCGCGTCACCGTCAAACGCGATGCGCACTTCGTGGGGGTGGGCGTCGCTGGCGTGCACCGATTGTGGGTAGACCTGGGCGGCGGGCACGCCCGCGTCGAGGGCGGCGCGCACATCGGCCAAATGCGTCGACAAAAACAGGTTGGCCCGCAGGGGCTTGAGGTAGCGCCAGGGGGCTTGACCGCGGGTGAAGCTGCCGCGCTGGATGGACAAGCCGTAATGTTGGGCCGAGCGAAACACGCGCATGCCCGATACCGGGTCGTTGCGCGAGAGGATCACCACCTCCACACGCTGCGTTTGGGCGTCGTTGAAGGCCAGCAGTTTTTTCACCAAAGAAAACGCCACGCCGGGGCGCGCCGGGGTTTCCAAGCGCTGCAACTGCAGGTCCATGTACTGGCGGTCATCGCCCTGCTCAAAGACGGTGTTCTCTTCTTCGAAGTCGAACAGGGCGCGCGATGAAATCGCCACCACCAATTGCCCGTCGAGCGATGCGGCCATGGATCAGCTCCTCAAGAACAGGCGGTAAGCCGGGTTCTGGGTTTCTTCGGCGTGGGGGTAGCCCAAGCTGGCCAAAAATTGGTCGAAGGCCTTGTTGTCTTTGGGCGGCACTTGCAGACCCACCACGATGCGGCCGTAGTCGGCGCCCTGGTTGCGGTAATGGAACAGCGAGATGTTCCAGCCTGGGCGCATGAGGCTCAAGAACTTCAGCAGTGCGCCGGGGCGCTCGGGGAATTCAAAGCGCATCAAACGCTCGTCTTGCGACAGGCTGGAGTGCCCGCCGACCATGTGGCGCAGGTGCTCCTTGGCCAGTTCGTCGTGCGTCAGGTCCAGCGTGTCAAAACCTTGTTTGTTCAAGCGCTTGGCGATCTGACCGCTCTCGCCTTTGGCTTGGGTGCTCAAGCCCACAAACACGTGCGCTTTCGACGAGTCGATCATGCGGTAGTTGAATTCGGTGATGTTGCGCGGGCCACCGGGCAGGGCGCCGATGGTCTCCAAAAAACGCTTGAAGCTACCGCGCTCTTCGGGGATGGTCACGGCAAAGAGCGCTTCTTTTTCTTCACCCACGTCGGCGCGTTCGGCCACGAAGCGCAAGCGGTCGAAGTTCATGTTCGCGCCGCACAAAATGGCCGCAAAGGTCTGGCCCTTGCACTTGTGCTTAGCCACGTATTGCTTGATGGCCGCCACGGCCAGTGCGCCCGCAGGCTCTACGATGGAGCGGGTGTCCACAAACACGTCCTTGATGGCCGCGCACACCGCGTCGGTGTTGACTTCCATGAACCCGTCGACCAAACCGCTGGTCACGCGGAAGGTTTCTTCGCCCACCAGTTTCACCGCCGTGCCATCCGAGAACAGGCCCACATCGGGCAGGGTCACGCGCTGTTGTGCGCCGACCGACTGGATCATGGCGTTGGAGTCGTTCATCTGCACGCCAATGACCTTCACATCGGGCCGAACGGCCTTGATGAAGTTGGCCACGCCGCTGATCAAGCCACCACCGCCAATGGCCACGAACACCGCGTC
>Ga0315903_10003620_pt1 | contig 21262 bp, 15 predicted proteins | sample LakEriMetagenome_7_FD_203524 | JGI IMG/M metagenome (GOLD analysis project Ga0315903, IMG submission 203524) | Freshwater fungal communities from buoy surface, Lake Erie, Ohio, United States - Buoy 2 MA119 | ecosystem: Environmental > Aquatic > Freshwater > Lake | place: USA: Lake Erie, Ohio... | reverse complement strand
GTCGGTTTCGATGGTCTTGAGCCTGTTAACGTGGACGCGCAGCATCAGTCCAATGGCAGCCCACATGCCGACGGATCCTTCCCGTGGGTAGAACGTCTGGCCGCCGAATGATCCGATCATCAGCGCGAGTACCAGGCAGAATGCGGTACAACCGATGGCGCAGACCAGCGGATCACTGCGAACCATCAATTGGGTGTAGCTGTGGCGAACCGCATAGAGAAAGAAGGGAATGACCATCAGGAGGCCGACGACTCCGTTGTCCAGTAGCAATTGCAGATAAGCCTGGTGGGGATGAGGGAACGATTCATCATAAAGATGCAGCAGATGGTCGCTGATGCCAGTGGTCAGCATTGCTTCCCTTCCGTAGCCGATCCAGGGAGCCTTGCCAATTTGCTCGATCACGATGGGCCAGGCAATGTCGCGGCCGGAGGTCATTTCATAGGCGCTTGTGCCCACGGTGAAGTTTCCCTGTTTGCCACCGAAACCCTGTAGCATGCGTTCACGGACCCCTGGTAGGCACACACTGACGAGGATCAGGGCGAACGGGATCACCAGCAGCAACCGGCGCCAGCGCACCGTGGCCAGCAGCAAGCCGATGGCGATCCAGGTGACATAGCCGGTTCGGCCACCAGTGAGGGCTTGTCCGAAGGTGACTGCGCCGGCGACACCGAGCAGGAGAATCCGGTGGAGGTTCTTCTTCAGGACTGGGACCGTGGCTAATGTCGCCCATGAGGCACCGGCGAGCATCATGGACAAGGTCACACGATTGTAGCCGATTTCGTTTTGGGTGATCTTTGAGGCACGAGACGCCAAGTCGCCGCCGCCGCCGATGTCACTGAGGGGCATCCATCGGATGACCTGAACCGCCAACAGGAAGTAAAGGGCGAGGATGACTCCCAGGGCGATGACGATTCGGCGCCTCGTCCTGCAAGCGTCAAAGAGCAGCAACGAAGGTACGACCCACTTCACGGAGTTGACGAAGTATTCGCTGAGGATCGTTTCAGTGGTGAGGCCGCTCGGGTAGTCACTGAGCAATAGGCGGATCACACCGACGATGACCACCGTCAGGCAGGCCAACAACATCCATCCTGCGGCTGCCGGCAGGTCCCACAGGTGGCCATCCTCCCCTCGGCGGGCCGCCCATGCCAGGACGACGCTGAGAAGGAGAACATTCCAGGGATTCGCACCTTGGACCCCGCCGACGTTCTGGGGGAAATCCGGGTGTTCGACGACTGCCAGCAAGAGAACGGCGCTGCACAGGCTTACGAACCAGCTCTTCCAAGCGTAAAGCGAGAAGAAGGCGACGAAGAGCAGCAGCAATGTGATGCGGATCACGGCTGGGTGAATCGGATGATCAGATTCGATAGGAGAGGCGAGCAGTCAGCTTTTCTCTCAAACCAGAGCAGCAGGAAGATTTACTTTCTTTTGGTGGCGTCTTTCCGGTCGCCTGCCTGAGCTTGTTGCGTTCGCAAGCAACTGCGCGACAATTCGTTCCGCTGTGTGTCCGTCCCAGAGTGGTGGGTTGTGACCGAGGCGAGTGGGTCCTGCGAGAAGGTTCGCGATGTCGTTGCGGAGGGTGCCGATGGTGGTAAGACGGTTGCTGCCGACGGTGATCGTGATGGGGCGTTCGGTGTTCGGGCGAAGCGTGAGGCATGGTGTGCCGAAATAGGTGCTCTCTTCCTGAAGGCCGCCGGAATCAGTGATCAGGAACCGGGCGTGGCGGGTGAGGTTCAGGGAGTCAATGTAGCCAAGCGGTTCGAGAAGATGCACGCCGGGGCAGGCGTCGAAGCTGAGGCCGAACCTGGCCATCCGGCCGCTTGTGCGCGGATGAATCGGGAAAACGACCGTCCAACGGGCGGACAGTTCGGAGAGTGCGTTGACGATCACGGTCAGTGATTCCCGGGAGTCCACGTTGGAAGGGCGGTGGAGGGTGACGTAGACGAAGCGTTGTGATTCAAGTGCAAGGCGCCGGAGTGTGTCAGCGTGGTCGGCCGGCTCCAATTGGGCGACAAGCGAGTCGATCATGACGTTCCCTACGCAGTGGATCTTGTTGGCAGGAACACCCTCGTGGCGGAGGTTTTCATCGCCGTCGGCCGATGGGGTAAGGAGCATGTCGGCGAGCGAGTCGGTCACAAGTCGGTTGAGTTCCTCGGGCATGGCGCGGTCGAAGCTCCTGAGCCCAGCCTCGATATGGGCTACAGGAATGCCGAGCTTTGCCGCCACAAGAGTGCAAGCCATGGTTGAGTTCACGTCACCAACGACCACCACCCAGTCGGGATTCTCCCGCAGGCAGACCGGTTCGAAGCTCAACATGATCTGGGCGGTCTGGACGGCATGACTGCCGGATCCGACGCCTAGGTTGGCGTCCGGTTCGGGGATACCGAGTTCCTGAAAGAAGACACCGGACATCTTTTCGTCGTAGTGCTGCCCTGTGTGGACAAGGCGGAACTCGATGGCGCGCCCGCCGTTTGTCCGTTTCCGGTTGTGTTGATTGATCGCGTGGACGACTGGCGCGATCTTCATGAAGTTCGGACGCGCACCGGCGACGAGGAGGAGTTTCAAGGGACTGTTCATGATGGTGTGGTCTTCGAGCCAGCGGATTCCGGCTGAGCGCGCCGTAGTGAATCGATAATTGAATGGAGGTGCGAAAGGATTTCCACGAATGCCAAGGAGCTGCGGGACCCGGGGAGGCCACCTCGGGAGCGCGGGACAATGCGGATTTTCCGGTCCACATCTTCCGGTGTCTCTATCAAGGCGAGTCGTCCATGATTGGCGAGATTTCGGTCCACGGCACCGATTTTCCCGCGGTAGATACTATAAACGGGTACCCCAAGGGCCGCCGCTTCGCGATTCATGGTTCCTCCACCTCCAACGATGAGATCCGAGTGCCAGATGAGGTTCAAGCCGTGGACCACATGTTCCGGAATGACGACCCTTCTGTTAGCGAACCACCCGGGATGCCGGGAGTACAGTTCGGATTTCTGCTGTCTGTCGCGTGGGAGCAGGACCGCCCTGACGCCCGGAGTTCGGACCAGTCGATCCATCAACCGCTCCAGCAGGACTTCTGACTCGGGGTTGTGGTAGTGTGCCTGCGTGGCCGGCGGCCTGATCGTGACGATTGTTACCGCGTCACGAAGGCCCAGTTCATCGAGAATGGAATCGTCCGGTTCGAAGTCCGGAACGTAAACGTCCTCCTTAAGGCCATGATAGATGCGGATCCTGTCGGAATCGGCCCGATTGGCTTCCGCAGGGTTTACCACATCGGGTTTCAAATACCAACGCGATCGGAGCAGTGGGCTTTCCGCCGTATGCTCGTAGTCCATGATCTCCACCACAGGAATCGCGAGGATTTTGGCGGCGAGGTTCTGGCTCCTCGATCCGAGGTTCAGCGCCAGATCAGGACACTCGCGCCTTGCATAGCTAACCAATTGGAGTCCTCGAATCAACAAGCCCCAGACCTTTGAGACAAGGTGTCCGCCGTAGTGGTGCCCGATACGGAGGTATGGCATCGTGTGGAACTCCGCCATCTCACAGGTTTGGTAGGCGTCCCGGGCAGTCACCCTGACCTCATGTCCCTGCTCGCGGAGGTTACGGATGATCGGCAGGAAGAACGGGATGTGCGGGGTGTTTTCCAAGTCGATCCAAATCTTGAACCGCTGTGAGGATTCTACTTCGGCAATGCATTCCGGGAAATGGCCCGGATCCAGTGGGCGCACCTGATGAACATCGGGGGCCACGCGCGTTTTCGGAGACTGGCGAGAGGTTGTCACTTCAGGGATTGGGAGGCCCGCCATTCGGCCAGTGCAGGACGGCGGAAAGGGATTATGCTTCGCCGGTCACCCAGCGGGGTGCATGGGATTTTGCCTTGTTGAAAATGCAGGAGACATCGGCGCAGCCCTTTTCGAGTTCGGAGAAACTCCAGCTCAGGCTCTCACGGTTCGTGTTTTCCGCATCCAGAACCAAAAGGACCTTGTCCATGAATCCCGCCATGGCAATTGTCGGACTTGTAGGACCTACCGGGGGCAGGTCGAACACGATGTAGTCGAACTCGGAGGCTTCGAGTTGAGGCATCAACTCATGAACCGCGGTGGATGCCAGGCGGGTGGAGTTCTTGCCGCATCTTCGGGTGGGCGCACTGGCGAGATAGAGGTTGCGCGGACTGCGCCGGAAGTCCCGGGTCTTCGAAGTTTCAAGAGCGGACCAGAGTGACACGGTGTCATGTTCCTGCGGTCCTGCGGTCCGTTTGGCCGGGTTGAGGTCCACCAACAGGACCTTCTGATTGTTGTTTTCGGCAAATGCCCGCGCAATACCCGCCGCAATGGTCGATGTTCCTGCGCCCTTCGAAAGGGAGGTCACCGCGACGAGCTTCGGCTTATGGGTGATGTTGTTCACCTCGAAGCTGAACATGATGCGGTCACGGATCGCACTGGCGAAGGGGATGATGAAATGTTCGGCCTCCACAACTGAAACCGCGCCGATATCCGGCGCATCCGTGGCCAGGTGGTCCGGCATGGTTCGAATCAGCTTGGAAACTTCATCATTGGAACGGATCCGGGGGATCGATAACATCAGTGGCAGTTGCAGGCGTACCGGAATCTCGATCGGCCTCGAAACACGGCGGTCGATGACGCACTCTACCAGGAACGCCAGCATCAATCCACTCATCACACCCGCGGCGGCGATGCCTCCGACGAGCCTCTTGGTGGAACCGGTGATCGATTTGACCGGAGCCGATGGCCTCTGCACCACCCCGATGTTGGGCATGGACGCCGGATCCAATGCCTCGTCGACACGTGCCTTTTCCAGACTCGTTTCGAAATAGCGGTATTTCTCCTCCTCGATCTGCCGGCGGCGTTCAAGATTGGTCAGTTCGAGGCCGATGGTTGACAATTCGTCCACCTCCGAATCGATGTGTTCCGCCTGAATGGCAAGTGCCTTGACCTTGGCGTCGAGGGCCGCGAGGCAGGCGCGTTCGGCATTCAAATCGATCGTCGGGTTCTGTGGCGTCCCCTTGCCTGGGGCCTTCGCCTGGCTTGCCAAGTTCGGATGGTGTTCGACGAGGTCGAGGCTCCGCTTCTGGATTGCGGCAATCTGCTCGTCGAGGGCCACGATCCTCCGGTCACCTGGCTTGCGGGTCATCAGCAGTTCGTTGCGCCGCTGTTTGAACAGACTCAGTTGCTCCGCGAGATCCCGGAATTCCTGTTGGATCCTTACCGTTTCCAACTGTTCCGGCGAGGACCGAACCGGCTGGGAACCGGATGCCTCAGGAGTTGCGTTTGCCTCTGGCAGGACTCCGATGGCGGATTCGATCGACGAGACCTTCACCAGTTGTTCCGCGTACTCAACCTGTGCGGCCAGGAGGCTGGTACGCACCGAACTTCGGCGCGCCTCCAGAGCGGCCTTGCTGTCGGCGAGCGACATGACGCCTGATTTCAGGTTCAGCTTGCTGAGTTCAGCCTCGGTTTGGCTGAGGCGGCTGCGCGCCTGTTCCGCCTGGCGCGCGACATTTTCGAACGCGCCTGTCGACCGGTGGATTTCCAGATGTTTGGCGAAATAGCAGTCAATCAACTGGTTGAGCACGTCGATCGCGACGGTGGGATCCTGACTCCGGTAACTGATGTGAATCACGTTGCTGCCACGCGCGGCCGTCACTTCCAGATTCAACATGAACTGGAGGACCGCATCCGCCTCGTTAGGGGCCGGGTTCGATTCCGGCAGGATCTTCTCCGGTCCGATCTTCCGGACCACCTCGAGGAGGAGGTCGGTACTCCGTATGATCTCGATCTCGGCATCCATGACTGACATTCCACGGACTCCCGCGGCGTCCACCTTGGATTCGTAGGGATCCACGGTGCTGCGCTCGAGCACATACCGGACGAGCAGTTTCGCCTGTGTCTCATAACTCGGCGAAAGCATGGCCTTGTAAAGCAGTGCGCCAGCGGCCCCAAATCCCATGAGAGACAGGAAGAGAATCTTCCATTTTTGCTTGAAGAGCACGAACAGCACGTCGTGGACCTTCGATGTCGCACGGAGGTGTGATGAGGATTTCGGAATGTTGGCCGTGGACTTCATGCGGGTGGTTGGGAATCAGTCCAGATGGGGATAGATGACTCGTCCGGCGAAGCCATTGAGAGCGAGGGGAAGGTGGCGGAAGAGAAACGGATGGCTTTCGGATTGATGTCTGCGGTCTTCAATCCACGCCATCCCGGCCCGCCGGAAGCGGAAATAGCGCAGCACCGATTCAGCGCATCCCCACGAGTGCTTGAAGTGGATCAAGCCGGCGTCGTCGCAGGACGTGCGTCCGAAATGGAGCGAAGTGCAGCCTTTGCCGGCCAGGTGCTGGATCGCATGCCATATCACGAGGTGGTTCGTCCTTAAACTCCAATAGGCGGGATCCGACGCGCCGAACTTGTAGATGGCCCTGCATCCGGAGTGGAAAAACACGGCGCCCGCGACTGCCTCCCCAGCGATTCGAGCGATTACAATGTTCCCGAGTCCGGCATCAATCAGGTGGCGGCCGATCGCATTGAAGAATTTTTTTGGTTGAGGCGGGAGTCCGTGGCGGCGGCGGGTTCCGCCGTGCAGACGATAGAAATCCTCCATGGCATCATTACCGTCCTCCACCGCGACCGTGATTCCGCTGCGCTCCGCCTTGTGGATCGAACGCCGTGTGGCGGCTGGCAAATGTTGGGCGAGCCACGGAACTCCGGGAGCGAGATTGAGCTCGTGGGCGGCGTAGATGCGGAATGCTCCGGCTCCGGCTACCGGCGTGGCGTCGCCACGGATCTCAAGGTGTCTCCATTTCATTTCCGCCGCGAGATTCTGCAGCACTTGATAGAGTTCGGGACAACGGTCGCCGGTCCATAGCGGCCCGGCAAAGTCCGAGAATGGCAGCGAGACCCCGCGTCTGCCGGTGAAAGGGCTGTTCACCTCCATCAGTGGCACGAGGGCGGCCTTCCTTTCCGCTATATAGACCCTGAGGTAGTGCGGGTGATGGCCGTAGGTTTCCGCAAGCACCCTTGCCCAGGCCGCACGGTGAAACACCGTGTGTTGGTGGAGTGGCATGACCTCATGATCCCAGCAATCTCCGGAGAGGGGATCGATGATCTCAGCCCGCAACCGGGGCCGCGAGTCGTGGATGGGAGCAACCATCAGCGTGGTGTATGATAAGGAGATCGATGGCCCGTGACCGAGGAAATGGCGGCTTCCGGCGTGACGAACTCCGCGATCGCCCGGACCACCGCCTTGAGGCTTGCGGAACTGAGCTCGGGAAACATGGGAAGCGATATGAATTCGTCCGCACATCGCTCCGATACCGGGCACGATCCGCGTTTGAGCCCCAGATGCGAGTATGCCGGCTGCAGGTGGACGGGAGTGGGATAATGAATGGCGTATCCGATCCCTCGGGACTTCAAATGACTTGCGAATGCGTCCCTGCAAGCGACGCGAATGGCGTAGATGTGGTGGACATGGGTTCTCCCGGGGGCTGTGTGAGGAAGCTTCACGCCTGGCATCCCCTGCAACTCCCGGGAGTAAAGCGCGGCATGTTTCCTTCTCCGCCGGTTGTTGAGTTCCAAATCACGCAGCTTGAGCATGAGGACCGCGGCGTGGATGCCATCCATGCGCGCGTTCCATCCGATGAAAGCATGGTGATGTTTGGTTATCTGGCCATGGTCGCGCAGTTCCCTGATTCTTTCCGCAAGTTCCGGGTCGCCGGTGACGACGGCTCCCGCCTCACCGAGGGCTCCCAGGTTCTTTCCCGGGTAGAAACTGAAACAGCCCGCATGGCCCATGCTTCCGGCATGACTCCCATGGTAGCTGGCGCCATGCGCTTGAGAGGCATCCTCGACAACGGCAATCCGATGCTTCCTTGCGATTTCCAGAATCGGATTCATGTCCGCCATCTGACCGAAGAGGTGAACCGGCAGTATCGCCTTGGTGCGCGGACTGATCGCCCTGGCAAGCTCCACCGGTTTCATCGTGTAGGTCGTCTCCTCGATATCGACGAAGACGGGCGTGGCACCGGTCCGGCTGATCGCCTCTGCCGTGGCAAAGAACGTCATCGGCACGGTGATCACCTCATCGCCCGGGCCGACACCCAGAGCCGACAACGCGAGCCACAGGGCATCCGTGCCGCTTGCCACCCCCACTGCGTGGCTGGTCCCGCAGTGGGTGGCAAACCGTTCCTCGAAGTTGCGGACAAACGAGCCGCCAGAGAATGCGGAAGCATCGATGACCTCCCCAATGGCGTGCAACAGTTCATCGCGGATTGGCGAATGTTGCGCGTTCAGGTCGACATACGGAACATTCATCACTTTCGGCCGTGAAGGATTGCGATGCCCGTAGCGGGCGACATGGAGCGATAGGAGCGGAAGAATCATCTTAGCTCGCTGGTTTGAGCGGAATCAGCAGGCGCAAGAGGCCGGAATGGGCTGCAGCAACCCGAGTGGCGGGACCGGCTCGGCAGGCTGGCTGGGGACGAGGACCGCGCCGCCGTTCGCATGCAGGGACATCGAGCATGCCTCCAGGATCCTGACCACATCCAGACCCATTTCGCCACCCGTCAGGGGAGCCGTCCCATGGTTGATGCAGTCAAGGAAGTGCCGGCACATGCCGCGGAGCGGTTCCTCCTGCTCGATGTGCGGGATGTGACAGTCGCCGTAGTGATAGCAGTATTGGAAATCGCCAAAATTGTCATAATGGGGAGGAGGCTCGACTCTCATGTCAAAAATCCGGATTTTCTCATGAGGCTCGATGTCATCGTAGACGATCATCCGGTCTGTGCCGACAATGGTCATCCGGCGAATCTTTTTCGGTTCCAGCCAGCTGGTTTGGATGGTCACGAACCGGTTTGCCCCGAAATTCATCGAAAGATTCGCCACATCCTCTACCCCGCGGGTGACGCTGGCGTTTCCCTGGCAGTTCACCGAGACCGGTGGTCGTCCCAGCAGGCTCAGGACGATGGAGATGTCATGGGGGGCTAGATCCCACACCACGTTGATGTCATTGCGGAAGAGGCCGAGATTCAGTCGCTGGCTGTTGATGTAACGGATTTCACCGAGTTGTCCGGCCGCGATCATCACCTGGATCAGGCGGATAGCAGCCGAGTAGAGGAAGATGTGGCCCACCATGAGAGTCAGGTTGCGGGCGGAAGCCATCTGGATCAAATCGCGGCACTCGCCGGTGCTCGTAGCCATTGGTTTTTCGATGAAGACGTGTTTGCCTGCGAGAAGGGCCTCCTTGGCGAGAGGAAAATGTTGACGCGCGGGCGCCGCAATGACCACGGCGTCCGGATTCGTCTTCCGGAGCATTGAGGAGAGGTCGGAGAACCTGGTGACATCAGGATAGAGCCTCCGCATTTGATTCAACCGTTCCGGGTCCTTGTCGCACAGGCCGGCCAGACGACAGCCCGGTAACTGACTGAAGACGCGGGCGAGGTTTGGGCCCCAGTAGCCAAGACCGACCACGGCGATGGACAAGACCGTTTTCATGAACCATGGGTTTCCGGGAATCCTGCAATCGCGCGCCTAACAGGTTTTGACGGATGGAGTCGGGCCCTCGTCCGGTTCAGCTTGTATTTCAGATAGCTAGTGAATTGACGCAACACGGAAGCTGGCGTCCTAATCAGGATTGTCAGATCCAGCCAGGGCGAGGCGTGCAAGACATAGTCGGCATCCATCGCCACCATTTCGCGAAACGTGGTATTGGGCGTTCTTGCAACCTGCCAAAGCCCGGTAAGCCCCGGCAATACGGTGAAGCGCCGGTGGTCCTCCGGATCATAGAACGGCATCTCACAGGGCATGCAGGGGCGTGGTCCGACGAAGCTCATTTCACCCCTTAGTATGTTGACCAATTGTGGCAATTCATCGAGAGAGGTCATGCGGATCATGCAGCCCCCTTTGATCAGGCGGTTGTCTCCGGCGAAGTCGAGCTTTGTCATCGGCCGTCCTGACCTGATCAGTGTCTCGATGTAACGCTCGTGAACCGACGTCTCGGCCGCGGGATTCATGGTCCGGAATTTGTAGATTGTGAACGGCTTCCCTCCCCGCCCGATTCGATTCTGTCTGAACAGGACGTTTCCACGCGATGCCAACTTTATCCAACAGGAAACAAACACCAGAAGAAACAATGCGGCTGGCAACAGCATCAAGATGAGGGCGATGTCCGACCGGCGCTTCCACTTTGGAACCTGGCCGGGATCGATTGCGGGATCGCTCCACTCCCGCCGCGACAGAGCGGAAGGCCGTTGGGTCTTTTTCCTTGCAGCGATGATCCGTTGTTTCCGGAGTGACCGCAGGGACCGATGCGTCCAATACGGGTGTTGCGCCTTTCGCTGCTTCGAATGAGTTGAAGTGGAAGCCACGGGGGTGAGGGAGAATGGTTTTGATAGGCTTGAAGATCTTCTTCGATCGCTGGGCGTGGAGGTGGTTTTCGGGTCATCACCTTGCACCACGCTGCCGCCCTTGGTTGGTCAACCTCTGGTGATCCGGGAGTGATCTTCAGACCGTTCCGGCATGGACCTGTCCAAAGTATGGCTGATGCTAGCATGGCGGGACCATGCACGGCATCGGTTGTTTCAGTGTGAATGCGTAGGGAGTGGCCCTCGGGGGACGTAATCAAATCCACTTAGATACCTTGGTATAAACCCGAGGAGGAAGCTGGCCCGATGGGGCAGATTGACAGGTTCGCATCATCATGGTTCGGATGACTGCCAAGGGGCTGTTGACACCGGAGCGCTCGCGCGCAAGGCCCGTTCCACAGCCTGACCGGCCAAGCTTGGGGTTCTCTCCGAGAACACCCGCGATCAATTGTTCTTTGTGTCCCGTAAAGCTTCGTTCGGGTTTTCATTCAACCGTTGAGCAGTATCATGGGAGCTGGAGTGTTTCGGTCGGTGCCTCGTTGTGGTTTCATCCTCGACCCAGCCGGATCCCGGGATTCGGGCTAGGGGCTAAGCTATGAGTGAGGTGTGTGGGTGCGGCCTGTAAACCGAAAGGAACACGCACCCAATGAAAGACAGACACAGAAGAGGCGATCCCGGATTCAATGCCCGCTTGGCGCTTGAGGCGATCAAGGGCGTGAAAACCATCGAGGAAGTCGCCAAGGGATTCGACGCTTGCCCAGTGCAGATCTCCGAGTGGAAGAAGCCGATGGCCAACAACGCCGCGAGCGGCTTCGGGGCAGGACCGGGCAAGACCGATGCCGAGGGGTTCGAGCAGGTGCCCGCCCGGTTTCACGCCAGGTTCGGCCGGCAGGCCATCGAGTTGGATTGGCTGAAAAAAAAGATCCCAGGCAACTCGGGCTGTGTGGGATCGTGTCGGGTTGATGGAGAAAGGGCACCCAAGAATGAGCATGAAAAGACAGAGCAAGCTGCTTGGCGTGTTCCATCGCCGATTACAAACCGGCCGCCGAAGATCCGGATGAATTCCGCATCAAGCGGCTGCTGGACGAAACCAACCTTATCGACCTGTGCCTCGGCTGCCGGCGGTCGGTGACGGTTCCGGAGCGTGACCACGGCATGAAGGTCAACCGCAAGCGGCTGGACCGGCTGCGCCTTGAGATGGGCCATGAGACGATGGTCTGGTCCCTGAAGTTCGGCCACTGATTCCACCAGTCCCCGGTCAGGAAACCGCGGGCTTTCTGCTGTCGCTTCAGGCCCAGCCGCATGTTTTCTTGGAGGGCGAAAGTCCGGCGGCGGCCGTTCGTTATGCTTGCGATTGAGTCACAGCGCGAATCGCATCAGCCTATCCGGGACGGTGGAAGGATCCGTTGGCGCATGGGCCGAACTCAGCCTGTGATGGCGTCGCCGTTTCATGAAACCGTTGCTGGCTCCGGCATCAGCCGCATGTGGTGATCACCAGCGTTGCAGCTTCACCTCCAGCGGCTGCTGGTTGCGGATGACGAGCAGTTTCACCGGTGCCTGTTTGGATTTCCTCAAGGCTGCGAAGAGCTGGTCCGTGTGGCTGACCTTCATGCCATTCACTTGCTGGACCAGGTCGTTTTCCTTCAATCCCTCGCGGGCGGCGGCGGAGCCTTTGGGCACCTTGACGAGTTGCACGCCGCCGTCCTCCTTGCTCACGCCGAAGGCGGAAAACTCCTCGCCTTGCAGGCTGTGCAAGGTCGCGCCCAGCCATTGCGCCGGCTTTTCCTTGAGCGGATTCATCACCGGATCATTTGCCGCGCGCAATGGCGGAATCACCGGGGTTCCGGCAATGACCCGGAGCGAGGGTTTTTTCACGCCGAACCGGTCCATCGGGAAATTCCGGAAACCGATTTGGAACGCAGGCGAACCGTCCTTCACCCGGAAATCACCCCGGGCCGGATCGAAAAACATCGGATCTGCGCTGATGGAATGCCCATCGCCGCCGGCGGGCCGGCTCTTATGCAAGTCGGATTCGAAGGCGAACAGGTTCTTGTCGGAAGCCTTGCCCCAATCCTTCGGCTGGCCGATTGGCGCGTGGGCGGCCATCACGATGTTGCCAGTGAACGAGTCGCCGCTTTCATCGAACCAAACGTGCGGGTGCAGGCCGTTGTTGATCAGAATGTTGTTGGAAGCCTTGCGCCGGTATCCCTCACGGAACTTGAGGCCGCCGGCGAGCATCAGGTTGTTGTAGATATGATAATTCGACGAACCGTCATCAAGGTCGATGTCCCAGCCGTGGTCGCAGCGCCAGCGGCTGTCGCGGATGACGGTGGTTTCCATGGCATCGAGAAACGGCAATTCCGGATCCTGCTTCACTTCCGGCTCGGAAACGCCGCGATGGTTCTTCTGCCAATAGCGGTCGCGGCCCCATGAGTTGAAGGAGCCGTGGTCGTGGGTCTCAAGCACGGTGTCGAACACATCGCAGCGTTCGATGAGATGGCCGCCCCAGGTGCCTTCGCTGATGTTGATGCCTGCCCGCGCGCAGTCGTGGATCGTGGTGTCGCGCACGGCGATGCGGCGGGCCATCGAGATCTGCACGCCGGCCGGTTGGCGCTCGACCCGTCCGATGCCCTGGATCAGGCAATCCTCGACCGCCGAGTCGGCGGGATAATTCTCCGTCTTCGGTCCGGGCGTGCGGTCGATGGTTTTCAATTCCTGAGTTTGTCCGTATTCGAAGAGCGGGTTGCGCACGGCGGCCGGATCGCCGACGAAGCACACGCCGCTGGCACCGGCGTCATGGATGTGGCACCCCTTGACCAACACGCGACGGTTGTAGCCATTCACGAAGATCGCGTTGCCGCCCGGTTGATCGAAAGTGCAATCGAGGATGAGGGCATCCTCGGTGCCGGTAAGGGTGACGGCTCCTCCACGGTAGATCGCCCAATCCGAGCGCAGCAGCGGTTCGCGGGTTTTCATGAACGTGCGGGCCGTGTGGCGGAAGGTGAAGCCATGCATCTGGATGAAACGCACGGGTTTTTCCAAAGAACCCTGGAACTCGACGAGATGTGCGAGTTCGACCACCTCGACGCGTGCCTTGGACATGTCGATACCCGGTTGCGGCTTGTAGTAAAGCGTGTTGGATTCCGCGTTGTGAAACCACTCGCCGGGCGCATCCAGTTCCTCGAAAATGTTCTCCACCATGCGGAACTTCGCATGCATGCCCATTTGGCGGTTGTTCTGCCAACCGCCCTCGTAGGCGAGTGAGCCGTCTGGATTTTTCGCGGTGATGCGGTAGTGGTATCCGCCCCAGCGGGCCTTGTGCATGGCATGGATGTAGCCGCCGGCGGGATCGGCCCAGCGCGCGGCGCGTTCGTTTGAAATCGCATCCTCCGCGAAGCCCTGGTAGGCGGCGGTTTTCAATGCCGGATCGAAATCCGGATACCGCGCCATGTGCTGGCGTGTGCCGTCGAGGAACATCTGGTCGATCGTCATCCCGGCCGGAGTGGCGGCCATGAAAATCCCGTTGCGCCACGGCTTCCAGTCGAGTTGCAGTTTCCTGCCGCCGCTGAGAACCGCCTTGCCCTCGTTCACCGCGCGCCACACGACCGGATGTTCCTTGGCGCCGGAATCCTCGGGACGGAACACCAGGGTTTCAGGGAGATAATACATTCCGTCCGCAACATGAATCGTAACCGCTTCCTTGCCCGCCACCTTGCGGGCGGCATCGCGGGCTTTGGCTAGGGAAGCGAAAGGAGCGTCCGCGGAACCCTGGTTCGCATCCTTGCCGGTGGGAGAGACATGGAAATCGGCGGCGTGTATGTGCAAGCCAGGCAGAACCATGGCAAGAGTCACCACGGCCAAAGGGCGTAACGAATGGGAATGGATTCGGTTGGATTTCATGATCGGTGGAAGATGTGGAAGCTGCTATTGGCGGGGCCAGTCGTCGGTGCGGAAAGGGACTGCGGGAAGGCCCGCCTTGTTGACCAGATTGACTGCGGGTGAGTTGCTGAAGGCATAGCGGCAGGCGATGGGCTTTGCGACCCCGTCCGCCTTCACTTCGATGGTCGCTCCGTTGATCACCGCTTGAGCGGGATGCCATTGGCGGTCCTCTCCGGCGAGCCAGAATCCGTCGGGCGCCTTGCCGTCCCTGGTGGTGAGGCCCTCGGCGTGGTTGAGGGTGATGATCACCTTGGTGCCTTCGATCTTGTGGCCTTGGTATTCCGGCCCGCGCGCGGGGATTTTCTCGCCGTGGATGTCGTGGCGCGCGATCCGGGCCAGCCGATCCACAATCGGAGCCTTGTCGGCCGGATGGATGTTCTTCGGATCTCCGAGATCAATCGTGTTGATGACGGCTGCATGGGGCAGTTTGAGGCCCTTGGCTTGGGCTTCACGGAACCAGGCCCATGATTTCGGGTCTGCCGTACCCTTGTCCTCGCCGTATTGGGGAAGCATCACGCCCAACACGTGGAGGTCATCGCGTTTCCAGCGCGCCCGCAGTTCGCCGATCCATGCCGGCAGGCTCGCGGCGTAGAGTTCGGGTTGGTCGCTGTTTGCCTCGCCCTGATACCAGACGATGCCGCGGCAGCCGTAGGGAATGAGCGGATGCAGCATGGCGTTGTATACAATGTTCGGCTGCTTGCGGACGAAGACCATGCCGTCGCGGATGCCCATCTTCATGGCTTTCTCCACCCGCTCCCTCGCCGATTCCGATTTCTGGAAATCGTCCATGATTTTTTTGAAATGCGGGAGTCGTGATGTCAGTTCGATGGGCATCCAGCCTTCGATGAAGGAACTGCCCCAGCAGGTGACGATCGTCGCCACCGGCACGTTCAGTGATTTCTGCAAATGATAACTGAAGCCCAATGCCACCGCACTGCCGGGCAAGGCCGTGGACCATGTGCCTGCGCATTCGTCGGTCGGTTCAAACGACACGTTGCAGGGAACATCGTAGCAGCGGATCGGCAGCTTGGCAGCCTGCTCCGCGAGTTTGGCGACTTCGGCGTCGCCGCCCCAGTTGTAGCGGGCCTGGGATTGTGTGCCCCATCCGTATTGCATGTTCGACTGGCCCGAGCAAATCCACACCTCGCCGACCAGCACGTCCTGGAAGCGCTTGGTGACGCCTTTGGATTCGACCGAAAACTCGCGACCTTCGGCGGAGGCGGGCATGGGTGGGATTTGGAGCATCCATTTTCCATCCTGCCCCGCGCGGGTTTGCACCTCCTGACCGGCAAAGCGGACGGTGATCGCGTCACCGGGATCGGCTTTGCCCCAGACCGGAATAGGTATCTCGCGCTGGAGGACCATGTGGTCGCCGAACATCGGGGAGACACGGAGTTCGGCTGTGGCGGGCAAGCCGCCAAGGAAGGCGGAGGATAAAACAAGCGATGGGATCAGTCGGTTCATGGAAACGGGATGGATTCTGAGGATAATGGGGGTTTCAGGGTGGATCGGAATGCATGGGTATCGCTGGATCCGCTTGGTGCCTTTTGGCCACGGCAGCCAGCCACTTGCGGGCGGTGTCCCGCGCGGCGGAGGGTCGTAGCGCCCAGGCGTCGTTGTGGTTGCGGAAGCCGGTTTCGAGGAAGGTGAAGTCGCCTTGTATGCCGGTGGATTCAAGATACCTGCGAGTGACTGCGATCGTCGACTCGCAGCAGATCAGTTGCGGCCTGCCTTTGAGCCGGGCGAGGCGTCGGCGGGCGGAGTCGGAGTCCGCTCCGGCAAACGGCCACCGGGTGCTGACGCCGTCGTAGTGGCTGTAACAGACGAATCCCCGCCATAGCGCGGCGATTTCATCATCGTGGAGGCCGATGGCGTTGGTCGCGATCGCTCCGCGTGAGAAACCGCAGAGGATGACGCGTTGCGGATCGCCGGAAAACCTTTCGCAGAGCGTGGGCACCACGCGCTTGATGAAGGCCACGGTGCTCTCCGGTCGGTAGGCCGGAGCATCGCCCCACCAGGTGATGGCCGTCTTGTTTCCCGCCTCGTTGAGGAATGGAACGCAGGCCCACACGAAACCTTTCCCGCCGCTCAATCCATAACCCAGCTTGCTGCCCTCGGGCAGTCCGCTGCTGGTGTCACCGAAGCTGTTATTGAAATTCCCGTTGCCGGCAAGTTCGATGATCAGGGGAAACTTTTCATCAGGTGTCCAGTCGGTCGGCAGATACAGAATGACGGACGGAGTTCCGGCGAAAAGTCCGAACCGCACCCGTTTCCCGGCGCCGGGCGGACCATCGACGAGGTCCGGCACGTTCAGATCCGGAGGCACGCTGGAAATGTCCGGTAAAGCCGCGGCGTGAAGGACGGCGCACGCGCAAACGAGGCATGCGGCCACCCGGCTCCATGGATCGAGTCGAACGACGGGCGGTTGATTCATTGTCGTTGGAGTTCCACCATCGCACTCCCCATTGCTTCGCCGATTTCCAGAAACGATTGGGCATTGGAGTGATAAGCCGTCGCATAGCCTCCGGGTGACAGGTTTGGCGCACGGAAGAAGGGCTTGGTATCGACGCTTCTCACGTTGCCGGAAAACTCCGGGTATTTCGCCGCATCGCCGACCGCCATTTGCGCGGCATGGATCTTTCCGTCGCCGAACGCCACCGCCGCGACCACCACCGGCATCGTCGGTGCCTTGAGGTCGCGGCGCAGGTCGCGGATGAGATTCGAAAGGTTCTTCTCATACGCCGCCTTGTGGGCCGGTGACTGGCTGTCGGAGATGCCGTGGAACCACACCATGCCGGCGATTTCATAGCCCTGGTTCTGATAGGCCGGAAGGAAGCGCGGAAGTTGTGCGAGCGAATCGTTCACGGCGTTGACCAGTTCGAGATATTCCTGACCGCTTTGCAGGTAGGTCTTGAGGTCCAGCCAGCGGTCGATCTGCTCGAGGCCGTTCCAGGTGTCCTCGGCGTTGCCGGGATTTTTGAAGACCGCTGCCTTGCCGTCGAAATGCTGCATGACCTTGCCCTGATAGCCGCCGGTGATCGAGTCGCCAATCAGCAGCACGCGTGGCAAGGGTTTGGTGGTCTTTTCGCGGGTGGCAAGTGCCCCTTCGATGGTCTTGATCACCACAGGCGCGAGATTGCCTACATCATGAACGTTGTTGGACTGGGGACGGCCCTGACGACGGGTTTCCGCATTGAGATCATTGATGATCACACCATTCTCCCTCATCACCTTTTCCGCCACCCTGTTGAACGCATCCTCATCGGCATTCGCCTTGCCGGGTTCGCCTTCCCAGACCGGAGTCACCGATCCCCAGATGAGTGTGGCTCCGGTCTTTTTCATCTTCGCCACCATGGTGCGGAGGTTTTTTTCGAAATCCTCGACCGAGGTGATGTTGTGTCCGGAGAAATACTTCGAGGTGGAATCGCGGTAGGTCGCATCCCAGACGCCGTGGTTGAAGTGGATGACATCCCAGTTGCCCTTCAGGTCGGGATCACCACCGCTGGACGGCGGCATGTAATCGTGCCCCAGGGACCGCGCCTCGCTTGGGAACCAGATGGTGTTGGGGGTTGCGAAGCGCAGGAGAAACACCGGTTCCTCGAAATGGTCACCGAGGATCTTGCCCAGCATGAGGTCGGGGCCCACGCCCTTGCCGACTTGCAGGGGACGGCCGGGTGCCCGCGTGTTGTTGTGGATCGGGTGGGCGTCGTAGATCGTCACGTCGTCGCGCTTCATGGCCTTGAGGAGCGCAACGCCAGGCTTTTCCTCCATCACGGTTTCCAAGGTGCCGGGCATGTTCACCTGCGGAACGCGGATATCCTGTCCGGGTTTGCGAAAGAAGATCGTGCGGAATGCATGGCGTTTGCCTTTTTCCAGAGTCACGGGCGTGACCGTCGCCTTTGCCTGACCTGGCTCGCGTTTCCACACCTCCTTGCCATCGATGCTGGTGACGTTGCATGCGGCATCCTCACCTTCGACATGGATTTCATGCTGACCCGTGCGCGGCACGGTGAGATATCCGCGCAGCACCGTGGTGTGGCCATCCTTGGACGCCAGTTCCGGCAAAAGCGCGAAGGGCCGGGATTTTTTCTTCATCGACAGGTTTTCACCGAGTCCGACGAGGCCGGTCCATTCCGGTGTGAGCTTGTCGTAGTCCGTGCCGGGCTTGTAGGCGCCTCGGTAGACCGCGCCGTTCACATGCCGGCCCGCTTCGTCCTTCTCCGGCTTCCCGTTCGGAAAGAACACGGCGTCCTTGCCCTCCGTGCGGCCGGGTATCACTCCCTGTTCGAGGCAGTTCGCATCACCGGCGAGAATGAACACCTTCACGGGTTTGATTGTCTCCGCCGCAGGCAGACCGACCGCGGGAATCAGGGCGAGAGCGGCCATTCGCAGGAATGGAAGCGAACGTGGGGTTTTCCGGGTCATCTGCAATTTACGGAGCCCGAGGCCGGCATTTCGCAGGGGGACTTCTGATTTCGCGAAGACGGGGCTTTCCACGCCAATGCCGATTTCCCATATTTGAATGAAGCCGCTGGTCGGATTTGAACCGACGACCTGTTCATTACGAAATGGATATTCTATGTGTAACCCATTGATCCTTAATGGGCGGTTTCCAATCATTTTGCCCATTCCACGCATTCCAATCCATTTTTAGGTGAATGAGGTGCGTAAAAAATCACGACCAGCTCACTAAAAATGAGCATTCCTAGGGCATTTTAGAATATTGTTGAAACATCCTTAACGGATGTGTAAACAGTATTTCAATGAACGAGGCCGACCTCAGCAAAGCACTTCATCTGCTCGGTGAATTTCTCGCCGACGGATCCTCCGCACCCGTCTGGCTGGTGGTGGGTGGCGGCAGCGCGTTGTTGGCGCAACGCCTCAGCAACCGCCCCACCAAGGACGTGGATGTCATGGCTCTGCGCGAGTGGGAAGGCAATGTCATCAGCGCCTATCCGCTGCCAGAGCCGGTGAATCAAGCCGCCGCCAAGGTCGCCACTGAACTGCGCCTCAATACGGATTGGCTCAACGGAGCCGCCTCCCTACATGGCTTCGACCTCTCGCTCCTTCCCACCAGCTTCTGGCAAGACCTCGACACCCGCGAGTACGGCCAAAACCTCAAGGTCAGCTTTATCGGCCGGCTCGGACTCATCCTGCTCAAACTCAGCGCCGCTCTCGACCGCGACCAGCGCCGCGACATCGAGGACCTCTTGAAGCTCAAACCCACCGAAACCGAAACCGGGGAATCCCTCCGGTGGATCCTTCAACACCTTCTCGGCACCACCACCCATCCCAAACTTCAGCCCCTGCTGCAGGAACTCGGACATGACGACCTCATTCCAGCATTCTCTTAGCCAGCTCAACCAGCGAATGGTCGACCTGCTTTGGCACCAATGGTCATCCATTGGTGTCGCGGGCTACGCGCGCCCCGATGACCAACGCATTATCGACCCCGAGGCCCTCATCCTGGCCACCACCCGCTACGGTCGTTACGACTCCCGCCTGATGGACGAATCCATCGACTGGTTGATGAAATTCGGCAACCGCATCAGCGTGCAACGCCTTCAGGGACTCCACAAAAACTGGCCGGGCGTCGCCGACGCCCGCGTGCTCGCCGCCATCGCCGAGACGCTCGCCGGAAACGTGGCACATCGCAAGTGGCGCGTCCTCATTGAAGAAACGAATCCAACATCCAAACCTGAAGCCTTCTTCACGAGCATTGACGGCAAACCCGTCACAAAACCCAAGAAGTCGGATCCCGTTTTTGCCAAGCAAGGGCTGCTGCGCGGGCCACTCGAACTCCGCGGGATGAGCCAGCCCCCTGATTCCGAAAACCCACAGAATCTGATCTTCAGCTTGCGCGCGCTGCTGGGGGTGAACGCCCGTGCGGAAATCATGGGATGGTTGCTGACCCACGAATCCGGTCACTCCGCCGCTATCGCCCGCTCTACCGGCTACTTCTCCAAATCCATCCAGCAAATCCTCAACGAGATGACGGAGTCCGGCCAGGTGTCCTCGATCCGCATCGGCAGGGAGAAACACTTCTCCATCCCCCACCGCCAACGGTGGCAGGCACTGCTTTGCCCGGCCACCGACGAAAACGAATACCCCGAGTGGATCGATTGGATGCCGCTCTTCTCCGTCATCGCCCGCTTCGCCGAAACCATCGGCAAGCCCGGCTTCGATGAAACCTCAGAACACTTCCAAGCCGCCAAGCTGCGAGATACGCTCTGCGACTGCGTTCCGGCGCTGGCTCAAGCGGGGCGTGTCCACACCTTGGAGGCCAAACCCGGCCTGCGCGGCAAAGCCTTGGTCAGTGCCCTCATGACCGACCTCGAAAAACTGGTGAATTGAGCACGAGAACGCAGTTCTTTTTCAACTGGCGAAAGTCGGCTTGCACCCAGTATGCAAGCCTCAGGACGTCATCCAGGATACACCCGATTCCAATCGTAGACTCGACGAGTGAAGTGTGTAATTCCAGTGCATCGCGATAACGGTGGATGCTCCATCATCCGGACAGCACCATATCGGCCGCAACTCGAAACCGACGCCTCTATCTGGTCGAAGCCACCAGAACCGTAAAGACCACCCTGATGAAGAAAATCATTCTGGAGGATTTACAACGGGAGAAGGGACTGTTCCTGCTTCACACCCACGACCCCTGCCTTGGGCTACTAGTCCATCATCAGACACCCAAATCCGAGTATTCCGATGATTTCCCTTACAAAAATGAAGTGGGAGTTGAGTGAGTGGCTAAATTTTTCGTTAGGCGAAAATCACCCATAAACCATTGATAATCAATGGAGCCGCTGGTCGGATTTGAACCGACGACCTGCTCATTACGAATGAGCTGCTCTACCCCTGAGCTACAGCGGCTTATGACTTTTTTCTGGTTTGGTGCAGTAATATCGCACTAACGACTTTCCTGCATTTCGCCGCGCCTTTCTACCCCGATCCCTGATC
>Ga0315903_10003619_pt1 | contig 21264 bp, 16 predicted proteins | sample LakEriMetagenome_7_FD_203524 | JGI IMG/M metagenome (GOLD analysis project Ga0315903, IMG submission 203524) | Freshwater fungal communities from buoy surface, Lake Erie, Ohio, United States - Buoy 2 MA119 | ecosystem: Environmental > Aquatic > Freshwater > Lake | place: USA: Lake Erie, Ohio... | reverse complement strand
GGCTATGTCAAATACAAACTTACCGTGCGATGACGTATCGATCGTCCGCGATAATTCACCTTCATTAACGAAGCCTTTTTTGTTTGCAGATGTGAGTTGCGAAAGTGATGCCCTACAGTCGCTGAAGCAAGATTTAACTGCATTTATTGACAGTCAGAAGGTGTCGGGAAAAATTGCTCGCGCATCGGTTTACTACAAGGAATTGAACTCTCTTCATTGGACGTCGGCCTATGGCGACGAGCTTTACTACCCCGGCAGTATGATGAAAGTGCCGTTGCTTTTGACAATACTAAAGCAAGCGCAGCGTGATAAAACCCTGCTAGAGCGAAAAATCCAATTTCAGTCACCAACCAAAATAAACGTGTTCGTCCCCGTCCAGAACCCAATGCAAGTTGGTAATTTTTATTCGGTTCAGGAACTGTTGGAGCGGATGATTTTGCAAAGTGATAATGACGCGACCAGTTTGCTTTTTACAATCTACAACAAGGAATTGTATGACGATCTTTTTATGAAATTGTCGATTCCGGTTCAGGATTCGGAGGATGTGTACTATCGAATGGCTCCGTCTGATATAGCGAAGTTTTTCCGAGTGCTATACAATGCCTCATACCTGAGTTCGCTCTATTCCGAATATGCATTGGACTTGTTAACGAAATCAAGCTTCAAGCAAGGTTTGTTGCAGGGTATTCCTTCCGGCACCAAGGTTGCGCACAAGTTTGGCGAGCGTTTCACAACCGGTGACTTGGTTCAGTTGCATGAAACAGCAATTGTTTATCGTGGATCAGCTGCTTTCGCTGTAACCGTCATGACGGAAGGCAAGAAAATGGAAGACCTTTCTGCAGTTATCGGTGCGCTTAGCAAAATTTGTTTCGAACAGAAGAAGGCCCAGGTACCCTTGTCAAACCCACACAAGGTACTTCACACGTAAGGAGCTTATTTAACAGTCGATCCTGTTACTGCTTCGCGCTCTGTGCTCAAGATGGAAAGCTGACCTTGTGGATTTTCTGCCATCAAAATCATACCTGCGCTTTCCACTCCTTTGATTGCTCGTGGTGCTAAGTTGGCGAGGAAAAGAACATGTTTCCCGATAACATCTTCCGGGGTATAATGCTCCGCGATTCCAGACACGACGGTGCGCTTGTCTACTCCGGTATCAATAGTTAACTTCAATAGTTTCTTAGTCTTAGGAACGGCCTCTGCGGCGAGAACTTTCACCACCCTGAGATCTAGTTTTTGAAATGTTTCGAAATCAATGGTGTCTTTAATTGGTTCTACGGTCGCTGTGTTCTCTGCTTGGCGTTGCGCTAATTTTTCCACTTGTGCGGCTACAGTGTCGTCTGTTATTTTTTCGAATAAAATCGGTAGCTGACCAATCGTGTGTCCGGTTGCGATTTGCTCGTTCATGGTTACTTCGTCCCATGTGCGCGCTTTTATCTGCAGAGCTTCCACGAGTTTATCTGAAGTGAATGGAAGGAATGGGCTGAGTGCAGCGGCTGCATCGGCAACCATGTTCAGGCAAGCATGAAGGATACGTGCTGTGGCCTGTGGGTCGGTCTTCATCAACTTCCAGGGCTCTGTTTCGGTAAGCAACTTGTTGCCGGCACGTGCAATATTCATCGCCTCGGCCAATGCTTCACGAAACTTGAACTGTTCGATCGCTTTGCCAACCGATTCATAGGCACGACGCGATTCGGTAGCTGCCGCTTGTTCCGCCTCACTCGGCGTTCCTTGTATCTCAGGCACTGTCCCGTTATAGTATTTATGCATGAGCACAAATACGCGATTCACGTAATTTCCTAATATGTCCGCCAGCTCGTTGTTCACTCTATCCCGGAAGTCTGTCCACGTGAACTCACTGTCTTTCTGCTCGGGCATAATCGAACAAAGCACGTATCGCATTTCATCCTGACGCCCTTTGAAGTCTTCCAGATATTCATGCAGCCAAACAGCCCAGTTGCGAGACGTAGAAATTTTGTCCCCCTCCAGATTCATGAACTCATTTGCGGGTACGTTGTGCGGAAGAATGAAATCTCCGTGCTCCTTTAAAATGATTGGGAAAATGATGCAGTGAAAAACGATGTTGTCTTTACCGATAAAATGGATCAGCCGAGACTCATCACTCTTCCAATAGTCTTCCCAGTTTTTGCCGTTTTTATCTGCCCAAACTTTTGTGTTAGTGATATATCCAATAGGAGCATCGAGCCATACATACAATACTTTGCCATCAGCCCCGGCCACAGGAACGGGTACGCCCCACTCAAGGTCTCTCGTCATGGCACGGCTTTGCAGTCCACCATCGACCCAGCTCATACATTGTCCCACAACGTGTGCTTTCCATTCTTTCGGATCGTGATGCGTTTTTCCTTGATACTCACCCTTGCCGATATAGTCGCGAATCCACGATTCATGATGCGCCATGGGCAAATACCAATGCGACGTTTCTTTGAGCACAGGCTTACTGCCGCTCAAGGTCGACTTAGGGTCAATCAATTCAAGTGGACTTAATGACCGTCCACATTTTTCGCATTGATCACCATACGCTTTATCACTCGAGCAGTTCGGGCATGTGCCGGTAATGTATCGGTCCGCTAAAAACTGTTTCGCTTCTTCATCATAATACTGCTGTGAAGTTTCCACTTCAAAACTTCCCTGCGCTTCGAGCTTTTTGAATACCTCCTGCGACATTTCACGATGTTCATCAGACGATGTGCGATGATACTCGTCGAACGAAATACCGAAGTCAGCAAACGCCTTCTTCATCAATTCGTGGTAGTAGTCAACGATTTCTCGTGGTGTCTTCCCTTCTTTTTTCGCACGCAGTGTTATAGCAGCTCCATGCTCGTCGCTCCCGCAAATGAAGGCGACATCCTTGCCTTTCAAGCGAAGGTATCGCACGTAAATGTCGGCATTCAGATAGGCGCCTCCAATATGTCCAATGTGCAAAGGCCCATTGGCGTAAGGCAGGGCAGAGGTTACGAGGTATCGTTTCGGTTCGCTCATTACAGTGTGTTGAGAGGGACGTGTAAAACTACGCCCCGAGTGTTGCCGCACGTCTCGTTGGAGGGTGCAGATTTGGAGCGCAAGATAGTTTCGAGATGGTATTCAAAATTCCTCCTTTTCTAAAATCAGGCGATTGCATTGGCATTGCCGCTACAGCGCGCTGGGTAAACATTCAACAGTTGCAGCCCGCTATCGATCGCTTTACCTCGTGGGGGCTGCGTGTAAAGGTGGCGGCTAATGTGCTGACTCCAAATTTTCAACTGGCGGGCAGCGCGCAAGAAAGAGCTTCCGGCTTACAAGAGCTACTCGACGATGATGACGTGCAGGCCATCATTATCGCCCGCGGCGGATACGGCACGGTGCATACCATAGACTTACTCGACTTTTCTCGCTTCGAAAAAAAACCGAAGTGGATTGCGGGCTATAGCGATATCACAGTGTTGCATACACACTTGAATAGCCGAGGCATTTCGACGATTCATTCAACCATGCCCATCTCCTTTCCGGATGCTACGGAAGAGGCGCTGGAGAATTTGCGAATGTCTTTTTTTGGTGAGCTTCATGAATTTGCATCTACTGAGAAGGATGAAGTGCCTCAGGTACTTGGATGCTTAATAGGGGGCAATCTTTCTGTGCTATATAGTGTGCTAGGCAGCGATTCGTGGCGAAAACTCTCGGATGTGATATTATTCATAGAAGATGTGGATGAAATGCTCTACCACCTCGATCGTATGCTGTGGGGCTTGCATCGTTCCGGTGCCCTGTCCAACGTAAAGGCTATCGTTTGCGGCGGTTTGACCCAAATGAAAGACAACACCAAAGCTTTTGGTTTCCCGACAGATAACCCATGGGGAGCCGATGAACGAGCCATCATCCGGAATGTCGCGGAAAGGCTTAAAGTGCCTGTTGCATTTGGATTCCCGGCCGGACATCTCAGTGACAATCGAGCTTTTTATCTCGGGCAAAATGCCGCGCTGCAATCGGAAAATGGTTACCCTGTAATACGCTATCAACACCCCAGATCAATAAGTTTCCAATGATTGTCATTGTGTGAACATGATTTATACCGATTTTCGCACATGGCAACAACAGGAATTGTCTGCTTGTAAATGAGACAGTAAGTGGCTTTTCACACCCTCGAAATAGAAGAAGAATACGATTTTGAGATCATCGGTGTAAGCAGCCATGAAAAAGACTATCGCCTGGCTTGGTCGCTCAACAAAACCCTCGGGTGGCGCCTTGTGCGCATTGCAGATGCTGTAGTTGAAGGAAAGCGCTCCACTACACATCATGCCCGGTTTCGTTGCACGCACCCGGTTGATCAAACCGTGTTCACCTTGATCGATAACAAAACACCTGAAGGCACTTTTATGCCCGATTTAGCGCAGTTCGATTATCTTTTGAAAATTGAGCAGCCCGTTGAATCAACCATGAAAAAGTTGCAAGAGGGGTTACGAAAAACCGACTTTGTGCTGGCATTTCAGCGACAAGAAGTCGAAAAGTTAAAATTTAAAGACCACCTGCTCGACGAGAACAGGTAATAAGCCATTATGAACAAGACAAAAACAGTAGCAACAATAGGCCCCAGCAGCAGTTCGAAGGAGGTTTTGACGCAAATGATTCAAAACGGATTGGATGTAGCACGTCTCAATTTTTCACACGGGTCATATGAAGATCATCAAAAGGTGGTGGATACAATTCGAGAGATCAACAAAGAGTTGGGCTTGAACACCTCTATGCTGGCCGACCTCCAAGGTCCTAAACTGCGTGTTGGGGAAATGGAGAATGGAAGCGTGAACATTGTGACAGGAAACAAAATCACGATTTCAACCATCAAGCAGATTGGAACCGATAAGGTTATCTACACAAATTATAAGGAGTTTGCACGCGATGTTCAGGCTGGTGAAACGGTGTTGCTCGACGACGGCAAACTTGCCTTCCGTATTCTATCTACCAATGGTGTTGATACTGTAGAGTGTGAAATTGTTCAAGGCGGACCTCTTTCATCCAAGAAGGGATTGAATTTACCTAATACGAAAGTTTCATTGCCTTCCCTTTCCGACAAGGATTTGTCGGACCTTGAGTTTGCATTGCAGAATGATATTGACTGGATTGGTCTGTCATTCGTGCGCAACGCTCAGGACGTAGTGGCGCTGAAGGAAATCATCGCAAGAGCCAACAAGCACGCTAAAGTTGTAGCCAAAATTGAGAAACCGGAAGCGGTTGATCAAATCGATGATATCATTCGTGAAACAGATGCAGTGATGGTAGCACGTGGTGATCTCGGAGTTGAAATTCCGCTCGAGCGCGTGCCGCTTATTCAGAAGAAAATTGTAAAGAAGTGCGTATCGGCAGCAAAGCCGGTGATAGTTGCCACCCAAATGATGGAGAGTATGGTAACGAATATGACACCAACACGCGCAGAGGTTACCGACGTAGCCAATGCTGTGCTCGATGGTGCCGATGCAGTAATGCTCAGCGGAGAAACTTCTGTAGGGAAGTACCCCGCAGAGGCCGTGCGCATCATGAACAATATCATCACTGAAGCAGAAACCTACGGCGGTATATACTACCATGAAGAGATGCCAAATGACATTGACGTAACTCGTTTCATGACCGATAGCGTTTGCTACAGCGCATGCCGCTTGGCCGCCCGTGTCAATGCGTCGGCTCTGGTAACCATGTCATTCAGCGGATACACCGGATATCGCATCTCCAGCTGGCGCCCGAATGCCAATGTGTTCGTGTTTACGAGCAATAAGAAAATACTCACGCAGATGAGCCTGGTGTGGGGTGTCCATGCGTTCTTCTACGACAAAATGGTAAGCACCGACCAAACCATAGCCGACATTCGTTTCTTCCTCAAGAAAAACGATCTTATAAAGGACGGCGATTTCATTATTCACCTTGCCTCGATGCCTATCAGCGAGCAGGGAATGACGAATATGATTAAGATTTCGAAAGTTTAGTGAATTTAGTAACTAGTGAATAGTAACTAGTGAATAGTTGAGTTGTTATAGCTCTCTATTCTCTGGTTACTATTCACTAATCACTATTTACTACTCACAAGCATTCTACCTATCTTCGCGCACCTTTCCACACACCATCATGGCTCAAGTGTACCGCGAATTTAAAGGCCTTCAATTGCCGGCTATAGCCGACGAAGTAATGGCATTCTGGGATGCAAATCGCATCTTCCAGCGCAGCATCGATGAACGCAGCGCTGAAAATCCTTTTGTCTTCTATGAAGGCCCTCCAAGCGCCAATGGTATGCCCGGTATTCACCACGTGATGGCCCGGACCATCAAGGATATTTTTTGTCGCTACCAAACGCTCAACGGCAAGCAGGTTAAACGCAAGGCCGGATGGGATACCCATGGTTTGCCCATTGAGTTGGCGGTGGAAAAGACCCTTGGTATTACCAAGGAAGATATTGGAAAGAAAATCACGGTAGAAGAATACAACCTCGCTTGCAGAAGAGAGGTGATGAAGTATACCGATAAGTGGGAAGAGCTTACGAAGGTTATGGGGTATTGGGTCGATATGACCGATCCCTACATCACATACGACAACAAGTACATTGAAAGCGTATGGTGGCTGTTGCAGCAACTCTTCAACAAAGGATTGCTCTACAAGGGCTACACCATTCAGCCATTTTCACCCGCTGCAGGCACAGGTCTCAGTTCACACGAATTGAACCAACCGGGTTGCTACAAAAATGTAAAGGATACATCAGCCGTGGCCATGTTTGAAGTGAAAGAAACATCGCTTCAGCCGCTCAAAGCAACAGGACTTGCCACATTCATTCTCGCTTGGACAACCACGCCGTGGACGCTTCCGAGCAATACGGCCCTCGCAGTAGGTAAGAACATTGAATATGTGTTGGTGAAAACCATCAACCATTATTCGGGCGCAATCGTGCAAGTGGTGTTGGCGAAAGATTTAATGGGGAAATACTTTTCGGCAGCACAAGCCGAATTGAAGTTCGAAGACTACAAACCCGGTGAAAAGCAAGTGCCGTTTGAAGTGCTTGCTTCGCTCAAGGGTTCGGATCTCGAAGGCACGCGCTATCATCAGCTCCTACCTTTTGTTCAACCCGAAGGCGATGCATTTCGTGTAATCATTGGCGACTTTGTAACCACTGAAGACGGTACAGGTATCGTGCATATCGCCCCTTCCTTTGGTGCTGATGACTTCCGAGTTGCAAAGCAAAACGGAATCGACTCACTCACACTTGTAGATCGTCGCGGACGATTCTTACCCGAAGTAAACGACGGTGTTTTCTTGTTCGGGGAAGAATTTGTAAAGGAAGACTACAACTCCGATGCAGAGAAGGCAACCGAGCTTGAACGACAAAAGATAAGCCTTGCTGGATTTATCAAAGACACGTCGAAGCTCAACTACCTCAGTGGCGATGAGCGTATTTGCCTGAAGTTACAAAACGAGAATAAACTTTTTAAGAAAGAGAAATACGAGCACAACTACCCCCATTGCTGGCGCACTGATAAGCCGGTATTGTATTATCCGCTCGACTCTTGGTTCATTAAGATTCCGGAGGTTCGCGAACGAATGGTGCAACTCAACAATACCATTCACTGGAAGCCAGAGTCTACCGGTACAGGTAGGTTTGGCAATTGGCTTGAAAACGCCAACGATTGGAATTTGTCACGCTCACGTTTTTGGGGAATACCTCTGCCTATCTGGCGCACCGAAGATGGCACAGAAGCGATGTGCATAGGCAGCGCGGAGCAACTCAAAACAGAAATTGATAAAAGCATTGCCAAAGGATTCATGGCATCGAATCCGCTGGCCGATTTCGTTCCCGGCGACAATAGCAAAGAGAACTACGGACGATTCGACCTGCATAAACCATACGCCGATGACATCGTGCTGGTTTCGGCCACCGGCCAAGCCATGCACAGAGAATCTGACTTGATTGACGTGTGGTTCGACAGTGGTGCTATGCCATACGCCCAGCTGCACTATCCGTTCGAGAATAAAGAACAGATTGATGAAGGAAAGGCATTTCCTGCCGATTACATCGCTGAGGGCGTAGATCAAACCCGTGGGTGGTTCTATACACTCCACGCAATCGCTACTATGTGCTTCGATTCGGTAGCCTATAAAAATGTTATTTCAAACGGACTGGTGCTCGACAAAAACGGCAACAAAATGTCGAAGCGTTTGGGTAATGCTGTAGATCCTTTTACAACCATTGCCAAATACGGACCCGATGCAACTCGCTGGTACATGATTACCAATGCGCAGCCATGGGACAACCTTAAGTTCGACGTTGAAGGAATCGCTGAAGTGCAACGCAAGTTTTTCGGAACACTTTATAACACGTATGGCTTCTTTGCCATTTATGCCAACATCGATGGATATACGATTGATGGATCGAACACAATTCCATTGAGCCAGCGCAGTGAACTCGATCGTTGGATTATTTCGAAGTTGAATAGCCTTATTCAAACCGTTACGGATTGCCTGGACGATTTTAATCCAACCACTGCAGCACGCGAAATTGAAGAGTTTGTCGATGCGCATCTATCAAATTGGTACGTGCGTCTTTGTCGAAAGCGTTTCTGGCACGGTGAATTGAGTAAGGACAAACAGGCAGCCTATCAAACGTTGCATGAATGCTTGGTGACTGTTGCACAGCTTGCTTCTCCCTTCGCACCATTCTTCAGCGATTGGCTCTATCGCAACTTGACAGAAACAGCCAGAAAGGGTGGAGGAGCCGTTGCCAATGCGCTGAATTATGAGTCAGTTCACCTTAGTTTATTGGTGAGGGCCGATGCCTCGAAGATGGATCAAGAGCTGGAAAGCCGAATGGACTTTGCACAGAAGATTTCATCGATGGTTCTTTCTATTCGCAAAAAGGAAAACTTGCGTGTGCGTCAACCGCTGCGAGCAATCCGAATCCCTGTCCTGCAGGAAAGTGATAAGGAAAGAATAGAGGCGGTTTCGGAAATTATTCTGGCAGAAACCAACGTAAAGTACCTGGAGCTTGTTGATGAATCACAGGCCCGCATTGTGAAAAATCTCAAGCTCAATTTTAAAACACTGGGTAAGAAGTGCGGTAAACATATGAAAGCGGTTCAGGCCTTTGCACCACAGCATGCCGAAGAGATTATAAGGGCAATTGAGACTTCCGGCAAGTATGACGTGCATGTAGAAGGCGAAATCATAGAATTGATTACGGAGGATGTGGAAATTATCCCGGTTGACATTCCCGGCTGGAAGGTGGCGAATGAAGGTTCGTTGACGGTAGCCCTGGATGTAACACTCGATGACGCCCTCCGCAATGAGGGCGTGGCACGCGAGATTGTAAATCGCGTTCAAAATCTCCGCAAAGAAGCTGGTTTTGAGGTTACTGACCGAATAAATGTCAAGATTGTATCAAGTGACGTAATTCGTGAAGCAGTGGCATCAAATTCAGAATATATTCGCACTCAGATTTTAGCCGAGGAACTCGAGTTGATAGATACCCTTCAGGAGGGGTATGATGTTGAGATAGAAGAGGGTAAGCCGACTAAAATTGCACTTATCAAACTAAATTAACTCACCTATCCATGGCAACAAAAAAAGTAGCCAAAAAGGCCGTTTCCAAGAAGCCCGTAAAGAAGGCAGTAAAACCTGTTAAAAAGGCGGCAGCTAAATCTGTGAAGAAAGCCGCGAAACCTGCGGCGAAGAAAGCAGCGAAGCCTGCTCCCAAAAAGGCAATTAAAAAAGCAGTGAAAAAAGTAGCTCCTAAAAAAGCGACTAAGCCCGTTAAAAAGGCGGTTGCAAAGAAAGTAGCTCCTAAGAAGCCGGCTCCTAAAAAACCGATAGCCAAAAAGGTTGTTGCAAAGAAGGTTGTTGCCAAAAAGGCTGCTAAACCTGTGAAAAAGGTGGTGAAGGTCACGAAGAAGGTTGCAAAAGCTCCGGCTAAGAAGGTGGCAGCGAAGAAAGTGGCAGTGAAGAAGGTTGTTGCGAAGAAGGCCATTGTTAAAAAGGCAGCGAAACCCGCAGCTAAAAAGACGGTTCAAAAACCGGTAGTTAAAAAGGCTGCGCCAATCAAGGTTGTAAAGCCGGTTGCCAAACCACAGCCAAAGGTTGTAGCAAAGCCTGTGGCACCGCCTAAGCCTGTCGCTGCTCCGGCTCCAAAACCGGCGCCGGCTCCAGTAGCGAAGAAAGAGGAAACAAAACCGGTAGCACCAGTGGCTCCTGTAGTAAAAAAGGAAGAGAAGAAGATTATGACTGACGTAAGATATTCAGACAAGGATTTAAAAGATTTTGAAACGCTTATTCACGAAAAATTGAAAGTGGCCAAGTCAGATTTGGATGAATTAAAACAATCGCTTTCTCATGAAGGTGATAACTCAACCGACGACACAGCACCTACCTTCAAAATGATGGAAGATGGCAGCGAGACCATGAATCGTGAGGAGCTTTCCCAGTTGGCGGCTCGTCAGGAAAAGTTCATCGTGAATTTGGAGAACGCATTGCTCCGCATCAAGAACAAAACATATGGCATTTGTCGTGTTACCGGCAAGCTTATTCCGAAGGAGCGCTTGCGCCTGGTGCCTCACGCTACTCTCAGCATTGAGGCGAAAAACATGCAATAAACCGAATGTAAAATCGAAAGAGTGAAACTGCAGGTCTCAGAGCCGACGGTTTCACTCTTTTTTTAGAACTCATTTTGAAAAAGGCTCTCCTTACCATTTTTACCGTTCTCGTCCTCGATCAGTTACTCAAGATTTGGGTGAAACTGAATTTCCATTACGGGGAGAGTAAAACACTTATCCCCGGTTGGCTTGATTTACAGTTTGTGGAGAATCCTGGAATGGCATTCGGGTGGATGATTCCGGGGGATGCGGGAAAGCTCACGCTTAGCGTTTTTCGATTGTTGGTGGTGTCCGGAATTGCCTGGTATCTCTACCGACTTATTAAAGAAAAGGCCCATTGGGGATATGTCATTTGTGTTAGTCTGATCGTAGCCGGGGCCATGGGCAATATCATTGATAGCCTGGCTTACGGACTCATGTTTGATCGCGGTTCTACATACGACCCGGACTTCAACGATTACACGATGTATTTCGGTAAGGCCGAGATGAATTATGAAGGTTATGCGAAACCACTGATGGGAAATGTGGTCGATATGTTTCACTTTACAGCATGCTGGCCCTGGAGTGAACCACATGAACACACTGAAATTTTTCCACCGATTTTCAATATTGCTGACGCAAGTATTACCGTCGGAATCATTATGATTATGCTTTTCCAGCGTCGTTTTTTTCCTAAAAAGGAAGAAAGGAGCGAGTCTGATCAGATCAATACAGCGGATAACGATTCTAACAGCGAAGCCGCAGAACTGAATTCAGAGCTGTGAAACGCACATGCTAAGAGTTTGAATTTTTCTTTTGTTTTACTGAGGCGCCTCTGCGGCTAGATAAATTACCTCCTGCGATAACCCGATCATAGACGGCATAGCTCCAAGTTAATTTCCTTCTTGAAGAAGATTTTGGTAGCCGCTTCAAAGGCACGCGTATAGTCTGACACAAAGAATTCGTTTTTGGAAACAGAAGAAGTACACAACAGTGACTCCTTTTGCAAAATGCCTGTTAGCTTGCGGGCAACTACTTCAGCCGAGTCGAAGATTTTTACACGACCATGGAAGAACATATCTATCTCTTTCTTGATTAGTGGGTAGTGAGTGCAGGCAAGAACGAGTCCGTCAATATTGTCCAGCACAGGATTACTCAGGTATTCATTCAATACGGCTTCACTGATGGTGTTGTTATAGAATCCTTCTTCAATCATGGAGGCTAGCAGGGGAGTTGCCAAAGCACTAAACTCTAATTCAGGTTTCCGCCGTGCGAATTTTTCTTGATAGACTCCGCTAGATACTGTGGTTTTGGTAGCGATGATCCCCACTTTCTTAATGTCTGTATCAGCTATGACCTCTTCTATCATGGGGTCAATGACATTAATTACCGGTACCTCTCCTTTGTAGGTGTCGCGAAGGGCTTCATAGGCTGCTGCAGAAGCCGTATTGCAGGCAATCACAATTGCTTTGCATTTCTTTTCTTCCAGCAGAAAGCGTGTAATGTTTACCGCATATTCAGCAATGAGCTCTTTCGACTTATCACCATAAGGCAAATGAGCAGTATCGCCGAAATAAACGAGCGACTCACTGGGTAGCTGACGTTGTATGGCCGCCGCAACGGTTAATCCGCCGATTCCGGAATCGAAAATACCGATAGGGTGGTCGTTGCTCATGGCCTAAAAATAAGGCCCGGAGATTATCCGGGCCTTACCATAGTGGAATTATTGATTATTTCTTGGGAGCTTCTTTTGCTTCGTTGGTGAAATCCGGAATGCCCAATTTCGTGCATACTAGTTTCGTGATATCGTCACCGCCCATGTATAGCATAGATCCTGAAGCTGCATTGAAAATGTAGGTGTAGTTGTTTGCTTTTGCTACTTCTTCGATAGCCTTATTTGCTTTTTCGAGAATCGGCTCCACCTTGCGTTGTTCCTCAGCGGTAACATCTGCGCTTGCCTGTTCTTGGAAGTCGTACATACCTTGCTCTTTGGCTTGAATTTCTTTCACTTTCGTGTCAAGAATAACCTTCGGCGCAGTTTGTTCGGACTTCTTGAAATCTTCAATCATTTTCTCATATTCCGTGCGCATCGCAAGTAATGCCTCTTCGTACTGCTTTTTATAGGTGTTCAATTCTTCATAAGCAGTTTTGTATTCCGGCATGTGCTCAATGAGCATCTGGCCATTGATATGGCCGAGTTTCTGGGCTTGAACAGCCATCATCATTCCGCAAAATAGAGCGGCAAGGGAGAGTTTTTTAATCATAGTGAGTGTTGAATCTTGAAAAATCCTGCTTCGAATTTCCGTGCCAAATGTAGGCATACAATTTTATTTGTCCTTAACGGGTGCTCGGCCGCCTCCTTTGGGTGGAACCGTGTTCTTTCCGCCGGTTCCGGTAGACTTGCCATCTGTTTTTTGTCCGCCTCCTTCACCATCTTCTTTTTCCTCCTCTTCTCCCCCTTCTTCATCCAGTGTTTCCCCTGGCTTAAGTCCCATTTTCTTGAGTACCTTATCACTAATGTCATGCTTAGGGTTGGTGTAAAGCATATTGCTGTCTGAAGCTTTGTCAAACACTACCATCAACGCACTGGTTGAGGCTACCTCCTGGATAGCTTCATAGATCTGGTCTTGGATAGGTTTAACCAATTCCTCGCGCTTTTTGAAAAGTTCGCCATTAATTCCAAACTTGGACTTTTGCATGTCCTTAGCCTCTTGGCGCTTGGTTTCAATTTCTTGTTCGCGCTTCTGCTTCATTTCGTCGGTCAGCAAGATTTTTTCCGCCTGAAGGGAGGTCTCCAGTTTAGAGATAGTCTCATACTTATTCTCAATGTCTTTCTGCCATTGAGTGCTGAGTTTATTTATTTCCGCCTGCGCTTGTTGGTATTCAGGAATGTGACTCAAAATGTACTTAGAGTCAACATAGGCAAATTTCTGAGCCTGACTAACCAGAACAGAAAGGAGTAACAGGCCGGTAATTAAAAATTTCATGAAGCTAATGGTTTCATTAAAATATGCACGAAAGTAATGTTTCTACAGTTCCCCCATATTCATACCGATGGAGAAGTGGAATTGCCCTCGGGCCATATTAGGATACGAGGGTAAGTCGTCGAGCCTCCAACCGTAATCAAATCCAAGTAATCCGAACATGGGAAGGAAAATACGCAATCCGGTTCCCGCCGAACGATATACTTGATAGGGGTTGAATAACCGCATATCGCTCCAAGTATTGCCTGCCTCTGCAAATGCCATCATGTAAATAGTGGCACTTGGGTTCGTTGAAAGCGGATAACGCAGTTCAGCGCTGTACTTGGCAATGGCCGGGGCTCCCGTGTTTTGGTTTGGCGAGGTAAGGGTCAAATCATCATAACCACGCAAATTCACAATTTCTCGCCCGTCGAGCAAGAATCCACTCAGGTATACTCCACCAAGATAGAATCGTTCGAAAGGTGTTAACCCGAGCTGCTTGTTGTATGATCCAATGAAACCAAGTCCAACATTGGTGTGCAGCACGAATTTTCTGTCTTTATGCTTGTTCAGTGCTGTATACCAATGCGCTGTAATCTTCATTTTATAGTATTCCACTAGCTTGAATCGTTCGCTCTGACTCATGTTTTCGTAGTCAAAGGTTTTTCCGCCAAAACGTTCTGCCAGTAACTTGTAGGGTGGAGTGATCTTCGATGTGAAGGTGATTTGTGAGCCGTATGTTGGATAAATGGGTTCGCTGGTCGAGCTTCTCGAAAGAGTAAAGTTGTATGCAAGGTTATTGGCGATACCGTTGGAGAAATCTCCGAAAAACGCACGGTAGTTATTCAGAATAAATTTCTGATAAGAGATACCGGTGTAAAGCACGAAATAGTCGTCGGGCTTTTGAAGTCGTGTTCCGATATTGATGGCTCCACCGATTACCTTCAGTTCCTGCAGGTTCGGATTGTCATCACCCACTTCGTAGTTTTCTCGTAAGAAGGAATTGTTATCCAAATCACTTTGGCGAAGCTTTTTGAATTGACCATTTGTTTGGCGTGAAATGCTCGACGATACACTGAGTGACGTAGGTTTCTTCCCGCCTAACCACGGTTCGGTAAATGAAATATTGTAGGCCTGGAAGAAGGTTCCGTTTGAAGAAGCACTCAAGGCCAGTCGCTGTCCATCGCCGGTAGGTAAAGGGCTCCACGCTTGTTTCTTGAAGAAATTGCGCATCGAGAAATTGGTGAAGCTAAGCTGCAACGAGCCTACCACACGTCCACCTCCCCAGCCACCGCTAAGTTGAATTTGATCGTTGGGTTTTTCTTCAAGCACATATTCCAGGTCAACTAACCCAACGTCGGGCCTTGGGTTGGTGCGCACGTCAAATGCTTCCTGATTGAAGTATCCCAAGGAAGCCAATTCACGCTGGGTTCGGATGATGTCACTACGATTGAACAGCTCACCGGGTCGTGTTCGTACTTCACGGAAAATCACGTGATCATTTGTTTTTGTATTTCCGCTTACCGTGATTTGTCCGATCCTGAATTGCTTGCCTTCATTCATGCGGACCTCAATATCTATGCTGTCCGGCTCGACTAGCGTTTCAACAGGAAACGCATAGAACGCCAGGTAACCGTCGTCTGTGTAGAGCGAAGAAAGGTCAATGCCCTGCGGATTAAAGTTAAGTCGGGTTTCAAGTAACTCAAGGTTGTATATGTCGCCTCTCCGAATGTTCAATACACTGTCGAGTCGGCCTGATGTATACTTCGTATTACCTACGAACTGAATGTTGCGGAAATAGAAGCGTTTGTCTTCTTCTATTTTCATGTAAATCCCTACGCGCTCACTGTTAATTGTGTAAACGGAATCATAGGCTATCTTGGCATTTCGGAAGCCTTTCTTGTTGTATTTCGCGATTATTTTTTGTTTGTCTTCTTCATATTTCTCTTCCATGAATTTAGAAGACTTGAAAACGCGCGACCAGTCGCGTTCTTTCGTTTCCTTCATGGTTCGCTTAATAGCGCTCACGCTCATCACCGGGCGTAGTTTTTTTCCTTTCAGGAAAAGTAGATCGCGTTTTTCTTGCGCTATTCCTGCTCCTTCTATTACGATTTCTTCAATTTTTACGCGGTCACCCTTATTGACGTCGAATTCAAGAATTACCCCGTTTTTAAGAGTCGCGTCCTCTCGCTCCGATATTTTAACTGTCGCCGCGTAGAAACCTTTGTCTATATAGTAGTCTTTGATGGTTTTAATAGCGTTGTTCTTAACGTTATCCGTGCTGATCGTCATGGTTCGCAGATCAAGCTTTTCCCGCAAGTTGTCTGCTTCTGATTTTTTGATTCCGTTGATGACATATTTAGTCATGCGTGGAGATTCCTTCAGGCTAATCACCAAATACACATCGTTACCTCGAAATTCAGCGGCGTATATTCCGATGTCCGTAAACAAGCGTTGCTTCCATAGTTTTCGCACTGCATCGGTAATAGCGTCTCCGGGGATGGTAACCTCATCGCCTTCTTGCAGGCCGCTGAAAAGCTTAATGGCTTGCACATCGGTGTACTCAGCACCCATCACTGTAATTCCGGCAATACGGTAATTCAGTGGCGCAGCATAATCGACCTGGTTCCCAATAATGGTTTGCGCTGAAATGGATAGGGTTTGGCCAAGAATAAAAAGTGTAACGAAAAATAAAAAGCCAAGTGATTTGCTCATCAGGCACAAAAGAGATTGAGTCAATGGTTGTTTCATTTCCTTTCTATGCATCGGGAGTGGTAGTTGCAGACAGTGTTTCGTCGGCTATCTGTTCCGATGTTTTACCGAATCGGCGCTCGCGTGATTGAAAATCAACGATTGCAGCAAAGAAATCTTCTTCCCGGAAGTCGGGCCAAAGCGTTTCGGTGAAATACAATTCAGCGTAGGCAATCTGCCATAATAAAAAGTTGCTTATCCGCTCTTCACCGCTGGTTCGAATGAGTAATTCGGGGTCGGGAAATGCGGCTGTTGAGAGTTTAGACGCAAATAATTCGTCAGTAATTGCTGCCGCTTCGATTCCTTCAGCGACAATTTGCTTTACCGCATGCGTTATCTCCCATCGCGCACTGTAATTGAGCGCTAGAATCAAATTAACACGGCTGTGCTCTGACGTATGGGCAATTGCTCTATTGAGTTCACTATGGCAGTCGACTGGAAGTTTTTCAAGGTCACCAATAGCATGAAGTCGTACCTGATTTTGGTCCAACTCGGGCAATTCACCCACAATTGTCTGAACCAAAAGGTTCATGAGTGCGTCGACTTCTTCCTTTGGCCGATTCCAGTTTTCAGTGGAAAAGGCGTATAAAGTCAGGTATTCAACTCCGCTTCGAGTCGCAGCTTGAAGAGCAGCACGCACCGATTCTACTCCATGCGAATGTCCGAAAATGCGCTCTTTACCCTGGCTTTTTGCCCAACGACCGTTGCCATCCATAATAATAGCAACATGACGAGGCACGCGTGATTTGTCGATATTCTCCAATAAACTCATGAAATCCCACCTCGGAACTTTTCTTTCCAAGACGGGCAAATTTACGGGTTTATAGACCCTTTTCCGACTCCTAAAAAAGGTTGAAATTTGAAGTTATTGACTATTCGTGCTCCCAGCAAGTGGTTGCCTTTCTGTCGAGACGAATGTTGAGGGAAACCATTGAAAAGAAATAGTAGTCTTTTCTTCCTGAATCACCTCGTTGCAGGCCGCCGTTATTGTTTCCTGCGGTATTCGGGATTTCTTGTTGCAAGCTGCGATCCGAAAGAAGTGCCGCCAACTCTCCGTTGAGGTCGGCTAATAAGCCCGGATCCACGTATTTGCCCGAAATATCATCGAAGTAATCGGTCCACGTTTTTCGCACACCCCATTCTATACTTAATCCGAATATCGCAAAGAGATTGGTTTTTATGCCTGCGCCGAAAGGCACGGAAAACATATTGGTCTTGTATTTTTCAGCGCCGAACTCAGTGCCCTGTCCTTCGGTGCCCAATGGTTGTAGCTCGTACCAAGTGCCTCTGTATTGTGCCATTGGCCTCATTCGGTAGTAGGCAAGTCCACCGAATAGATAAGGTGAAATTGGAAATTTCGAGTTGCCGAGTTGGTAGTTGAAAAAGTTAAGCTCTCCCTGAACACTTCCTTCGATCACTTGATTGCGAAAACTCAGATTTCGATTTCGAATCCATGGGTCCTCACTATCTGAATCCCAGGCTTCCACTACATGATAAAGAACGCTGCTTTTGAGGGTCCACCTGCGATTGAAATTGTTGCGAAAGGAAATACCTCCTCCGCTTTTCAACCGAGTTCCAAAGTGTGAGTATGGATTGACTTCGCCAATGTAGTAGCTCGTTCCATAGAGCAGGCCTACGTCTTTGCTGCGCTCGAATTTATTTTTCTGCGCCAACAACGGCAGACTAGTCACAAAAAAAAGAATTGTGATTACTGTTTTCACGGCTATGGCAACGCTATGCTTTATCATCTATTGCCTTTCTACGGAGTGTATTTTGAAAGGTTTCCTGTTTTTAGGTGCGTTTACTTCGAGCATCATGACCCCAGCCCATTTTTTGTCGGATTGTATTAAAGAATCCGAATCCGCTTAAGCTGACCAAGTGAAATTCGAAGCTTGCACGGGTTAGTTCAACGATGGTTTCATTGTCAATCACAAACGAACGGCTGTCCAGCGTCAGAGAAAAATGTGGTTCGCGGCCTTCCGCTCGCAGTGAAACTTTCCCAGTGTTTGGCAGCACAAATGGACGCACGTTCAGATTGTGGGGAGCTATGGGAGTTAGTATAACGTTGTTGCTTTCAGGCATTACGATAGGTCCGCCGCAACTAAGTGAATACGCCGTTGATCCGGTTGGAGTAGCCACAATAAGTCCATCGGCCCAATATGTGCTCATGAACTGATCATTTACGTACGTATGAACAGCAATCATGCTGCTTCGCTGCTTATTGGTAATAGTCACATCGTTGAGCGCAAAGGGGAAATCACCAAAATCTTGCTGCTCGCTTTTCACTTCAATCAGAGAGCGTTTATCCAAGGTGAATTCTTGGTTGACCAGAGCTTCAATTGCCTGGTCGATATCGTTTCCTGAGATAGGCGAAAGGAAGCCCAGTCGACCGGTATTGATGCCCAAAACGGGAATGCGTGTGTCGCGAATAATGGAAGCTGTTTCGAGCAAAGTTCCGTCTCCACCAACGCTAAGCAAAAATGAAACTCCCTTTAATTCTTCTGTTGTTCTGAAAATTTCAATTGTAGATGGAAGCGACACTTTTTGGGCGAGAAACATGTAGAACTTTTCAAAGACAACAATGCCAATGCCTCGCCGAACCATGGAGTCCAGCAGCTTCTCTATGCTGTCAATGAATTCATCATCGAATCGTTTTCCGTAGAGGGCTATTTTCACTTTTCCGAGGTTTGTGGTGCAAATTAACGAAGAAGCCATTCGCTTTTGACGAATGGCTTCCTGAGATTTTACGACCTTATTGTATTCTAAATGTTTAATATCCTCATCAGCTCGTCATAGCGTTTACGCAAATCTTCCGTGTATACCGACTCCTGATAATTTGCTTTTACGTTGTAGCCGAATCGTTCGAAACTACTGATAATGGCATTCAAATCCGGCTGGTTGAGTTTGAGATTCACTTCGATTTTTCCACCTTCTCCCGGACTCAACGTGGTGCTTAATATCTTCGAGTTATTCTCTTCTATAATTCGCGAAATTTGTTGCATGCTGTAGTCTTTTTCCCACATTTCAAGCACCATAATACCTCCACGCTGATTGGCTCCTTGCATTTCGGTCATCTGTTCTACTAAGTCCTCCAGACGTATCGATCCGAGATAATTGTTCTCTGCATCTACCACAGGAATAATGCTGAGTCTGTGCTCACTTGCCATTTTGAGAATATCGAAAACATGCATATCAGGCAAGGCGTGGGAGCGAATTAGCGGCAGCCCGGAAGAATCTCCTTGCAGGCTCTCAAGATCCATCAGTGCATCTTCCGCTATGATGCCCAAGAACTTTCCGTTTTCAACTACCGGCAGGTGGGAAATGCGAAATTGATCCATAAGATCCAGTGCATTCATGGGCTCGTCCTGAGCGCTCAAGCAGGGAATCTCAGAAGTGAGTAGTTTACGGGAAGTAATCACGGGTGGTGTGTTATAGGGTTTCTGTTCGGTTAAACCGACATCGCTTGGTAAAAGTTGCAATCTTGCGACATAAACATCTTTAAAGTTTGGTAATTTATTCACAGCATCAGGGTTAATTGAACATTTCGGTTTTCTCACCTGTTCAGGTGCTGTGCATCAGGTGATATGCTCTTTTATTTGCATGCTTATGAATGATAGAATAAAGCTCAGTGTAAACATTAATAAAATTGCCACGCTGCGAAATGCACGCGGTGGTAGCGTTCCGGATGTTCTTGAGGCGGCAAAGAGAATTGAACAATTTGGAGCCGATGGCATTACTGTGCATCCGCGTCCGGACGAGCGACATATTACTCGCAACGACGTGTATGGGTTGAAACAAATCGTAGCGACGGAGTTTAATATTGAGGGTTACCCTTCAGATGATTTTATGGCTATGGTGTTAGAAGTGAAGCCTCACCAAGTGACATTAGTGCCCGATCCGCCTGAGGCAATAACCTCGAATGCCGGCTGGGATATAGAAGGGAATGAAGGTTTTTTGAAGGATGTTGTTGGTAAACTGAAATCGGAGGGTATTCGAGTAAGTATTTTTCTCGATGCGATACCGGAGCGTGTGTTGCAGGCAGCGGCTATTGGCACAGATCGTATTGAGTTGTACACGGAGTCCTACGCAGTTGGTTACACGGTCAATCGGGAACTGGCAATTAGACCCTTTGTCGAAACTGCACGAGAAGCTCAAAAACATGGATTGGGCTTGAATGCAGGTCATGATTTATCTTTCTCGAATCTCCGATATTTTGCTGAACAAGTTCCGGGACTATTGGAGGTCTCTATTGGCCATGCTCTTATTAGCGATGCCCTTTATTGGGGTTTGGAGAATACCGTAAGTCTTTATAAACGAGAATTACAGATTGTATGAAGCTTTTTCACAGAGTGATAGGCGAGGGGCCGCCGCTCCTCATACTGCACGGTCTATTTGGTAGCTCCGATAACTGGCAAACGCATGCGCGAACCTTTGCAAATTCGCATACGGTTATTCTGGTTGACCAGCGAAATCACGGGCATTCTCCGCATGCGGAGCAGATGAATTACGATGTAATGTCTCACGATCTCTTTGATTTAATCGCAGAACTTGGGTTAAGAGATATTAGACTGATTGGACATTCGATGGGCGGAAAAACAATCATGCGATTCGCCCAGCAATATGGGTTTTTGATTGATCGGATGGTGGTGGCAGACATGGGGGTAAAGCAATACCCTTCTCATCATGAAGAAGTATTCAAAGGCTTGTTTGCGGTCGATGTAGCAAATTGTCCAACGAGGCGTGAGGCCGAGATTCGGATTGCTAAACATATTTCGGATCAAGGTACCCTTCAGTTCTTGCTGAAAAACCTATACTGGAAGGAACAGGGTTTACTTGATTGGCGCTTCAACCTGGAGGTGATTTTTAGAGAGCGGACAAGTCTAATGGCCGGATTACCCGAAGAGAGATTCGAAACACCAGCACTTTTTTTGACCGGTGGCCGCAGTCATTATGTACCTGAT
>Ga0315903_10003618_pt1 | contig 21265 bp, 37 predicted proteins | sample LakEriMetagenome_7_FD_203524 | JGI IMG/M metagenome (GOLD analysis project Ga0315903, IMG submission 203524) | Freshwater fungal communities from buoy surface, Lake Erie, Ohio, United States - Buoy 2 MA119 | ecosystem: Environmental > Aquatic > Freshwater > Lake | place: USA: Lake Erie, Ohio... | reverse complement strand
CCCGGTACGGAGTCATACCGCTGGCATATCCGCCCGGAAGCAAAGCGCCTCAGAAAGCAGACGGAGCGCCATATTCGCTCACTGTTAACCGTGGAAGGTGCCGCGTGATCGCCCTCTTAAATGACCCGATCATCCGCGCCGAACTCGTCAGCGCATTCGGGAACACGCTGTTCGCGCTTGTGGGCCTGTCTCTGGCATATGCGGTGGTGTCGCTGGTTCGCCACTGCCGTAAGCGTTCCTAATCGCCAACCCCTACCATTCCCACCATGTTTGATCCCGTCCTTTATCTCGGTCCCGTTTGTTCCGTCGTCCATACCCGCACCGGCTATGAAGTGCGCGTCCATGCCGGGACCCATAGCGTATGTGTCGGGACGCGGGACACAGCCGACGCGGCTATCCGTACCGCGCACCGGCTTGAACGCTACCCGGACCAATGCCGCACGTTCGCTGGGGTCTAACCGCCCGCCTGTCGCCCGTTCTCGCGTTCGCCTAGCCCCTACCATGTCCGGTGGGGGTTTCGCTTTGCTGGGGGCCTATAAACGGCGCAACCCCGCCCGGGTGAGTAGTCCGGACGGGGCGCTAGTTCGGGTAGGCCCACAGACTACCCGACGTATCCGTGTTCGTGGCTGGACATGAGAGAGTTTACCCAGTCACAGGGACTGAGCATGAGCCAACCTAAACACAGTGACTGCGATTTAAGGGAGCCTTCTTGTTCGTTTCTCAGGCGAACACCCGTCGGCGGCCTTCTGGTTCACATGGACCAGTACTGCCAGCATCTCTTGTGTGACTGGCCGCGTCGCTCTCCAGCGTTGCGCGGATTGGATAGGCGAGATGCCTTCATCCCGTTGTTTCTCAAGCTGCTGTGGGCAGCCTGTAGGGGAACGGTGTCAGAAACCCGCTCCTATTGTACGTGCCCGTGCCCGTTCGCGCAAGCGTTCGTGCCCGCGCCCACGTTCGCGCCACATATCGCTATCGTGCCACACTTCGCGCCACATTCTAGATTTTCGTAATGCCTGGACTATTGACAAGGTGGGATGGCCTATATACTTTCGTGGTGTCCGCCCGTCGTCTCACACTTTCTCAGAGGAACCGCCATGCCCCGCTACACTCGCGCCACCATTGCCGCCACCGCCCTCGGGTGGGATGCCGCCGAGATGGCCGATGCCCGCTATCAGCCCTCCCGCTTCTATACGGTTCCCGTCTGGTCCGTTGGAGACGGATTTATTACGGTCGCCACTCGTGCCGAACTGGCCCGCATGGATCAGCGGGGCGGCGGGGCGGAAGGGTGGGACTGGGTGCCGCATCCGGACCCGTTCGCGCAACGCCTCGCGTTCGCCATGAATCCCCACCGCACCGTCTGGATCACTCGCGCACATTCGTGACACGAGACTATTGACAAGCCAGCGGGGGCGTGATACTTTCGTATCACGTTCCCGCGCCACTCACCGAATAAACCCAGAGGATTCCCGCCCATGTCAGTAGACGCAATCGACAACGAGCGCAACGAACTGCTCGTCAATGTCCTCTCCCCTAAAGTAGATGACGTTCCGATTAAGGTCCGCTGCGATAGCTGCGATACCGTAAACCACTGGCAACGGTGGCAGATGAGCGAACTCCCAGAATGTCCGGGTGAGTCGGGGTGCGTGTGCTGGCATTGCGGGGATAGAAATGCGCCCCCGTCCGTTGGGATGGCGATTTACGACTGGCTGGTGGAGGTGATGGATATGGACCAAGAGCGATCCAAGTAATACGCAAAAACACAAGCACCTAACCCCAATACCAGAGGATTCCCGCCAGTGTCCAAAACCGCCACCGATTGCCTCCTGTGCCACGAACGTCCCGCCGCTGACCAGTTCGGGTGGTGCGACGAGTGCGCCCGCCTGTATGACCAGCCGGACGACCAACTTGTTGACCGCCCTGACGACCCGGAAGACCGGCTGTTGGTGGATCAACTCCTGACGCACCTGTTCAACGCCACGCACACGGGGAGGGTGTGGGTATGAACAACCATCCCGATTATGACCCGACCTACGCCTATGATCGGTGGCTTGCCACGCTCCCGAAGGAAGTTCGTTGGGCGATGGAAGACGAGCAGCGGCAAGACGAATCGCAAGACGCACCCGAACCCGACGAGGAGGCCGACGCATGAGCCGCACCATCCGTACCACCATCGTGCACGGCCCGACTGGGCAGATCGCCGTGGTGAGTTCCGTGCGGGATTCCCGTCTGTTGCCGGTGCGCCACACGGTCGGCCGGGTGCTCACCCGCGCCTGTCTGCCCGTGGCCGTCTTTCTCGACCACCCGCGCCCCACCGATGTGGCGATTGGGTCCGCCGCCGCGTTCAAGGGCACGTTTGCCGACGCGGTGGCCTTTGCGGAAGCGATGGTCGCCGATCCCGAGGCCGTATGTCCACGCTAGCGTGGGGGGTCGTGCTGCTCGCAGGCGCGTGGGGGATCGTGTGGGCGTGGGTGGCGTTTCGTGCCCCTGAGCCTCCGCCGACGCCTTCCACGCTCCCCGCGCCAGACTACCCGGACGATCCGTGGGCCGTGTGGGAACTCTGCGGCGATGCGCCCGACCTCCCCGACGCGGCGGGGATTCAGCAGCGCATGGACGACATCGAACGCATCGCCGACCGGGACGGTTTGCAGTGTGGCGTGTGCCACCATCCCTCCCCGTACTTGTACTACATCCCTCTTCACGACGACGGCACCCTCTGTTGTGCTGTCTGTGCCCAACTTTTAGACGCGGGAGCCTTAGAATGACCGCACGGTGGACGCATCAGTGGTCCCGACATACGCATCGCACATGGGTGTTTTCGTGTGCGTGGACCTTGTACGAAAACAGAGAGTTCAGCGGGACGCTGGGATTTGGGAAATGGTCCCTACACGTTCATCGCCGATACGCGAAGCCGGAGGCAGACCAGTGAATACGCTCACATCGGTCATCCTGTCGGCGTTGCAGGACACGCGAGACGGAGGATTGACCGTAGAAGAACGCGCCGAGGCCATCGCTGCCGCTGTTCGCGCCGAGACGCCTGAGTCTGGCGCGTTATCCCAGTGGATTGCCAGTCTGCGCGTGGGGGACACGCTGACCGTGGACGACATCCACCGATTCGTGCGCGTGGAGCTGGCGCTCCGAAACGCGGAGAAGCACCACCAGCAAGCGCGAGCCATGACCGCCGAGCGCGACGAGTGGCGTGACGCCGCCAAGTGGTCCGAGGGCCAGCACCAGCACTGGAAGACCGTGGCGGAAGCCGCGACGGCCCAGCGGGACGAAGCACGACGGCTGCACATGGTCGTGCGGAACGAACTGGGCACCATCCGCGCCAAGCTGGACGCAGCAGTGAAGACGATTCCATCGGATGACGCCGAGCGGTTCATCTGCCTCGCGCATCCGCACAACCACCGCTGGGAAGAGGCCCTGTGCAGCGCGAAGTATCAGTTGGACGCGGCGGTGCGGGAGCTTGAAGAAACGCGAAAGCGTGAGGCGTTGTCCGACGCCATCGTGGACGAGTGCGACAGCGATATCACGAAGCTGGTGCAGGAACGGGCATCACTCCGCGCCGAGCGGGACGCCATCAAGGCGAACTACGATGAGTCCGTGCGGGAGTGCGCGAACGTGATGGCGATGCGCGAGAATGTATCGTCGCAGTTGTGGGATTGCATGAACGAGCGCGAGGGGTACCGCGCCCGCCTCGCCGCGTGTGAGCGGGTGGTGGAGGCGGCAACAGAATGGCTTGGCGCTGTTGGTGATGACCATACTCGCGCAGAGGCACGGCTTGCGTCGGTTACATACGACTACAACCGCGCCGCCGTCGCCGCCGAGACGCAGGCCACCCCTCACGCGGGCGGGACGGATGCGTGAGCGAGAGGAGTACATCAAGGATATCTGGATCGAAATCATACTCCGGTCTGCCAAAATGCTCGACGCCGATTTCACGATGCCGCACGACATCGCACGGGAGCGAGCGTTTACGGAGGTGATCGGGCGTGTGCTCGACAAGCGCGAATCCCTCGCCGCCGCGACACGGGTCACTGACGAGATGGTGGAGCGGGTGGTGGAGGCGGCCTTCTACGAAGGGCAGGCCACAAAGTACATCAACTACAGTGGCGCTCTGTGCACAGAGTACACATGGGAGCATTCCAATGCTCGCAGGTTATTGCTCGTCTCGCCCACCGCGCTGGATGTGCCGCGTGACGAATAACCCCGGCAGCGACGACGCCGTGGCGCAGGGCTGCACCTGCCCCGTGCTCGACAACGGGCGTGGGCGTGGGGCGCATCAAGTAGACGGAAAGTGGGTGCACTGGATCGCCCTTGGCTGTCCGTTGCACCATGACACGACACCAACAGAGAAGGAGACCAACGATGACATGGATCACTGACCCGCCTGTTACGATCCTCTCCCCGTCGAGTCCCAATGTCCCGAGCGCTGGGACATGGGCACGACTGGAGGGCGTCTTGATCTGGCAGGACGACGATGGCACGGCGCACATCGTGCCAGACCAGTTCATCTGGAACGGCTCGTCCATTCCGCGCCTGCTGTGGGGCTGGATCGGACACCCGTTCCGCAACCGCTACCTCCGCAGCAGTGCGCTCCACGATTGGCAGTGTCGGGAGCGGCGAGACCCGTCCAGCGTGGTGCATCGGCGCTTCTATGCGGGACTGCGAGCGGATGGGGTGTCGTGGCTGGAGGCGCAAGCCAAGTGGAGAGGGCTGCAACTGGGAGGGCCACGCTGGTGATCACCTTTGTCTTAGGCATCATCGTTGGGGCGCTCCTGTCCATCGCTGTCGAAGAACTGTGCGACTACATGGACGACGACCAGTGAGCGAACGGTTGTTAAAAAAGCTGCGCCTGATCGCGCAACACGCCGAGACAGTGAGTGCCATGTGTCGGCGTGTTGAGCGGGAGGTGGTCAGTGCCATGTCGTTGGGCGAGCCGGTCAACGAGCAGAAAGTGGAGCATAAGATTCGCGCTATCGAAACCCGTGCCATCGGCTTGGCGCGGGAGGTGGGGGTGATCCGCCCGTGAAGTTCCAGCCGAACGATTACGTCAGCTATCGAGACCCGCAGCCTGAGGCGTTGTCGGCGGTGGTGATTCGACTGCTGCGAGATAACGCAGGACTGACAGCGGCAGATGTGGCAGTCAACATTCGGCGCTCGACACACCAGACCAGCAACCTGCTGGTGCATCTGGAGAAGCATGGCTGGGTGGTGGCAAAGAAACAGCGGGTGCACGGGGAGGGCACTCGTCCTGTCCGCTGTTGGTATCTAACCAAGCGAGCGAAGAAGGAGCCGTATCAGTCCCGTGCCTACACTGATACCACCGATCTGGTCAAGGCGCTCCTCGACACGGGAGCCTATACCCTGTCCGAAGTCGCCACCCAGATCGACCGGCCCTACGACACCATCCGTAGCGCCATCCGGGCGTTGCTCAAGCGCGAGATCATCGAACGCTACGACGGCCCAGACGGCGTGACGTATGCGGCCATCGAAGACGACGGCTGGACCCCCCAACCGTTTGTGTCCAGTGTTCGTGCCACCTTCCACCCACCCCGCTCATGACTTCGCCCGATTCGAAAGTCCGCCGCCTCTACCTCTCCAACGGCAGCAAGTACCGGCTCGAACTCGTCAGCGGCCACACGACCAAGGGCATCTGGAGCGCCGACAAGTTCTGTTGGATGACGAACTTGGGGCGCAACCGGACCCCCGTCGAACAGGTGCGCCGCGTCTCCGTAATCGATAGCACCGTCACCGAACGCTCCAGTAACTATGGCTGGTTCTTCACCCATCAGGTGTTTCTCGACAAGTGGGATACCAAGCCGACCAAGTGGGTCCACCCTTACACCCGTACCCGATGACTGACCGGATCGACCCCCGCGACCCCGAGGTGCGCGTCACGCCGCTGCCGCCGATTGTGGCCGCCCCACGCCCCCCGAAGTTCGTGCGGAAGGCGGGCGACATCCGCAAGGACATTATCCGCGCCTATCTCCGCAATGGGATCACCGACCCCGCCAAGATCGGGAAGGCCGAGAAGTGTACGAAGGAACTGATCCTGTACTATGCCCGCCGCATGGACGATGTGCTGGTGGAGATCTACCAGCCCGCGCCGGGGATTCGCTCGAAAGCTCGGATTATTTGGAAGCCTGTCACCTATTGACAAGGTTGACAAGACAGTATAACATGTAGGTCCGCAGGTTCACTTCACTCCATGAGGATGTATGCCGATTCACAAGCTCGCCAACGGCCCGATCACGCTGAACCCCGTCACCGCCGTCGAATCCGCCGAGGGCAACTTCGGCCCCCAGATGGTCTTCAAGGGCAACGCCGATGACCTCGTCTTTATCTCCGAGATGAGCGGGGCGAAGGGGCTGGCCCGTCTCAACCTGACGCCGGAGACGGTGATCGGGAAGGCGATCACGCTGGAACAGATCAAGAAGGACGGCAAGACGTTCACCAACCTCCATCTGGCTGGTGGGGCGTCCGCGCCTGCCGCTGCGCCGGTGGCTCCGGCAAGGCCTGAGCAGCTTATGGCTGTTGCGGCATCGGTGTACAGCGAGTGTGTGGCACAGGCGATGGTGACGCTTGGCGCTCGCTGCGAAGAGGCAGGGATCCCGATTGATGCCGCCGCGATTCAGGCGGCTGCGGCTACCCTCTTCATCCGGACCATGCGCTAATGGAGAACGTCACGCTGACCTTCACCCCGATGGAACACGCCACGCTGGTGTCCCTTACGGCGCTCGGCATTGCCATCATGCAGTCGGACGAGGAGCGGGGGCGGGAGCATATCGCCATCCTGTCGTCCCCCGGCGTAGAAGCGGCGGCACAGGCGCTGATCGCCAAGTTGGTGGCCCCGCTGGAAGGGCCGTCCACGCCGTCGCCGCTGGTCCTAGAGTAATGGCGACGATCACCAACGTCCACGGGTTGCCACAGAGTATCGTGGCAGCCGTGACGGCGGACCCGTATGTGGGGGGTGGCGACATCAGCGTCACCAAGCTGATCGACGCGCCACAGGTCCGCACGTTGATGGCGAAGCACCGAGACGCGATCACGACCGATGTGTCGGAACGCATCTGGTCGCTGCTCGGGCAAGCCGTGCATACCATCCTCGAACGGGCGGCACTCCGGCAGGAAGGGATGGTGGCCGAAGATCGGCTCTACGCCGAAGTCGCGGGCTGGCAACTCTCCGGCCAGTTCGATGTGATGCATCTCGAAACGGGCGTCCTGAGCGACTACAAGGTCACGACCGTCTACAAGCTCCAGAACACTGATGCGTGGACGCAACAGTTGAACGTGTTGCGGTGGCTGGCCCACAAAAACGGGATCACCGTCAACACGCTGGAGATCATCGCCATCCTGCGCGACTGGAAGAAGGGGGAAGCCGAGCGCAAGCCGGAGACGTACCCCCAGACGCCGATCACGCGGGTATCAATCCCTTTATGGTCGCTGGAGGACACCGAGGAGTACATTCTGGATCGGGTCCAGTTGCACCAGTTCTCCCAGAAGGGGGGACGGGTAGACTGCACCGACGAGGAGCGGTGGTACACCGGCACCCAGTTCGCCCTGATGAAGGACGGGGGCAAGCGGGCCGTGAAGCTGTTCAGCGAGCGCCCGACCGAGATCCCCGAGGGGCACCATATCGAAGAGCGCCCCGGCGAATACCGCCGCTGCGCCTCGTACTGCGAGGTGCGGGCGTTCTGTTCCCAAGCCCAAGGAGGTACCGCATGACCGAGTCGATGGCCCCCTTGACGCCCGAGGAACGGCGCACCATTGTGGCCTCCCTCTATGCCGAAGGGCTGACCACCCGCCAGATCGCGGCCCAACTCAACGTCAGCTACCAAGCCGTCCACCAGATGTTGCAACGTCTCGACATCCCGCGCCGTCCCCGTGGCGGCAACATGGGCAGCCACTCCAGACGGAAGAAATAACCCGATGCCGAACCCCGCCACCACCGCCAACCCGATGCTCCGCTACGGGAAGACCCGCCGCGACCACCTGTTCTTCGCCAACGCACTGGTGGGCGACATCCATGATGTGTACCCCGAGCGCGATGTGCCACACCCCCATGTCCCGACCCGCACGGCGGTGCTGGACTTGCTCAAGCAGGGCTTGGAGCCGCTGGACCTGATCCGAGCCGCTCGCAACTACGCCGCGTATTGCGCGAAGGAAGGGACGCCGCCCAAGTACCGGATCGGCTCCACCCGCTTCTATCGGGACGGCATCTGGCAGCAGTTCAACCTCGTCACCGTGCATGGCCGCACTCGGGAGGAATGGGCACGGTCTGGGCAGGATGTGGCCGAGTTTGACCGGCTGGCGGGCGCATGAGCCATAACATCAGCCTGCCGCGTCACCGCTATGTGTGGGTCAAGAGTTGCTATGTCACCACGCAATCCGTGGCGGATGGCGAGAGCATCCCAGCGGTCTGGTGGGGGATTAGCGTCACGCCGAACCGTGGCCTTGCGTGTCATGTCGTCTTAGAGAACGGCGCGATGGTGGTGGATCTCCCGCTCTGTGCGTTGCGGTGGGTGGAACCGCTCTTTGAGGACACTGAGGGCATGAGCGAGATCATGGACACCGCCACATGGGACAGCTATGGGTGGGACGCGGAGATCGTCTCGTGCGACTATCTTGACCAGATGCCCGTTTCCCTGCTCTGCGCGAAGCACAAGGAAACCGGATTGCGTGGCACCCTCTGGTTTGCCGTCGATCACCGTGCGGATGGGTTCAGCATGGAACCGGCGCAGCACAAGCACCTGTGGGTGGTGGCCGTCCAGACGGGAGAGTTTGCGTGGCTCCCACAGGATCAACTCTTGCTCCACGATAAGTCCTTTACCACGGTGAACGGCGTTCCCACGGTGAAGCGACAAGACCAAATCTGGAGCATGGAGTGAACCACCTCGACGCGCACGGGCTGCTGAAGTCTGCGCTGTTGCGTCGGAAGGGCACGAAGAAGTCGGGAGCCAAACTCGCCTTCTGCTGCCCTCGGCACACGGATAGCAATGCCTCGGCGTGGATGGGCGATCATGCATGGGGCTGCTCGGCGTGTGGCTTTACCGAGCCGCTCCGCTCGCTAGGCGAGGCGTTGGGCGTGGAGTTGCCAGTCGCCAGTGGTAGCAACGGCCTGACGCTGTTCGACTACGCCGAACACAAGAAGCTGGCGCTGGATACGCTGGCGAAGTACGGGGTGACGGAACGGATCGGGAAGTACGGGGAACCCGTCGTCGCCATCCCCTACTACGATGCGAACGGCACCGTCCTGCGGACCAAGCTGCGGACCCGCAAAGGGACATTCTGGGACAAGGACGGGGAAGGGGCACCGCTCTACGGTCAGCAGGTTCTCGCCGCTGCACCCAAGGATGCGCCCGTGCTGCTGGTGGAAGGGGAATCCGACTGTCACGCCGCATGGCAGCGGGGCATCTGTGCGGTGGGCTTGCCGGGGGCGTCCCAGTGGCGTCCCGAGTATGCGGCCCTGCTCGCCAACCGCACGGTCTACGTCTGGCAGGAACCCGATCAGGGTGGCGCGACCCTGATTGCCTCGGTCGCCAAGTCGCTGCCCAAGGCCAAGGTCATCCGCGATGTCACCATCGGCGGGACCGGCATCAAAGACCTGTGCGACCTGCATGGGGCAGTGAGCGATCTCGGGGAAGCGTGGGGACCGATCTGGTCGGCGCTCTTGTCATCCGCTACCCCTATCGGCGCAGAACCGCCCGTGGTGGCGTTCGACAGCATTACCGGCCTGACGCTGGAGCGCATTTTTGAGCAGAAGCAAGCGCCCATCGAAGCGGTGCCGACGCCGCTGGCCTTGTGGAACCTGTGCTGCGGAGGTGGCGGTGGCGGGATCGGGTTGGCGCGAGGGTGGAATATCGTGATCGGGGCCAACACCGGCACGGGCAAATCGTTGATCGCCCTAAACCTTGCCCATACCGCGATCCGGCATGGCGAGGTGGTCACGTTTATCAGCTTGGAAATGGGGCGCGACGAGCTCGCCACCCGCTTCTTGGCGATTGCCGGGGATCTCCCCGTCAAGCAGCTAGAGCAGGGGAGCCACTTCGACCCCCAGACGTTCACGAAAGCCGCGATGGAAGTGGACGCGATCCGGCGCGAGACGGGTGGTCACCTGATCGTCAATCGGTTGCCGATCTCCAAGATCGACGACATCGTCCACGCGATGCGCTACCACCACGACCATAGTGGATGCAAGTACTTCATTGTGGACTATTTGCAACTCGTCTGGGCACCCAACGTCCCGGCGATCCACGACCGGATGGAGCTGGTGTCGCACCAACTGCGGGAAGCGGCCCTGTCGCTCGGGGTGACGCTGGTTACGCTGTCGCAGTTTAACCGGCAGACGTCTGCCAACCGGCAGGAGCGGCCCGTGGCACAGGGGTTGATGGGCGGTAGCGCGGTAGAGAACGATGCACACCAAGTCCTCTTGTTCGACCACTCCCGCTTCGTCCGCAACGGCCTCACCGCAGACACATGGCTGATTATCGACAAGAACCGCCACGGCAGCGTGGAAGACATCCCCGTTCGGTGGAACTACCAGAACCTGCGGCTAGAGCCACGGGTGCCCGCCCCCGAAAAGGACGGGTGGACCGCCCGGATCGGGAAGAAGCCGTGAGCGGGGTCCGGTCGTTCACGTTCAGCGTCCCGTGGGCGGCGATCATTTCCGATAATCGGAAGTACGTCACCGGCTACATCCTGAGCAAAGAGTACCGGGAGGCTAAACGCCTGATCGGGCAACTGGCGCTGGCAGCGGCTCGGAAGGCAGGCTGGGAGCGGCAGGACGGGCGGCTGATGATTGATGTGGTGGTGCGGGAGCCTGACCGGAGACGGCGCGACCTCAACTACCAGAAGGCGTTTCTGGACGGCATTACGGAGAGCGAGGCCATCTGGCACGATGATAGCCAAATCCGCCGTGCCGTGTGGGAGTTCGACGATGTGAACGAGCGGGACAAGGCGAAAGCGGGGGCGGTGATTACGATTGCCTGTCTTGACACGCCGACCCCGACGCCATAAGTTAGCCAGCGTGGCGAATCTCTGGCGGGGTTCCCATATCCTCCTCTGGTGTGCCAAAGCCCTCGGATTGTCGTCCGGGGGCTTTGTGCATACAGGGTATTACGGGGTTCGTTATAGCGCCCGCACGACCGTCCACACGTCTTCTACGCTCCCGTTTTCCAAGAGCTTGGCGGCAGACGGGGAGGGGCTTCGGCGCATCGGCGCTCCCCACTGGATGTGCGGGTAGTCGCGGAACGTCCAGTCGCCGCCCCAGACCAAGCCTTGCGCCTTGGCTGCCGCTCCCAGTTCCTGCCACCACTGCATCGGGGCTTGCCAGCCCTTTGCCTTGTGGATGATGTCAGCGGCGAGCCCGTAGTGGTGCCATGTGTCGAGCGCTGTCTCGCTATGCGTGACAATGCCGCGCCCGTCGTCATAGTCCCGCCCGAAGCCGTAGAGATACCGCTGCCGCGCATCCGTTCGCAGCGTCTCCGCTACGGTCGCATACGGCACCGCTTCCAGCACCCGTTCGATCTTCGCCCGAAACGCCGGGGCCAGTCCGTCGAGGGACTTGACCACCGGCACGGGCGCAGGGAGTGTGCCCCGCTTCGGCATTACCTTGCCTCTTCTGCGTTGCGGTTGTTTGCGGCTGACATGCCAAGCGTTCCAGCGAGCGCACCCATTAATCCGGCCTTGCCAACATTCGCGGGGTCAAATTTGGCGAAGCGGGAGCGCACCTGTTCTGGGCGGAAGGCAATGACATAATCCTGCACCTCGTCAATCGGGACCGCCTTCCCGACTGCTGGATCAAAGCGATACGAGGAGCGATTCGGCATCAGAATGCCGTCGTAGCCTTGGGATTCCAGCGCAGCCCTGATTTCTTCGTCGTTTTTCCCAAGCGTCCCAAACCGATCATAGAAATCCCCGCCACTTTCGACTACCACGGGGTTCTGGACCTTTGCCTTGAGGGGCAAGATGCGCGGGGCTGGCGTGGGGTTATCGGCCAGATTCCGCCGCATCGCAAACTCCCCTGCCTGATCCGCTTTGTTGGTCATGTAAATGCCTTTTCCAACAATCCCCTCTTCGCTCGGGAGCAACTGGTCAAACTCTCCGGAGACGTTTGTTCCGTGGTACAGATCCCGCGTAAACCCCTGCTCTGTGGCGCGGGCCATGCGACTGGCCTCGTCCATCGGGAGGGCCTCAGCGCCACGCACCATGCCTCTGGCCGCTCCCTTCGCTTTGCCGACATACTTCAATGCGCCCGCAAACGGGATCGCTCCGAGCGCGGCCACGCCAGCGCCTTGGTAATCCCGATCAGCAGCGGCTACCGCCATGTCCAACAGGCTCATGCCCGTACTGGTTGCAGGGGCCATCCGAAGCATTTCTGGGACCGCCTTGGTCGCCATCTGGCGCATCGCTTCGATGTCCCCAATGCCCTGCCCCTGCCGCGCCGTTTCCGTCGCGTCACGCGGGACGAACATGGATCGAATCTTTCGGCGCGGAGGGATCGGTGGCATGGCTTACGCCCGCTTCTGCTTGGCGAGGTGGAGGGCGTAGGCAATCGCCGCCGCCACGATGCCCTTCACGGCGTCCGTGTCCAGCGTGGCAAGGCAGTCCTGTGCCGCATTCGGGTCACACGCCACCTCGACGCCCGAGAGGTGGGAAGCGACGGTCAGGACCACGGCAATCGCGGCCACGGCGAACCGCTTGGCGACAGGCGGGAGAGCATCCACGGTGGCGGACAGCCCCTTGAGCCCCTGCATCACGACGAACGTGATCGGGCCAACGACGAGGGGCACGGTGGCCGACAGGATCAGCTTGGTCATCACAGGCTCCAGTTAGGAATGGGAATCCAGTCGCCCTTCCAGCTTGGCGACTTTGGTCAGGCTTTCACGGACCAACGTGTAAATCTCGCTCATGTCCTTCCGCATATCACGGACCTCGCGCTCCATGTTGTGCACCGTCGTCCGCAGCACCGCATAGCTCATCAGTCCGCCCACCACCGCCGAAATGATCGGGACGAGGAGGGAGGCGATGGGGATGCCGGGGGCGTGGACGGGAGACGACTGCAACACGGCGCTACTCGCGGCGAGTAGGGCGCTGATCTTGAGGGAGGCGGATTCGATGGTCATGGGCCGTTACTCCTGTGGCGGCATAAAGAATCGTCCAATGCCAAGGCCGACCGTTCTGGCCGCTGTCGAGGCAAGCGGAGCCGCCACCTTACCAGCGCGGCGCTGCACTGTCATCTCTCTTCCCATCCTCGACACTAGCGGCCCAATATTCTGCGCTTCCCCAAAGAGGGTCTGCGCTTCCTGAAGTCGCCGTGCATCAAAGCGGGGGCTGACGATGGACCGTTCCAATGCGCCAAGGCCACGAATCGCAGCATTACGTGGAGACGCAAGGATTTCGGCAAGCTGTGCAATGCGCGGCGTTGAGGCGACATCTTCCGCGATGTCCACCCCCTTATCAGCCGTCTGCGACCCGCCCGTGATAAAGGCATCTCGGCGTACCATCGCATCCTTCGCCTTGATGGACTTGATGACTTGGTCGGCGTCCTTCCCGTAGATCGCTTGAATGCGTTGCTGAAACGCCTTATTGCCAATGGGCAGGCGCTGACCTTCTTCGATCATCCGGCGCATCCCATCCAAGTGTCCGCGCTTGAAGAACGCCAGCTCGCTATCATCTAGGTCGGCCAAGTCGCTGGCAATCTGGCGAGGGTCTTCCTTCTTGCTTGCGATGGACGCCCCTTCATTAAAGGCATCACGCAACGTCTTTTCCCCCGCCCATGCCGCACGGGCCTTTGCGTAGGTGTCGGGGTACATCTCGTCTACGGCAGTAACAAATGCCTTGCGAAGGTCCTTGAACGCTCCGACCTCTCCCGGCTTCGCACCACCTTGCCCTGCCTGTACTGTCGCGTACTTCCCCTCGTAGATGATATCATCCATCGCTTTCTTGATATCATCCAATGACTGTGGGACATACTTCGCGGCCTTTGGCTCAGACAGTACAGCCTGCCCGAACTGGTCGATTAGCCCCGTCTCCTCTGCTTCTCGTCCCGGCACAATAAACTGACGGCGCTGGTTTGATGCGTTCTTTCTCGCTCGCTCCATGACCATGCGCCCAAAATCTGTGGCGAGGATTGAGTCAATCTCTGCGCTCTCCTTGGGCTTTTGCGCGAGGAATCTTTCATATAGCGGAGCAGACTGCGTTTTCCCGCGCTTGATGGATTCATCAATCGTTTCAACGGCGTTCTCTGGGGCAATCCCCGTCACTCGCGTCAACAGCGCGTTAAAGCTGTCGGCCTTCTCCCCCGCGCGTTCCGCCACCTTCTTCTCTACCAGCGCCCCTGCTTCGCCTCCATACGAGCGGATAGTCCGCGCACGGCGAGCGCCGGGAACTCCAAGCACATCTACCACCCGAGCGTCTGGTACATCGGTGGCAAGCTCCCGTGCCGCCGTTGCCAGTTCTTCTGGCGACTTGTATCCCGCCATTCCCGCCCGACGAGAGACCGATGCCACATCCGCATCCACGCCCTTTCCAAGACGTTGAGCACGAGCCGCAACACCACGCGCCGCCTGCGATACGAGCGGGCCAGCTACGCCGCCCGTAACGCCACCGAAGAGAGCCGCTGTGCCACGCTCCTTGAGTCCGCCCTCGGCGCTCCCGGCTGCGCTCGCTGCGCCTTCAAGGGCAGACACCAGCGCCGTCTTCCCAAGGCTTCTGGTTGCAGCGCCGGGGATAGGCATGGCCACGCCACCGGCAATGTTCAGCCCTGTCACGGCCCTCGGATACGCTTCCTTAAACTGCCGCATTTCTCCGCGAATCCGAGAGACTTCGTCGGCGTATGTCCTATTGGGAGAAAGCGCACTCAGCGCGGCTTCTGCTTCTTCGCCAAGGCCAAAGAGCGCCCCTTGTGCAAACTCCCGAGCGCCAGACAGGATCTTCCCGCGTGTGGACCACGTTTCGGCTTCTTTCTTGGGCGCAGCGCCACCGATGGACTTCTGATACTCGGCAATCTCTTGTTCGCTAAACCCTGCGTCACGCAGCCGCTTGATATCGTCCTGCGCCATTATCGCTTCCCTCCAGTGCGAGCCAAGAACTGCGCGGCTGTTTCGCCGGGGAGTCGTTCTTTGCCGTCCTTCGCAGGATTAACGTCACGGTCAAGTCGGTTCGGCACGATCGTCTTGGGGTTCATCCCAAACGATCCTGCCAGCTCTTCGTAGGAGTTCGCCAGTGCTCCGTATCTTGCCATCGCTTCTGCTCGGAGTGCTCGCGCCGTATTGACCATGTCCTTACGCTGCGTGGGAGATAGTCGCTGCCCCTGCACAATGCGGGTACCAAGGCTGCCAACCTTATCCGCGAGGGCGATAGCACGTTCCGCATTTGCGTATTCTGTCTCACGCACAACAGATGTTGGGTCTTGCACCTTCACGAACGCATAGGTCAGCGCCTGAATGTCTTGTGGCGTCGGGTTCGCCTTCGTCCCAAGCGACTCAATGATTTTCAGCGCATCGTTTACCGTCTTGTACGGACGCGACTCCGTGTTGAACTCCTTTCGCAAGGACGCGACTTCGCCAAACTTCGGCCCTCCCTCGGTCCCGTCCTTCGGGAGCGCCGTCGCTTCCTTTTCGCGCTTCTTGTATGCCAAGTACTCCTTCTCCGTGGCAAATCCTTCTTTCGCCCACGGCTGGAGCGCCTGCTTCTCCTCACGCGGCGCAAACATCACTTGCGCGACATTGGCCGGAACGCCAGCAAACGAGGCACGGACAACCGGCTCTAGTCGCTCGCGTTCGCTTTCCGGCAGCGAAGCCAGCGCCTCTTGCAACTTAGCGTTGCGCTGCTCTCGCTCCAGTGACTGCGCCATCACCGACTCCCGATGCTTCTCCGCTCGGGCGATCTCTGGCGCATACACATATTCCGTGTCACCGATCTTCTGGCGCAACGTCGGCTGCATCGACGCCAATGGCGTAGCCCCCGGCATGGTCATCCCTGCCAGCCGGTCAGCGGCCATCATGCCGGAACCAATGGCCTGACGCTGCTCGGCACGAATAGCCGCCTCGTCCAGCCGCCGCTGACGCGCCATGACTTCTTCTTCTTTCTGGCGCTGTGCCGCGATTCGCTCGCGTTCTTGCAGCGCATCCGTCACGCCCCCAACCGCGCCAAGGGCAGCGCGAAGGGCGGTGAGTCCTCGGGCCATTATAGGAACTCCTCTTGAGCGGGGGGCGGTGTCTCTCCCGGCGGGATGAATGATTCTCTGTCTGGGTTGATGATGTCTTGGCGAACCCATGACATCCCATTCCACTCATAGGTGTACCCGTTGTACATGGTTCTCTGGCCACGGAACGACCCCGGCGCAATGGGCGGCTGGTCTGCGTTCCCAGTCAGAGTCGGACTCCCAATAGGCGTTGGGGTTGGGGTTGGCGTCGGGGTCGGGGTTGGTGTCCCTTGCGGCACGTTTACGGTATTGAGCGGCTGCAACTTGCCCGCGTTAATTGCGTTGGCAATCAGCGTCTCAATCGCCAGACGCTCACGCTGGAAGCCAAGATCGCGTTCCTGCAACGTCTCACGCAGCCTACGCTCCAGTGCAGACTGGCTCCCCTCAAACGTCTGCTGGTTGCCCTGTAGGCGCTCACGCAGCGCCCGCTCCAGCGCCGACTCCGACACGCCCGTCTGGCGCGTGGCAATCGCTTCGTTGATGCGCTGCTGTTCCAGATTGTTCTGGGCCTGCGTCCGAAGCTGATCGAACGACAACTGCGCCCCGAACTGCCCCGCCTGATTGGCAATCCGCTGCTGCTCCAGCGCAATCTGTTGCTGCGAAATCCCCAACTGCGAAAGTCGCGACTCCCGATCTTCCGACAAGCGCAGCCCGAACTGGGACGCCTGCTGGTTGATCCGCTGCTGTTCGAGGGAGTTCTGCGCGAGGTTCTGCGCTTCCTGCATCGTGAGTTGACGGCCTTCCAGTGCGCCACGCTGCTGGATTTCCTGTGCCCGGAGCGCGAGTTCCTGTCCAGACAACCCGAATCGCTGCGCCCGTTCGGCCTGCTGCTCGGTCAGGTTCAACCCAAACTGCTGGGCCTGCTGCGCGATGCGCTCGCGTTCGATGGTGTTCGACGCGGCGTTCTGGGCTTCCTGAATCGACAACTGCCGCCCTTGCAGCGCCGCCTCCTGCTGCAACTGCTGGGCACGCAACCCGATCTCCTGCTGCGACACGCCAAACTGCTGGAGGCGCTGCGCTCGCTGTTCTTCCAGCGACTGCCCGAACTGCTGTTGCTGGGACGATAGCCGTTCCCGCTCCAAGAGATTCTGCGCTTGGTTCTGCGCTTCCTGCATAGACAACTGACGGCCCTGCAACGCGGCGTCCTGTTGCAACTGTTGCGCCCGCAGCCCGATCTCCTGTTGCGAGACGCCAAACTGCTGCAACCGCTGCGCCTGCTGTTCTGCCAATGAGAGGCCGAACTGCTGCTGTTGCGCGGCCACGCGCTGCTGTTCCAGCGAGAGATTGCCCATGCCGAGCATCTGCTGGAGCGCCTGCTGGATGTCGAACTGCCGACGCCCTTCCGCCGTGGTGATGTCGAACTGGGATTCCTGTGCGGTCTGCTGGCGCTCCTGCAAGCCCAAGCCACCCAAGCCCAGCACCTGACGCAGCCCCTGCTCCATCCCGAACTGGGATGCGCCCTGTTCCGCCTGTGCGCCACGGAACGCCTGATCGACGCCCGACTCGTACTGCTGCTGGCCGAACTGCGCGGCGCGAAGCTGGTTCTCAAACTCCGCTGCCTGCGCTACGCGGTTGGCTTCGAACTGCTGGAGATCCTGTGCCCCCGCCAGTTCCGCGAAGCCCTGTCCCGCTTGCAGCAACTGCGCCCGATCTGCCGCCTGCGTCTCTGCCGCCTGCTGGAGCAGTCGCGCATCCAGATCGGCCAAGGCGCGGGCCTGTTGACCGGCCAGATCGCCCATGCGGCCCCCACCCACGGAAGACGCCGATAACCCCCGTCGCGCGAGGTCTTCGTTGAGCGCCTTCTGCTGGGCCTGATATTCGGCCTGCAAGTTGGCCGACTGCGCCCCGCGAATCTGCTGGAACGCCTGCGTGTCAAACCGCGACGGCGCTTGCCCGAACTGCTGGAGCTGCTGCTGCAACTGCTGGCGCATCTGCTGCGCCTGCTGCGAGCCGCCGAACTGCTGGAAGGTCCGCGCCTGTGGCGCAGTGGGGGCAGGGCGAGCCATCCCCTGCTGTTGCATCTGCGCGAAGGTCTGCGCGGCCTGTGGCTGGGGACGGGTCTGCGGTTGCTGCGTCTGCGTCCCCTGCGGATTGTACGTCTGCTGCTGGCCACCGCCCGTCGTGTTGGTGGTGCCCAGCATCTCGTTATAGCCGGGGAGGCTGCCGAACGCGGTGTTGTAGGTGGCCATAGGTCGTCGTTACCCGTTCAAGTAGCCGCGCAGGGCGGGGGAGTACTGCTCGATATACGGTGCAAGGAGACGGCGGGTCATCTCGGATCGCGCCTCACGGATGCGGCGAGCCTCGTCCATCTCGTCCTGTTCCATCGCTAGACGGCGACGGGCCGTCTCGGCGTTCATCAGCGCGGCCTGATCGGGCTGTTCGGGCAGCGCCATCTGGATGCCCTTCACGCCAGCGCCGATGAGATCCTTGTTCTCGCGGGCAACATTAAAGAACCGTTCTAACCGCCCCGGCGTCTTTTTGGCAACGTCACCTACAGTCTTTTTGGCAACGTCACCTACAGGCGTGTCAAGAGGACCGCCAATGCCATAAAACCCGCCGATTCCAACCGGAGAAGGGGACGGCATTCCACCGAGTGCGCCAGACGAAATGGGCACGGCCGGTGGCGGGGGCGGAGCCATGATGGATGCGGCCCCCGGCGTGGGGAATCCAGCGCCACGACCGAACGGGCCAGCGGGAGCAGAGCCAGCCATTCCAGAGATGCTTCCCGTCGAGGGGGCCATCGCGGACACGGAGGGTGCAGGCGAGGGCATCGCCGCAGACGGGCGCGAAGCCATGCGCCCGACAGACGATCGCACCGACGCAGACGGCGCACGGCCCAGTTGCATCGGCGCAGACGGACCACGCGAAGCAACATCTGCCAGATAGGTCTGCGCGTCTCCGCTGTACCCGCCAATCGGCAGATTCCCCGCGAATACATCACGCGAGGCGAAGCTCGGCATGTCTACGCCGGGAACGCCCTGAGACGCGATGTTCGCGTTGGCTTGGTCGATCAGCGCACTGGCGCTCTTCATCTTCTGCGCGGTGAGCATGTTCTTGATGCTGCTCGCCGCCGACTTGCCCATCTTGCCGCCAGCATATCCAGACACCCCGCCAAGGGCTGCCCCAGCAAGACCCTCACGCGATGCGAGGCCCTTGAAGTAGCCCTTGCCTTCCCGATCCGCCCCCATCGCTGCGCCCGCTACGGCCGCCAACGGGACGCCAACGCCGGGGATCGCCCCAAGGGCAATCGGAGCCAGCGCCTTAATCACACCCTTGTTGCGGTCGTAGAGGCCCGCCAACCCGCCACGCTTCTTTGCCATCGTTACTCCGTGGCCACCGGGGCCGGTTGCTGGACGTACTGCGCCTTGAAGATGTCAAACCGCCAGCCGTCCGCTGGATCCAACCCCGCGTCCTTCAGCGCCACGGCCGCCAACTGCTCGACCTCGGCATTGAAGCGCGACAGGATCTGGTTGATGAGAACTTGCACGGCGGGGCCAACTGGCTTCGTCATCGACATAACAGAGAGGGAAAGAGGGACAGAAGGCTCCCCGTAATTTAGTACGAGGAGGACTTTCGAGCGGCGGCGGCGTTATCCACAAGATTCGGATAGGGCCGTCCTGCCGCCTTCGCACTGGCCTTGGCGCTGGCCTTGGCCTTCGGGGAGAGCTTCGTAGGCTTCTCGTCCTTCGGGGCGGGCTTCCGCCAGAACGCGACTTTCTTGGGCATCGCTGCTCCTACCACGCCGGGATGTAGCGCGTGGTGCCGTTATCGTTGATGGTGATCCACTTGGTCGGGTTGCCTGCGACCGGCGCGTTGGTCAGGGTGCCCGTCGCCGCCCCTGCCCCGTTGGGCAGCGTGACGGGCGAGGACAGCCCAGACGCCAAGGCGCGGAGATAGCCGAACGCCACCCACGCGGAGCCGGTGTCGTACCACCATGTGACTTCGCCCGTGTTCGTCGTGGCCCACAGGCGACCCGCCACGCCTGCCGCTGGACGGCTGGCCAGCGTGGACGACTGCACATGGATCGTCGCGTCGGCATCGTGGGCGTTGAACGCCACGCCCGTGATGTTGTCGTTGGTCCGCACGATGTTGGCGTCCACCGTCCCGGCGCTGGTGTTGACCGGGGCGGTGAACGTCTTGATCGTGTGGCGGGGGACGGTACTCACGGATGCTTACGGCGCAGGGGCGACCGCCACGCTGACATCCGTGACGGGCACGTTCAGCGCCGTGGCGACGGCGGCACAGAGATCGGCGTCCGTCCAGTCGGGCGCAAGGTCCGACGACTGGAGCGACACGCTGGTGCCGACGTAGGTGGTGCCGATGGACAGCACGTCCGTCTCAATGCTGCACTGGCAATCGGTGGTGCCGCTGGTGTAGTTGATGACGGCCGTCGAGATGGTAACAGGGGTCGGCATAGAGTGCACTCCGGTGGTTAGGCGATTTTGATGGTGCCAGCATCGCTCCACAACGTGCCAGCCGGAAGGCCAGCGGAGGATGTTGGGATGTTGGCAATGTTGACGTGCGTCTTTGTTGTTGAATGGCTCCAGCTCACGGTAAAACCATTACTGGTCCCAGTTACTCCAGCAAGAAAGATGCTCCGATCTGCCCCAGATGGGACATTGATGGTAGTACGGTGAGTAATAGTGCCAGTTACGCCAACACCAAGATTCCCACTGGCATCCAACGTCATCGCCTGCGTGAAGGTGATGGCGTTACCGGCAGTACCGGATGCGGCGGTGTACCATGCGTGAGCGCCGCCCGCTTGCTGCAAATACAGCGACGCGGAAGCGGTGGCCTTGTACCTCCACCCGCCAGATCCGGTGCTGTCGTAGGCGTTCTTCGTGATGAACGTGCCACCGCCGTCCGACGCGATACCGCCCGCCGCACCAATGTCAAACGCTTTGAACCCGCTCCACGCACTCGGCGTGACACCAAGACCGAGGTTGCCGGAGGCGTCTACAGACAACCGCTCGTTCCACGCTCCTGCCCCATAATTCCAGACGCCGAATCGACCCTGTGTGGCTTGTAGTGCGACCGTGTTATTCGTCGTGCCGTCTG
>Ga0315903_10003610_pt1 | contig 21285 bp, 31 predicted proteins | sample LakEriMetagenome_7_FD_203524 | JGI IMG/M metagenome (GOLD analysis project Ga0315903, IMG submission 203524) | Freshwater fungal communities from buoy surface, Lake Erie, Ohio, United States - Buoy 2 MA119 | ecosystem: Environmental > Aquatic > Freshwater > Lake | place: USA: Lake Erie, Ohio... | reverse complement strand
TTACTATTGGGTTTAAGTTTTGGCGCAATATTAGGAAGTGCTATAACTGATTTAAAAGCCTACGAGGATGGCGTTGCATCATTTAGGACTATTGTAAGCGACTTATCTGATAAAGACTTTGCCAAATATACTGCATCGATAAATCAAGTTGCAAAGGAAACGAAAAAGAGTACTATCGATGTGGTAATGAGTTATGAGAAAATTGCGGGTTTAAATGCGAAATTTGCCGAAACATCGGACGGAATATCCGCAATTTCAAAGGCTTCAATTGTGCTTTCAAGAGCTTCAAAAGATGAGTTAGGAGCATCGACTGAAAATCTAGTCGGAATTATGAACCAATTTAGCTTAGGAGCAAAAGAAGCGGATAGGGTTATAAATGTTTTAGCTGCTGGTCAAGCGGTGGGAGCAGCATCGATAACACAATCTGCGGAAGCCTATAAAAACTTTGGTTCGGTTGCTAAAGGTGCAAATATCACATTAGAACAATCTCAAGCATTAATACAGACTTTAGGTAAATATAGTTTATTTGGTGCGGAAGCTGGAACAAAGTTAAGAGGTGCAACGTTGCAATTACAAAAAGCTGGTTTAGGTTATAAAAGCGGACAATTTAGCATTAATGATGCTTTGGAAGATGCCAACGAAATCACTAAAAAACTAACTACGCAAAGAGCAAAAGATACTTTTATTTTAAAAACATTTGGAGCTGAAAATATCACTGCTGGTAAAATATTACTAGCTAATATTGATACTTACAAAGAGTTCACAAAAGGAGTAACGGGAACAAGTGAAGCGCAAAAAGCCGCGGAAATTAATAGTAATACGTTAAGCGAAAAAATCAATCAATTAAAAGATAGTTTTACCAATTATTTAACGACAAATGACCAGACAATTGGGGGTTTAAATTTAGCGAAAGTAGCTTTAGGGTTTTTAGCAAGCAATATTGATTTAGTTGTTTTATCAGTTATTTCTATAATTGGTTTTTTGGCTTTATTAAAAACTATTATGATTATTAGTTCTACTTGGACTTTTTTATCTTCTATAGCTATGGGTGTTTATAGGGCAGCAACAGGAAAGGCATCAATTGCAATAGGTAAAAATACAGTAGCATTAGCAGCTTACAAAACAATGCAAATATTAATGACTGTTGGTACTTGGTTGGCAACAGCCGCTACAACCGCTTTTGGTGTTGCCATGGCTATTGCTACATCTCCAATATTCTTAATTATAGCGGCTATTGTAGCGATAATTGCAATATTTATTTATTGGGATGAAATAGTAGCTTGGTTTAGCAAACAATGGGAAACGTTTACTAATTTCATTAGTGCTTTGTGGACTGGAATTGTAACGTTTTTTGAAGAATTTAGCTTTGTTGACTTTTTTAGGGATATTGGACAAGCTATAATCAACTGGATGTTGATGCCTTTGAAAACGGTTTTAAAATTAGTTTCTTTAATTCCAGGTTCGATTGGCGAAGCTGCTAAAAGTGGACTTGATAAATTAAACGAGTTTACTGATTTGAGTAATGTTATTGGAAGCAAAAAAGAGGTTTTACAATCACCTCAAGAAGTACAAGCGCAAAATCAACAATCGGAAGCGGGTAAATTTAAAGGTCGTTTAGATATTAATGTTAATGATCCTAAAAAGCAAGTTACAACCGAAAGCAATTTTAGTGGAATGCCAGTCAATTTAAGTTCAACTTTAGGATTTTAGATTATGATAACAAAAGATGTTTTAATATTTGAAAGTGGCGACGGTGGGGAGTTGGCTATTGAAAACCAAGATTTGGTATTTGTAGAAAGTCTTTATCAACAAATTTATTTAGCTTTATTTGGTGGTAACGTGGAGCAAGTTACAAAGACGAATTATTTATTTAATGAACAACGATTTGATTATTGGGGGAATAGTTTGTTTTTTGCTGATGCTCCGAGTTTGCAGTTTAATTCAAATACTGAAAAAACGCTACAAAATATAGCTTTGAATAGTTCGGGACGTTTAGAATTAATTAGAGCCGTAGAAAGCGATTTGCAGTACCTAAATGAGTTGTTGAATTATACTGTTGATGTTTTATTTTTTGAAGTAAATAAAATCAAAATAATAGTTAATTTTGCTTCAAAGGACAATCAAGAAAATAAGGTATTACAATTGATTTATGATAATGCCAAAAATGAATTAATAATCGAAAAAACGATATGAGACCAATACCAACTATACAAGAGTTACGGGAAACATTAGCGAACGACTTTAAAAGTAAATTGAATTTATTAAGCAATAATCTTAAAAAGTTTTTAGATGCTTTTTCAATTGTTGAAAGTGCTAAATTCAAATTACTTTATTTGTATTTACAAGACTTGCAAAACAATATTTTTCCCGATACTGCAGATTTAGAAGCTAATGGCGGTACACTTGAAAGACAAGGGCGTATTTATCTAAATCGAAATCCAAGACCTGCAACGGTGGGAACTTTTGAGCTAAGTGTTACTGGCGAAAGTGGTTCTGTTTTACGTTCGGGATTAACTTTTAAATCAAACGAAAATTCATTAAGTCCTGGTCAATTATATGTTTTGGATTTAGAATATACTATGACGGGTACAGATGACGTTATCGAAGTTCGTTCTTTGGGTGCGGGAAGTGAATTTGATTTGAATATTGATGACGAGTTAACCATTACCGAGCCAGTCATAGGCGTAAATCAATTAGTAACGGTAAGCGATGTAATTTCACAACCTAAAAATGGAGAAGATATAGAAGCGTATCGACAAGCTATTTTAGATGCTATACAATTAGAACCACAAGGCGGAAGTAAAACGGATTATCGTTTGTGGTCAAGCGATGCGCAAGGAGTTAAAAAGGTTTATCCGTATGTTAAAAATGGTGATGCGGGTACGGTTCAGATTTATGTTGAAGCTACTGACGGGGATGGCGTTCCGTCAAGTGGTTTGATTTCCGAAGTTGAAGATGTTATTGAGTTTGATCCAGATGAAAGCAAACCATTAAACGAAAGAGGGAGACGACCTATCCAAGCTACTGTGGAAGTTTTGCCAGTTGTTTTAATTCCAGTTACTGTTACGATAACAGGATTAAGTCAAGATACACCATCAATAAGAAGTGCAATTCAGAATAATATTGAATTATATTTGTCGAGTGTACGTCCTTATATTTCTGGAGCGGATTTAGCACGAAATCGAAATGATATTTTATATGAAGCGAGATTGCAAAGTGTAGCAACTGACGTACTAGAAAATAGTAATTTTTTCACTGGATTTGCAATTACAGTAAATGGAAATTCAGTAAGTAGTTATCAATTTGATTTAGGAAATATTCCAAATTTAGTAACGCCAATAACTTATAATTAGTAGTTATGTATCAAGTAAATGAAAAAAGTACAGTTCACGGTTTAGGCACTCCACACGGTCAAAATACGCCACACAGAATGCCGTCAAAATACGGATTGAACTATACAGAAATATTTTCAAATTTAACTCGCCAGTTGTATCCAACGGGGCGAGTTTGGTGGTTAAAAAAGAACTCTATTTTTGATAGGTTGCACCAAGCTATTAATCGAAGTTTTATTCGAGTTATTCGTGATGCTAAATTAACAGTTGATAGTACATTTCCAGATAATGATAATTTTAGTATTCAAGATTGCGAGCTGTGGGAGTATCGATTAGGATTGATTTCAAATAGTAGTTTGAGTGTTGAAGTAAGACGTCAAGCGATATTGCGAAAAATAGCTTATCCATTAGGAGTAAAAGCACGTCAACATCCTTTGTTTATTGAAAATCAATTGCGATTAGCGGGTTTTGATGTTTACGTTCACGAAAATACAAAGCCTTATAAAACTCCAGCTGATGTTATTGCTTTGAGTATTGGAAATACGCAACACGGTGGCGTTACACAACACGGATTAGGTACGGTTCACGGTTCATTAGGATTTGAGGTTATTGCTAATTTAGACACGCCAAACGAAAGCTTTTCAGTTGGTTCAAATATTTGGGCAACTTTTTTTATTGGTGGCGAAAATTTGGGAGATGTTGCAACCGTTCCGTTTTCCAGATTGCAAGAATTTAAAGAATTGGTTTTGAAATTGAAACCAGCACACTTAGTGGTTTACACGTTTATTAATTACAGTTAAAAATATAAAGAAATGAGAATATTAAGTTCAAATCCAAACGTAGATAATTCCGATATTGCAAATTATCCAGATGGGCGTATTAAAGACAATACGGGAAGTGGCGACGGTACAGGAGTAAATGAGCGAGTTTATGGCGACTTGCATAGTAATATTAGTAAATTGCTTAGATTGTACGGAATAACGCCAAATAATAGCCCAGATAATGAAACTAATGGCTACCAAATTATTGACGGTTTACGGGCGTTATCTACAAAAAACACCATCGTTCAAAATTTAAGTTCCGAAGGTGGAAAATTAAAAGTACCGTTCAAAATTAGCTTTTTACTTGAGGGCGAAACTATGCTTTGTAAAGCATCGGTTAACTTTACAACTGAAACCGAAATAAAAGGCGCAGATGTTACTGTTTATGGTTTAACGGTTGTCTCTACTTTCAATAGTGGCGACTATGTCCAATTTATTAAAACAGCTTCGGGAGTTGAATTGCGTAGAGTTGCTGATCAATCTAATTTAGATGCTATTGTAGGTGCTTTGAATTATTTAAAAGCAGCAACGCAAAGTCAAGAAAATTCAGGAACGGCAAATAACGTAGCCACCACACCATTAACCAATTTAACGGCTTTTATTCGTAGGGTAAATGGTGCGGATAGTGGTAGTTATTTGGCTACTGCTTTACAAAATGGACTTTACCCAAAAGAACATTTTGCAATTGTAGCAGCATTGGGAGCAAATCCAGTTCGTAACGTTGGTAGGTTTAGTGGAATTGATATTAATAACGGTGCTATTGGAGCTACATTTGCCGTTGCAGGTGATTTAGTGAGTGCAACATTGACAGAGAAGCCGTCGAGTAGCTCAGTAGTTAGAGTTGTTTTAGCAAATACAATGACAAATACTAATTATTACGTTAGAGCTTTTTTACAAAGTAATTCGACTAATTTTTCAAATGATAACGGAGCATTATCATATACTTTTAAACCGATAAATGCAACGACTTTTGATTTTTGCATTCGGGAGATTGGTTCGCAAAATCAAAATTTGACAGTACACATTGAAGTAGTAAAATATTAAGTTATGAAAGTAATAGAACAATTATCAGTACCAAAAGAGGTAAATAGCGATTTTCCATTTGGAGCAATTATAAATGAAACGGATACCGAAGATGGAACTCCAGTTGTAAGAGAAATTTATAATGATTTATTAGTAAATTGTTATAAAATTTTGGCTTTAGCTGGAATAACTCCTAACGGTGGCGAAGATAACGAAACAAGCGGTTATCAATTAGTAGAAGCCATTAGAAATCTACCAAATCTATTAAATGATGTTGAGCAAAGTTTAAGTTTATCGGCAACGGTTTGGAGTGTAAATTTGAAGTTTTCACTATTGCCAAATAAATATGTTTTCTTTGCCAAAGCATCGGAAAATTATAACGATACTTTGACGTACACAATCAAAGGAAGCGAAGCAAATCCAATTTATAATTTTACAAGTCCAACGGGATTTAATGCTAATGATGAATTAGTTTTGGTTTTAGATACCACGGGAGTAAAAGCGTATTCTCTTAATTCTTTGACTGCTGAACCTACGGAAATTAAAACGCCTTTAGGAACGCCAATAGCGTATAACAATAGTAGTAAGGTTTATTATTTTGAAGATGGCACACTAATGAGCGACACTCCGTCAGCTAACTACATTGAAACGATTATTAAAACAGAGGTAAGCGATTCGACTGTTATAGTTTTGAATGCTTTTATTTTAAAAGGAAAACTACTTTGTTTTTGTTATTCGGATGCGAACGAAAACTACTTTTTTTATCAGTTTGATATGAGTGATTTATCTACTGGTACATTGGTAACATACACGATTAGCGATGCAGATAATTTTTCGCCTTATTGCTATACTGATGGTACTTTTGTTTATTTGACAAATGATGCAAATACAGAAAGCGACGATTTTCTTTTGAGAAAATTAAACTATAACGAGGCGACTGCAGTAATTACAAATAACTCGACAATTACATTAGAAAGTTCATTTGTAAAAACTACTAATGTCGTTATGAAATCAAATGCTTTGATTAGTTTAGTTGGTGGAGTTTTAAACTCATTTAATTTGGGTTCATCGACAAAAACAGAATTGGGAGTTTATAACGCAAATTCGGGAAATATCTTTGTACACAATTCAGATTATTATCACGGGGTTGATGTAGTAGCAACTAAATGGAATTTATAAAAAAATGAAACTTGACGTAAATACAGATAGTGCAATTCAGTTAACGGCAAAGTTGGAAAGGTTGCATCGTTCATCGTTTCCAAGTGCCGTTCGAAATACTTTGAATGATGCTGCTTTTGATATGAAAAAAAAGGAAATAGCATCGTCATTTAGGTTAAATTTTAAACCTAAAACAGGAACAATACCTTATGTTAAAAAACTTATTTTAGTTGAAAAAGCAAACGGATTTAATGTAAACAAAATGAGTTCTTTGGTTGGTTTTTTAAATCCTAGCAATTCATCAGATAAAAGATTTGTAGAAGGATTGTATAAACAAGAAAATGGAGGGATTATTGACGATGGTTTAAGATATTTGAAACGTGCTAGAGGTGGAAAACACAATGGGCGTGTTCAAAGGGAAAATTTTTATGATAAAACAAGGGTAGTTTCTGGTAGAAGTCAAAGAAAAGGAACTAGAAAAAGTAAATTTCTCGCAAGGGCTTACAGAGCAATGAAAGAGGGCAAACCAATGTTTATGAATACTATGAAAGGAAATTTTTTAGTAAAAGTAAATACAGTATCTAGTGATATTTTAAGTAGAAAAATATCTTTTGATTTTAGTTTTATAGCTATGAGTAGAAAAGTAAAAAAAACAAACTTAAAACCTACTCATTTTGTAGAAGAAGCTGGTCAAAAAACCTCAAAAAAACTAGAAAATTTTTACCAAAAAAATGCAGAATTTCAATTTAAAAAACACCTAAAATAATGAGTTGGCAAGATAGAATAGACAATACTAAATTTTCAATCACTACTGGCGACGGTAAGGTTTATTTTCCATTGTGGCAAACTGCTGAAAAATCAAAAGAGTACAATACATCAAAGTTTGATTTTATTAGGGTTTCGGGTTCGTTAATAGAACGTAAGTTACCGCAAGCATCGAATTACCCTTTGACGTTTTATTTTGACGGTGCAGATTGTATTGAAAAATCCGAAGCGTTTGAACGTAGTGCAGATGATAGTCGAGCGTGGACAATCGTACATCCGTTTTATGGCACGATAAAAGGGCAACCGATAAGTATTTCCAGAAAAGACAATAATCTTAACATAACTGAAATTACAGTCGATTTTTGGGAAAGTATAGATGTTGATTATCCAAACGCTAATTTTAGTGTTAAAGACAATACGCTGGAGCGAAAAAACAAAGTACTCGAAGCGTTGATATTTTCCGCGGATAAACCAGTTTATCAAACTGCTGATATTCAGAAATTGAAAACTCAAAATATTAACAATCAAAGTTCATTTACAAACGTAGTTAGCGAACCTATTAGTATTGCTGACGGACTAAATGCCAATTATCAAAACGCTATTAATTTGGCTTTGAAGTCATCGGATTTACTTTTGAGTGATACGTTTGAAGCGATTAGAACCAGTCAAGATTTATTGAATTTACCATCGAGAATAGAAACGTCAATTGATATTCGATTAGGAGCGTACAAATTAGCGTTTGACAAATCGAAAGAAGTATTATTGACTGTAGCGGACAAATTAAGATTTGAAAGCAATGCAGGTGCTATTTTGGCTAATTATGCTGATGCTTCGGTAAACCCATCCGAAAGCGACTATGTAGTTGTTACTCAAATTCAACAAGTGGCGCAAAATTTAAGTAATTTGTATGCTGATTATTTACAGATTTTAGACCAGAATACAGTCGGAATTTATGATACTGATAATGCATGGCAACCAAACGTAACGGCACAAAATAACCTTTATGAATTGATTACATACACTATTGCAAATCTTTATAATTTAGGTTTTGAAAGTCAACAAGAGCGAATAGTTTACACAACAAAAGAAACTAATTTAATCTTACTTACGCATCAATATTTAGGTTTGGATGCTGATGATGAAAACATTGAAAATTTTAGACAAATCAACAATATTAAAAACGAGGAATTGTTTAGAATAAAAAAAGAACGTAAAATAATTTACTACGTCTAAAATTAAAGCACTCCTTATCGAGTGCTTTTTTTATTTAACTTTGCTCAAAATAAAATACTTATGCTAGTCAAAATAAATAAACAAGATGTATTCTTTTTTACTTCGGGTTCAATTTCCTTAAAATTAGATAGCATTGCTAGTACTTTCTCTTTGTCGTGCCGTTTTAATCCCGAAAACGATTTACACAAAGAATTGTTTAAACCGCTTCAATATTTGGATATTGAAATCTTTAACTCAAAAGAAAAAAAGATTTTCACGGGAACGATTTTAAATCATTCTTTCAGATCAAACAAAGAATTTAATTTGGTTAATATTTCGGGATATTCAAAAAGTGGAATTTTAGAAGATGTTACAATCCCACCAAAGATGTACCCATTGGAAAATACAAGTTTGTCGTTAAAACAAATAGCTGAAAAATTGTGTAATGCTTACGGTATAGGATTGAAAATCGGAAGTAATGCGGGAAATGTAAACGTAAAAGGAACTGAAACCGAAGGATTAACTACGGAAGAAAAAGCCAATGTATTGTATCCAAAAACAGTCGCAAGTCCAACCGATACAGTCAAAGGATATTTGGCTAAATTATGCGCTCAAAGAAATATACTTCTTTCGCATGATTTTGACGGTAATGTGGTTTTATTCAAACCAAATGACAACGCTAAACCAAAGTACTTTTTTAATTCTGAAAATACACTTGAAATGGGTTCAGATTATAACGGACAAGGTATGCACTCTGAAATTAACGTAGTACGGCAACCTAGTGAAGAAAATGCGGGAGTTTCTAACGTCGACAAGGCTATTAACCCATTGATAGGAAAATATCGTCCTACAACGAAAGTTTTAAGTTCTGGAAGTGATACGGACACAAAAAAAGCAGCAGATTATGAACTTGCTTCGGAATTGCAAAACATTACACGCACGGTTAAATTAGTAGGATTGTTTGATGACTTGTTTCCTGGTGATATTGTAAACACACATGAACACGGTACATATTCCTTTGCGTATTCTCGTTATATGATTTCAGAGGTAACGTTAAATTTTAACGAAAAAGAAGAAACGACTGATTTACAGTTGAGGTTGCCCGAAACTTATAGCGGGAAAGTTCCGAAAAACATTTTATTTTTTTACGAATCGCATCAAAGACATAATTAACTATGATAACATTTAGCAAATTTGATAGTGCTACGATTAATGCACTTGGTAAACGAATTATAAAAATATTTTCTATTTCTGGAGCCAAAACAGCTTCGGATTGTGTGCCTTTTGGTATTGATACAAATCCAATAAAAGGAATGACAGCTATACACGCTACGACTTCAAATGATAGTGAAAGTGTTGTTATTGGTTACATCGATAACAATAAATTAGCGCAAAGTGGCGAAATAAGACTTTATTCAAAGGATGCGCAAGGTGTTGAAAAAACATTCCTTTGGTTAAAGAATAACGGTACTTTAGAAATGAACGGCAACCAATATACAACGGTACGATTTGAGCCATTAAAAACGGGTTTGGATAATTCGGTTAATTTGCTTAATATTGAACTCACAAAAATACAGACTGCAATACAAACACTTGGAGGTGCTTATCCTAGAGCGGATGTAGCCATAAACATCGATAACGCAAAGAGTGAAACTGTAAAGTTGAAGTAATTTTTTTCATTGTTTTAGACGACACTTAAAACCTCGAATTATTTCGGGGTTTTTTGTTTTTATAAAAAAAAGTAAAAAAAATGTTTGCATAAGTAAAAATTATTTTTACTTTTGTGAAGTCTAAAACAATTAACAAAATGAAAAAAGTACACTACAAAGATTTAGTAATAGGCAAAGTTTATTACTTCGATACCGATTTTAAAGATTTCGGAACATTCGTAAAAAAAGGAACAAAAAGTGTTTCTTTTAATAATTCAAATACTACTAGGTATTGGCTTTTTAAGGACAAAGTAGTTTTTGCTACTTATGATGACCAATACTTCTACGAAAAAGAAAATCAATAATTATGCGAGTAGTACAATTAAAATCAGCAACCATACAAGAGTTAGTTTTTAGAAATGATTTTAAAAGATTAAAGTCTATTTTAGAAACTAAAAACCAAAACCCAAACGAACTTAAAAGATGCGATTTGTATCCAAAAGTTATAGAAATAAAAGGCGAAATTCCTAAAAATATTGATGTGAAAAATCCTTTGTTTGATTTGCCATTATCGGAAGTAGAAAAAGAGTATAACATTTAAAACCATTATATGAAAAAAGTAGTTATTGACGTGAAGTCATTTTTATTAGAACATTCCAAGCGCACAAAAGAAACGGTTAGGATTTCCACCGTAGCGGATGAATTTGGATTATCGAAACAAACGTTTGTGAATTGGGAAAAAGTAGCTCCCGATGTAGTTTCTGTTTTGTTTTACATTGTAAAAGAAAATCCAGAAACGGACGTATTTAAGGCGTTATGTGAATGGCAAAAGCCACCAGCAGTATTAGTGTTTATCCGTGAATTTATGAAAGATTACGATTGTAAGTTTATGGATATTGTAAAAGAAATTGAAAGCAATGAATAAGTATGTTATCACTTTTTGGACGGAACGCAACGACGTTTCAACTGATGTAGAGAAAGTAGTTGAAGCCGAAAACGAACTACAAGCGTTAATTGATTTCGTAAATAGTCGCACAGTATTTAGAAAAATTCAAAGTGTTAAACCTTTATAAAAACCCAAAACAATGAGCAAAGAAGTATTAAATTTAGATGAATTAAACGTTAACCAATTACCAGAATTAGCAACGTTTGAAACTACTCAAAAAGAGTTAGTAAAATCAAATCCATTTGTTGAGATTATCGACAATAAAACCTATGAACAAGCAAAGGCGCATCGTACGGCATTAGTCAAAGGACGTACTGCATTAGAAAACCAAGAAAAGCTAATTGCTTCAAAACTTTCAAACTTTAGGAAGTCAGTAGGTGAAAAAACCAAAAAATTAATCGAAATAACGCTACCGTTTGAAGAAAAACAACAAAGTGAAGTGAAGCGTTGGGAAAACATTAAAGAAGCTGAAAAAGCCGAAAAAGAACGCTTAGAGCAAGAGCGTATCGACGGAATTAAATCTAAGATTAACGAAATCGAAACGCAATGTTATTCTGTAATTCAAAAAATTACTTTTGATACGATTTTAGGAACTACTCAAGAAGTTGCAAACTTGCTTGAAACTGATTTTGACTTTGAGGAGTACGACGTTATGTTTGAGCAAATGAAATCTCGAGTTTCAAACGATTTGATGAACAAAACCAATGATTTAACTCAAAGAGAAAAAGAACGCAAAGAGCGTGAAGATTTGAAAAAGGAATTGTTTCAGGTTCGTGTTAATCGATTGAAAGAAGTTGGATTTGATTTGCATAATGATAGCTTTATGGCAAAAGAAAGAGTTACATTTTATCAAAAATCATTTATTGAAAATGCAAGTTCTTTAGAATTTGAAGAAGTTCTTTCTGATATTAAAAAATCAAAAGAAGAACAAGAACAAACCAAACGTAATGCTGAAATCAAAAGGCAAAAAGATGAACAGTTTGAGGTTAGAAAAAATCGACTTGCAGAAATTGGTTTTGTTTTTGGCGAAAACGTAGGAATGAACCATAATGATTTTGTCGATATTTTTATAAACACCGAAACAGTTTACAACGCTTCAATAACAGAATTTGAGCAAATTTTATCTGATACTAAAAAGTCTATTGCTGATGCAAAGGCGCAAAAAGAAGCCAACGAAAAAGCACAACAAGAAGCTGAAAAAAGAGCTGCTGCTGAACAAAAGAAAGCCGAAGCAGAAAACAAAGCGAGAATTAAACGTTTGGCAAATGACAAAAAAATAATTTCAGAAAGCTTTGAAGTTTATTTTGCTGATTTGCATTTAGAAACCGAAAACAAAGAAATAAAAGATTTTATCGAAAGAGCCAATTTTAAAATCGCTATGGTAAAATCAGAATTATTAACCGAATTAAAAGAGTTGTAATTATGTCAAATTTAGCTAAAACAGATGCTTCAATATTTAGTACAATAGCATCATTCGAAGAAGGTCAAAGAATTGCAAAAGGATTGGCAAGTTCAGACCTTGTGCCACAAGCGTACAAAAACAATATTCCAAATACTATGATTGCCTTGGAAATGGCAAATAGATTAAAGATTTCGGCTTTTGAAGTAATGCAAAACTTAGATATTATTAAAGGAAAGCCGTCTTGGAGTTCAACATTTATTATCGCTTCAATAAATGCGTGCGGTCGTTTTAAACCTTTGAGATTTGAATTTGTTGGAACTACTAAAACCGATGAATATGGATGTCGTGCGTATACCGAGGATTTAGAAGGAAATAAATTGATAGGTCCTACTGTTACTTGGTTAATGGTAAAGTCAGAGGGTTGGTTAAGTAAAACTGGTTCAAAATGGCAAACTATGCCAGAATTAATGTTTCAATACCGTGCAGCATCATTTTTTGGTAGGTTGTATGCTCCTGATATTTTAAAAGGGATGCAATCGGTAGATGAAGTAAAGGACGTAATCGGAACTATTGATACCGATTTTGAAGATGTAACAAAACTAGAAAAAGTTACCGAACTATTCGAACTCAAAAAAGAGTTATTAGGTGTTGGGGATTTAAACCACATTGAAAACGTTATCCAAAACAAAGTTGTTGCGGAATATGACAAAGTTATTTATCAACTTAATAAATTGAAAAATGAAAAGTAAAGTAGAATTAGAGCTTTTAAGATTAAAGTATCAAGGTTTTTTTGTAATACTACAAAAGGGAAATAAAGTAGTTGGAGGAGATTGCGAAAAATTTATTTATAAATACATAAATAAAGGTTATTCGGTAACTATGAAAAAGCCAATTTGTGATTATAAAAGACCTAACATATTGAAAAAAAAGAGAAATGAAAAGTAAATTTATCAAAGTAAAATGTATTGGCGGTTTTCACGTAATTAGAGTTAAAAATATAATTACAGTTTGTCCAAATAGTGGGCAACAAAATAAAAGCGAAATATCAGTACAAAGAAAACAAGATGTAGTAGGATATTATTCGACTGAAACTGTAGAAGAAATCGAACTCAAAATTTTAGAAAATGAACAATAAACCAAATAGAGTAATATGGTAGAAATAGTCGAAAGAATAGGGCGGTTTACAAGTTCAAATATTTGGAAACTTACAACTGTGGGTACTCGTAAAATGACAGAAAGTGAACTTAAAGAACACAAAAAACAAAATCCAAAATCGATGAAAAAAAATATTGACGATGGATTTGGCGCACCTGCATTAACTTACATAGAAGAAAAAAGAGCCGAAAGGACTTTAGGGCGTTCATTGGATTTAGGTAAAGGCAGTAGCTCTACTTTGTGGGGAAAAGTGATTGAGTATTATTGTCATAAATTTGAGTTGGGTTATGAGTACTCTTTAGTATCAAAAAAAACAATTGTACATCCAAAATATAATTTTTGGAGTGGTACTCCAGATTTTAGAAAACCTAAAACAACTGGGGATATTAAATGTAACGAACCAAAAAGACACTATGAATTAACAATGAACCTTTTAAAAGTTAAATCTGGTTTGATTACATTAAACGAATTTAAAGAACTAGAAAAGGAAGTTTATTGGCAGGTGGTCTCTAATTGTATTTTAGATAATAATCCTTTTGGGGAAATAGTTTCTTATACCCCAACACACGAACAACTACTTTTAATTAGAGATGATTGGGAGGTTGATAATTATGTTTCTGGTTTAAATAAAACTTTGTCAGAACATTTAGAAGTGGATTTTCAAGCATTTCATTATTTAATTAATAAACCCGATCATAATTTATCTTATATTCCTAATTTCAGTAAATTTCCAAATTGTGAAAAGTTTGAGTTTGAAGTTCCAATAGAAGATAAAATCTATTTAGCCAAAAGGGTTATCGATGCAAATAAATTGTTAAACGAATTAATTGAAAAGAAATGAGTAAGGAGTATCAAGAGTTACTAAAATCAAAAGATAATTTTCCTTTGGATGTTTGGCAGCAATGGGCGAGTCCTACTTGGAATGTTGAAAAACAAGACTTAGAGCATTTAAGCGAGGTTATGAGTGATTATAAAGTTGCTACTTGGATGGATATTAAAAGAACCGACGTACTAAATAATTCAGAAGGTACTGATTTAGGAGACGAAAAGCATATTGCACCGCTTCAATTATCAGTTATTAAAAGAGCTGTTCAAATGTGGAGTAATCCAGGCGAAACTGTTTTCACTCCATTTTTAGGTATTGGTTCGGAAATTTATAAATCCGTTGAGTTAGGCCGTTATGGTATCGGAATAGAATTGAAAGATAAATATTTTGATACTGCAGTTAGAAATGTTAATAAAGCAGTTGACAAACATAGTCAAATTAAATTTGAGTTTTAAAATGCTATCCTATCCAGAAATATTACAATTAAGCATTGATTGGGTAAACGGTTGTTACAAGCCGTTTACTTCAAATGACTTAAAAGTATTTTTGCAGTCAAAAGGCGTTAGAATAAAGAGTAAAACCTACGGAACTATTTTAAAAGATTTGAACGGTTTGGAATTGATTAAAGAAAACGGCTTTGTAAGGGCAAAATACGGTAAAAAGCAAGGCGGACTAGTCAAAGTATGGATAAGTGTAAATTATTCGCTCAAACAGTCCAAAAACGCTAAAATTGACAACGGAACTTTATCTTTAGATTTATAAAATGTTTGAAAAAGATAAAATAGTTTTTTCAGCTGAGCAAATTTCGGATATGCTTTTTTTACAACAAAAAGAGGTTTATCGTAGAATTAAAATTTTGAAATTAAAATCAGTTTCTTTTGAAATGTCTGGTAAGCGAAAAAAGTATTTGTATTCTTTTTATCAATTGGAATTAATAAAGGATTTTAGCTTATTTGATGAATGCAAAAAAGATTTTATAACATTTGGCTCAAAGTTAAATTTAGTTGAAAATATCGAAGATTTAGATTAATTTGTATATTTGCGGTGTAGTGAAGTGGAAAGCATTACAATTTAGCGAAAAAAATCATTAAAATCTCATTCAGATTAGCCACTTTCCACAATACTGGCGAAATGAATGGGATTTTTTAATTTAAAAATATATTATATTATGGAACATTCAATTTCAAAAAACACGGATTTTGGAAGAGCTGAATTATCAGTTACTGAAACAAAAGATTTAAAAAGTGCTTTTATTTCAGTTAGTTGGTTTAATCACGAAAATGAACTTATAGACGTTCAGCACATTGAACTGAACTCTAAAGAATTTTACAATTTTATCGGCACTATGCTTTTTGTTCAATCTAAAATTAAAAAAAATGAAAAGTAATAGTTTTTATGTAATTCAAGGATGGATGGTCAATGAATTAGGGTTAAAAGGAAATGAACTTTTAGTATTTGCAATTATTTACGGTTATTCAAAAGATGGTCAAGGTAAGTTTGATGGAAGTTTGAAATATCTTTCAGATGCAACTGGTTCAAGTCGTGGGACTATTATAAATTCTTTAAGTTCTTTGATTGAAAAAGAGTTTATTTTAAAAGAAAATCATACTTTGAATAATATTACTTTTTGCAAGTATTTTCAAAATGAACTGGTAGTACAAAATTTGTACGGGGGTAGTACAAATTTTGAACGGGGGGGTAGTACAATTTTTGAACCCAATAATATAATTAATAATAATATAGAAGATAAAAGGCAAATCCTTTTTTCTGAAAGTATTTGGAATAGTTATGAAACCTTAAAAACTGAATTAGCTAAAGACGAAAAATTTAAAAAAGAATTCGCGCGCGTGGATTTGAAATCTTACATAGAAGATTGTTTAACGTGGTCAGTTTCTAAAAATAAAAAATCAACTAATCAAGGTTGGTATCTCACTTTAAGAAAATGGATGCGTGATGCTAAAAATGAGGGTAAATTAAAAAAATTACCAGAGCAAACAAATAAACCACAAGGACACACAAATCATTAATCTATGAAACTATCAAATAAACAAAATGAATTTTTAGATTGTGTTCTAAATGGCGAAACTGTTTTTTTATCTGGAAAAGCTGGAACCGGAAAATCATTTATTACAAAAGAAGCAATCAAAAGATTAAAGAATTTGGGTAAAAATGTAATTGCAATTGCTCCAACTGGAGTTGCTGCAAATAACATACAAGGACAAACTATTCATTCTTTATTTTCAATACCACCATTTGGCGTATTAGATTTTAAATCGTGTAGTTTTTTAAAATCAGAAAAACGTAGGTTACTAAAAAATATTGACGTTATTTTTATTGATGAAGTATCAATGTTAAGAGCTGACTTATTGGATGCAATTAATTGGACTTTGATAAAAAATGGTTGTAAACCTTTGAAAGAGTTGCAAGTTGTTTTTGTTGGCGATATGAAACAATTACCGCCAATTGCAGACGATAATTTTTTAAGCGTAATGCTTCAAACTTATGACGGTGTTACTTTTAACAATGCTTTAGTTTTTAATGAAATAAATCTTAAAACTATCGAATTAGACGAGGTGTTGAGACAATCGGATTTGGAATTTATTGAAAATTTAAACATTGTTAGGGATGGTAAAAAAAGCGATTATTTCAAAAAGTTTTTGAAAAATGATATTGACGATAAATCTATTATTTTAGCTCCACATAATTCAACTGTTAAAACATATAACAACAAAGGTTTATTTTCATTAGCAGGCAAAGAATATGTTTTTAATGCTGAAATTATAGGAAATGCAAAAGCCGAAGAATTCAACGTTGAAACAAAAATTATTGTTAAAGATGGTGCGAAAATAATGTATTTAGTAAACTCTAAAAACAACCCATTAGTAAATGGAACTTTGGGGGTATTTAGGGTTATTGATAAAAAATTATTTATTGAAGTTAACGGAAACAATTACGCCTTAGACTTTTTTAAATTTACAAAATGTGAGTATGTTTTAAATGAAAAAACAAACAAATTAGAACTTACTGAAATTGGTTCTATTACTCAAATGCCAATCAAACTTGCTTATGCTTTGTCAATTCATAAAAGTCAAGGTTTAACTTTTGATAACGTTACCGTGGATTTGTCTTTGCCTTGTTTTGAAAAATCACAATTATACGTTGCTTTGAGTAGAGTAACTTCGCCAAATGGACTTACAATAGTAACTGGAAATAGAAAAATTTAATCTATGCTAAAAGGCTTCAAAATATTAGAACAAAAAGACGTTATCGATGGTTTGATTGAATATCGAAATAAAGGAGCTTTGCAAGGTGTTTATTTAGGTTTTCCAAATTTGCATGAGTTTTATACAATGAGTTTGCCAGGAGTTACAGACTGGACGGGTTTTCCTGCAAGTGGAAAAAGTGAAATGCTAATTGAATTATTGACAAACACATCTTTATTTTACGGTTGGAAACATTTACTGTATGTTCCCGATATTGGAGATAAAAACGAGGTAATTGCGATTATAATTCATAAACTAACTGGAAAAACATTTGATAAACGTTTTGAAAATTCTAATTATATTTCAGAGGAATTAATGACAAGGGAAATCGATTGGGTTTTAAATCATTTTAAAATACTTTATCCGGAAACACCAAAAAGTAAATTAACGCCTTATCAATTTTGGGATTTGGCAGCAGAATTAAAAAAGTCATTAGGATTACATACTGCTGTTATTGATAGTTGGAAAGATATGCGTCATAATTTAGCTCCAGATGGAACGGTTTTCAGTCGTGATGACAAATATCTTGAAGATGTTTTGAGTTATCGTAATACCATGGCAGAACAACACAAAATGCACTTTCACACGGTAATACATCCAAGAGGTGGAACTGAAAAAGATAAGGACGGAAATCGAAAAGCACCACGTCCAGATGACTTAAAAGGTGGTTCGGAATGGTGGAATAATGGAAAATGTATGATTACCATACATCGGCCAGATGGAAGTACTAACGAGGTTAATTTTATCGTTACGAAAATTAAACCTAAATCAGTTGGAAAAGTTGGAAGTCCGTCTTTATTTTTCGATAGGACTTTGAATAAATTTTACTGTAAGGATAGCGAAAACAAAAAGATTTATGCGAGTAAAGAATTTTTTAAATTAAACGCTACTTTAGATATTTTTCAAGAAAATGACAATACCGATGACGATAGTGACGTACCTTTTTAAAATATAAAAGATGGAAAATAATGATAACAAAATTGAAACTCTAAAAAAAGAACTTCAAGAGGCAATGAGAGAAAAAAGGAGCGAAAACGCTCTTATGGAAAAAGCTCAAACAAGACTTTTGATGGAATTTGTTGAAAGAGAACGCAAGCGTTTTGAATTTGCAGATACATCTTTGTATATTTTAAAAGATAAGAATGAAATTGATATAATGTTGATTATGGATCAAATTGTAGAATGGTCAAAAAAAGCTAAAAACATTGAGCAAAAAAATTTATTGACTGAATTGTTTTTAGCAATTTTAAGAATACAAAATTACACTCAAAATTTGGAAACTTTAAATCAGCATGCAGTTGCAAAATATGTTAGTCAAATGGAATTATCTAAAAACACTTTATCTTCACACGCATCCGAAGTTTTAAAGTATAAATTACAAATTACTGAACTTCAAAAACAATTAGAAAATGCCAAAAAAGAAATTGAATTTAGGGATAAGTCTTGAAAAAGAAATATTTGAATTTATTATTAGAAATGGTATAAAAATTTATCCTGTTAATGAAATTGAAATGGAATATTTAAGATTAGGAAAAAAAATTCCATTTATATTTCCAAAGCCGATTAAATATTATATTGAATTTGAACAAAACGGAAAAAAAAGTCATTTTAAAAAGAAAATATTAAATTCAGAAATTAATGACTCTATTGTTAAAACTTATATTCATTTTTATAATCAAATAAAAAACAAATCAGATGGAATTGATAAAAGAAATAGTAATTGAAAATCCTCCAACGTTTTACAAAATCAAAAAAAAACGTGCTAGTGAAAGTTTGGGTACAGAAGTATTTGATACTTATTACTTGACTGGTAATTTGTTTTTTAATAATAATATTTCATATTTTGTTATTTCTAAAATCGTTCAAGATTGTAAAAAGTTTTTACTAGAAAAATCGGGGTATATTCCACCATTGGAAAAGATGCGATTAGAAATTGAAATCCACGCATCAAAACATATCGATTTGGATAATAGGGCGTATTTTTGGAAAAAGCTATTTATGGATATTTTGAAAACACCAACGGCAAAGCAATTAGCGAAAGCATCCGAAAAGAATAGAGAAATAATAACTATGAATGTGATTTACGATGACAGTACGCAATATGTTGATGACTTTAGAGAAACATTCAAATACGGTGGTAACTTCTTAATTTTTAGAATTTACGGACGTGTTAAAAGTGAGCAAAAAGAACTAGATTTATTTTTTAAATAACATTATTATGAACCAATTAAAAGATTTTTTTCAATGGATTTTAGTAGGGTATATAATCGAGTAATCAATTTTTAAATTAAATAATTATGAGTACAAAAATCGACTTAAAAGACTTTGAATTGCAAAAAATCAAAGTAAGTGAGAAATCAATTCACATTCAGTATTTCAATGCGAAAAACCGAAATGATTTAATTACTATTGATAGCGATAGTAAGCCAAGTGAAGATTTGTTTAACAAAGTAAATTTACTCAGCGAGGTTTTCGCTCAAAGTTTAGGTTTACTTCGTGGTTGGGAACATTCCAGAGATTACATCAAAAAGAATGATGAAGCTTTGAAAATCGCAATGAATGAGTATCAAAGTGAAATTGACCGCTGCAAAGTATCTGGATTTTCTTTGGTTGGTGGCGAGGGCAACGAAGGAGTTAAAATAACTGGAAGTTTAGAAACTGACTACGGTAAAATTGGAATTCCATCGGGAATAATCAAATTTGACGATCTTGATTTGGGAGCAAAATCCGAAACCATAATTGAGCAAATTACAAGCGAAGTTTATTTGTTTTTGTTCAAAGGAAAAAGAGATAACGACTTGTTTAACCAAAAGTCAAAACCTCAAAGTAGCGAAACCGAAGGACTTGGAACTTCAACTTTAAAAGCTGTTTAAAAAATGGCTAATTACATTGAAAAAATATGTAAGTTATCTGGAGTTGTATGGAAGCAGTACAACTCCCTACAAAAATGCACTTGCGATGAGTGTAAAAAACTCATTCCAAAAAAGGTTTATGCTCCTAAAAAGTTCAACAGTAATCTAAAACTAAAATCACTAAATCCAATTCCGAAAGTTTCAAAAAAAAGGAAAATTGAAAACGCTAAATATTCAGTTTTGAGAATAGAGTTTTTAAATAAACCAGAAAATAGAATTTGTTTTATCGACGGATGCAATAAGCCATCAACAACTATTGAACACAGAGTTGGACGCTGGGGTAAAAACTATCTTGACACAACAACTTGGGCGGGATGTTGTTTGGAGCATAATTTAGAATTAGAAAATAATTCAGAACTATCAAAAAAATATCAATTGTCAAAAATTCATGGCGGTAAAAAAATATAAATATCCAGAACCAAACAACAATCGTGTTTTCGTATTAAAAAAAGTCATTGGAAAAACTTATTATTTTAAATGCGGTCATTGGTGTACTGATAGTGTTTTTATCGATTTAATAGATTTATCAACTGGTTTAGCTGAATGGCAAAAACCTAAACAATTAAAATTAGAATTGTGAGGAAAAAATACGGACAACAACAAACTTTAGAATTATGAATCCAAAAAAGAAATCAGAGTTATGTCATTTATTAGTAGTGTTATCAAATTTGACATTAGAAGTATTGGACGAATTAAAACCAACAACTAAAGAAGCTATTGAGTATAAAGAATTGCTTACTAAAAAATGTGAAGAAGTAAACAATTCATTAATCGATATTCCAGAAGTTGCAAGTTCTACTTATTTTCAAGACTTATCAAAT
>Ga0315903_10003608_pt1 | contig 21298 bp, 16 predicted proteins | sample LakEriMetagenome_7_FD_203524 | JGI IMG/M metagenome (GOLD analysis project Ga0315903, IMG submission 203524) | Freshwater fungal communities from buoy surface, Lake Erie, Ohio, United States - Buoy 2 MA119 | ecosystem: Environmental > Aquatic > Freshwater > Lake | place: USA: Lake Erie, Ohio... | reverse complement strand
ACTGCTTGAGCTACAGCTTTGGCTCTACGTGCCGCAGTTGGATCTACCAAACCGGCATTAGCATCTACTTCAGCCAAGCGTTTGATAGCTTCTTCACCTTGACGCATTTCGTTAAGGATATTGTTCAGTTCGTCCAGTTTTACATGACTGGTGGCATTGGGAGTCATGATTACTTGATTGGTCTGGATCTTTTTAATCATGCCTTCTTTGTGTAGTGTTTCAAGAATGGCACGACCATCAGGTAGTAGACTTCTAAATAGGGCGTCCGCTAGATTCTCAGCTGCCTGTCCAATATCGCTTTCTAACACCTTCATGATACCATCGTGGTAGGGTGTAGGCAGTGTGTCTGGATAGATAACCAAACACATATGATCCTCGTTTGGAACCTGTCTAAACATGACAGCTACCTTGCGGTCTCCATGTCTACCTATGTGTTTAACAAAAGCCATGTTATTCTCCTTTAGGTTGGCTGTCAGCTGGCTGCTGAGGTATTGCAACTGCCTTCAAAAATTGGTCCAGTTTATCATAAACTGTGCCAACCTCTTTGAGTTCATTGGCCTTGAAAGCGCCACGCGAAGTAGCTGCTTCAATTATGTTTCTAATGGACGCTAGGTCAGTAAGAGTGAGAGCGGGAATTTCGCTCTCAGCAGGTGTAGGGTTGGGTGTATCAGTGGTCATAACTAATCCTCGCAAATAATCTATGTTATTTACGAGGATTAAATTTGCTTACTTTTTTTCTTCGTAGAGCGCAAACTGCCCAAACGGTGGATCTGGATCCTTGTCTCCGTGAATGATCCAAACAGTATCAGTGTAGTTTTCATCGCCCCAACTGCCGCATGGGTAACCGTCTGTGAACACTACCAAACGACGCGGTTGGATATCTTCCTTTTTAAGATAGTCGAAGATACAGTCAAAATCGGTACCGCCACCGCCTTTGCATTCGTACTCGGTGATGTCTTTTAGATTCTCCGAATTGAACTGTTCGACATTGTACACTTCAGTATCAAACGAAAACAAGTGTATGCGATACTGATCGAACTCTTCCATGATGCCTGCAATCTCTGACAAGAAATCTTTGGCTTGCGCATCTGAGATACTGCCTGACATATCTAGTGCTACTGCAATATCAATCATTTCGTCATTGTCCATGCCGGGCATGATTGCATCTAGATGCCAACTTTTACGACTGGCTCGCATCCAAGTAAAGTCTGACTTGATAGTGCTCTTGAGTTCCATGCGTAGTAACTCGCGCCAGTTCATCTTGGGCTCAGTCATAGACTGAATCAGACGCTTGACGCCGGCTGGTATGCTGCCTGCATTGTCACAGGCTTGAGCGGCGGCTAGCACTGCTTCTTTAATCTCGTCGCGTAGTGCAGCCTTTTCTTCTTCGCTTAACTTTTGCGGACGTCCTTTGCCTTCTTGGTCACCGTCGCTCTCCGAATCTCCGCCGTCACCGTCCATGTGTTCGTCTAGGATCTTGTTCACAAGGTCGTCTAGGCTGTACTTGGCTGCGTTCTCATAAAGATCGTCGTAGATTTCTTCGGAACTCATGCCGTCGTACTTGCTGTCATACAGACAAGGAACCGTAGTAATAAAGTCGCCCACTCGATGCTTTTTCAAATCGCCGTTGACAGCGTAGTCATTGGCCACGTTCCAAAGCATAGGATTACGGTCTCCGCGGCGACCAAAGTGATCATAGACTACATGCAATACTTCGTGTCCAAACAAGAATTCAATCTCTTTGGGCTTGAGCATGTTAACGAATCGACTGTTGTAGTAAAAATTTCTACCATCAGTGGCTGCTGTAGCACACCATTCGTCGGCGTTAATCAGTTTGAGTCGAGTGGCTAGGTTGCCAAAGAAACTGGCACGTAACAGCAAGCCTACTCGTGCAGTAATCATCTTTTCACGAACTTCGCGATCTAACTTTGGATCCATTGGTCCAATTAGATTCGCGAATTTCTTGGCGTCGTCTTTGTTAGTAGTAGTACCTTTAGTCATTGCAGTGATCCTTTAAGTTATAGTCTAGTGTACTACAACGTAAATTACTAGTCAACAAAGGGCCTTTCGGCCCTTGGTTAACGATCATCTCGGCTACCCAAAATGTACTTACCGTAGCGTTGATGGAACTCATCGAAGTGCTTGAGCTTGGTTGGTTGGAACGGTAAACCGTAAGTAGTCAATGCTACTCGGGCACCCATAACCGTAAGCTCGGTTTCGAAATTGTCCATCATAAAACGAAAGAAGTTATCCGCCATTGCATTGAACTCTTTCTCTGGCACTTTTGTTTCTACTGCATTTTTGAGCTCGTAGCACATACTGATCACCAAACTGTACATGGCCGACACTTCTTTGATTTCTAGTTTGGTGACTTTACCTTTTAGGATCTCCTCAGGCTTGGGCATTTTGCTAGCGACCTTGCGATGTGCCATGAACTTGACAGCGAGACCTTCACCGATCGTACCGGCGATCAAGTCAGTAGCGGTGGCGTCGTCGATGTCATCATCGCCTAAAATCTCAGACACAAAAGTCCAAGTCCGAGGAGTAGCGAAAGCACGGCTAGAGCTCTTGGAGTCGAAGTCATAAAGGTCCTGTTTAGCAAAACCAATATAACCAACAACATCTTTGTGGATGCCATTAAGCACCGCCCAATCTTGCCATGCTGCAAAATCTGCCTTCATCTCTAAATGAAGGAATCGGTTCGCCAACGGAGTGGGCATACGATAAGTAACACCCTTGTCTGACTCGCGGTTACCCGCAGCAATCATTACAACATTGTCAGGTAGAATGTACTTGCCCACACGGCGATTAAGAATCAGCTGATATGCTGCGGCTTGTACTGCTGGTGCAGCACTATTCATCTCATCCAAGAACAACACTACGATTGGATACTGGCTAGCCAGTTCTTGGTCGGGCAAATCGATCGGGGGTGCCCAATCCATCTTGCCAATGTCTTTGTTGTAGAACGGGATACCTCGCACATCGGTAGGATCCATCTGACCCAAACGCAGGTCAATCATGAGACCACCAAGTTCTTCGGCGATGCTGGCTACTACTTCACTTTTGCCGATACCAGGAGGACCCCAGAGAAATAACGGGCGTTGTTTTTGAAACGCTTTGAGAATGGCGCGACGAGCGCCGACACTTGTAACTGTACGTTGATCGCTAACAGCAGGCATAATATACACTCCATAAAAAGTTCACAGCATGGTTAGTATAACTGACTGCGAATAAGTGGTCAACGTATATTTAGAGAGATTTTGGGCAACAAACACTGTGTGGTTTTCCAGCCACATGGTCCGTTATTTGGTCAGCGCATACATACGGCTCCAGGCACCAACCAAACCATTTAGGATGGTACCTCCGATAAGCCAATTCGGATCTATCACGCTTTGTACTTCGTCCAATCCGGCACGCCAAATACGTGCAGCTGGAAGGTCCGAGTTCTTTATGAACCAATTGTCGTTTTCGCTTAGTGTGCCATTACGGACCTTCCAAGTTTGGAAGATTTCAGCATTAAATGTTGGGTAACATACCCGCTTGACTATGTCATAGTATTCTTCTAACCAGGGCCAACTCATCAGGTCCGCATCCTGTATATAGGCTTTCAACAACGGATGTGTTTCAAAGAAGCGCATCATTAGGTGTGCTTGCTTGATTGTCAGTTCAGGAAGATCCGGAGTCCAGTAAAAGTATTCATCGTTCTCCCAGACATTCCCAGTCATGCTGCCGCCAGGGCCTACACTCATTGACGTACACAGATCAATGAATCCGCACCAGTAATTGTTGTCTTTGAGTACAATCCTTGGTTTATCTATGCCAAACACAAAACCAACTTTGAATCCTCGGTCAACCAGATTAAGATGCTGCGGCTGCATGTGCATGCGGTTACGAGCCACAATGCTAGGTGCAAATCTATGACTCACTTGTGTCCATACCCAATCGGTGTCCTTGTACTGTGTGGCCACATCATTGGTCCAGTCGTACATGGTAACTTTGAAATTGTACTTTTTGCTCAACTCTTGTAGATACGGAATGGCCAGTAGATCAATCTCTCGGTAATTGTATTCAGGATCTCTGTTGAGATTTTGTCTGCCTTGATTGGTACTAAACGGACCATAACAGATAACATCATCAATGGGTATACCATTAAACAGAAAACTGTGCAGCATGTTGGTGCTGTCACTGCCTGAACTGTAACTCAGTACCAGATAATCATATTTGTCTCGGAGCTGCTGCGCTCGACGTTTATACAGGCTAGTCAAACTTTCTTCGGGCTCTACAGTCCAGTCATATTGGCCAAACAGTTCGTCATTAAAATTCCAATATGGATAGTGTCCGGTTTGTTGGCTGGCCATAATGGCATGCAGTTTGGAATAGTGTTTGTGTGGACCAACTTGGTAGAAACCTCTTTTGTCCCATTCCTGCTCGACTTTGGGATCTAAAGGGGTCCTGCTAGTGCTGAAGTTGAGTACAGCCTGAGGTGTTGTCATAAAAATATATATGGTAAAAAGTCATGCAGACGTAAAAATAGGCTCCGAAGAGCCTATTACTATTTTTGGTAACAAGGCATAGTTGCCCCGGAGGTTACGCTGCGAGAGCGAATACCTCGTCGTTAGCTGCGTTTGCAGTTACTATGTTTCGCTGATTACGTCAGTCGACTCTCGTGTTGTCTGCTTGCCTACTCTTGACCCTGTCGAAACCAGATCTGGCCCATCATAAAGAGACTGACGATTAAGTATGTTGCGTTCTGGAGGCAGTGGGCCGCAGCCCAATCTGTTCCATTCGCTTTCGGTATAGTAGTACATGTCTACTGGCATACAATCTCCTTATGGTGGACCAGGCGGGAGTCGAACCCGCGTCCAGAACCCTTTTTGGGTCGCTTCATACAACAATATCTTTAATTAAGATTGAAATTTAGCAGTATCTGAAAGCTTTCTGATACGGTTTTCTATCTTGGCTCTATGCCGGGGTCTTGCTGTTTCTAGCATTTTTTGCAGTTGATCTATGTTCAATGGACCTAGCCTTGGCTTTCCTGATTTGGTTTTCATTGGATCGCGTTTGAGATTTTTCACAGTTACTCCTTGTCAATTAATAGATCAAGCCATAGACCCAACACCAAATTTCTAGTGCTAGGTAATAAGTGCTGTAAGCTACTATGGCCGCAGCCAGTACAGCAGTCTTAGACAAACTGTTTTCAGCGATCGGGTTTCTCATGACGTGCAATGGTGTTAGGTTTATACAGGTAGTTACGACCAATTTTGCCCTGCTCAATTTCTTTCAGTGCGGTCACTGCTGCACCGTTATCGGTAGTAACCAGCGACTGCCAGCCCCGTCCCAGTTCTCTGGTGCGTCTGGCCGCAATTAAGATTAGATCATATCTGTTGCCAATAGCTTTGGCCGCCTGCTCGCTGCTGATTCTGCCCATGGTTCGCTCCTTGTTGTAGTATATAATCAAGTTTGCACAAGGTCAACGAATTTGTTGACCTTGTTCAGTTAAGCGAAGGCTCTGATCTTCCAGGCCCAATTTGGCAGTTTGGTTCCAGTACCGCCACCTCCGGGAGTGGACTTGTTGGCTACCAACCAATTGCCGGCCATGTTAAGGTAAACCTTGGTAGCATCCCCAGACGGCTGTATGTAGTAATATCCAGGACTATAATCATTCATACAGTGTATTTCGTCGCCCACATTGTAACCTAGTTCTGGAATCACGCATACTGCAATTGCTTCTACTATTTTTGGTTTCTTGCCAAGATTATGATTGTATTCCAGGTGTAGAATATTTTGTGTTCTCACTGTTTGAGGACTTTCATAGTATTCTGATATGGCCCCGTTGCTGACACCGCAGGCTTCCGCAGTCAAGTAGGTGTAGAAAGTGGTATTCTGTGTGCCTGATGCACCACCATTGTATGCGTACCATATTTCAGCAAAGTCAGTGCTGCCATTGAAATAGACCACGTCAGACACTGTCATGGTCTGTACCAGTGGCGCGGCAGCGTTTATTGGTATGAACTCGTCGGTTCGTGCTGTTGGCTCTGTAGCGCCATTCTTTCTGATCGCAGCCGACACAGTTGATACAGCACTTGTTGATCCGTTGAAAGTGGTACTCACTACCGCAGTCAATCTGTAATAGCCAGCAGCTTTCGGATTGAATCTACGGTTGGCAGCATCCCAATAATTGCCAGCATCAAAGTTTACCGTATTATAGTTTACCTTAGTAAACTGTCCACCGGTGGCCGCTGTGTTTTGAGCAGCGTAGACTCTGACAACCTGACCAGGTGTGGTAGTTGTTGGTGGAGTTGTGGTGGTTACATTAGATACAATCGTGTCTTTTCTATCGGCTGTGACCACAAAGCGTCTACTATTAGCACCGCTGCCGATTTCATTGGCCACACCGGTTACACTACAGACAACTGTTTTTGGTCCGGTAACTTCTTTGATACCATTCATTGGACGGAAAGAAGTTCCTGGAGGATCACCATCGTTTGGCGCACTATAGACCGTGGTGCCATCTATAATCAAAGTCTGTGCAGCAAACGCAGCTTCGTGATTGAAGAAAGTAGCGTAGACCACCCAGGTACCTGCTGGTACGTCAAGATTAATAGACGTTTGACCTTGATTTTGATTGAACAGACTGCTGGTTGTACTAAACAAGTTGGCTGAAATAGTGATATCGCCGTTGTTGTTTACAACACTAACGCCGGATCCTTGTATGATACTCTTGACGTTGGCACTCAAACTCTTGCTAGTTGCAGTGCTGTCAATGGTAATACCGCTGCCAGGTGCTGCTGTTATAGTATCAGCACTGGAACTGATAGTGATACTGCCTGTAGCATTAGACAGTGTGATACCTGATCCTGCACTGAGATTAGTAACCCCAGTGTTGACCACTGTGACCACATTGCCAAGAGTGTTGACACTGATGCCGGTGCCGCCGGTCACTGTGGTCACTATGTCATCGTTCATTTTGATGATATAGGTAGCAGCCAGGAATGGTGGCAGGTTACGTTTGATAGCACTTTCGCCCACTGTGCTCACATTGCCAGACAGCGTGAGATCGTGTTGATGTGCGCCAGCACTGTTGATTGTGATACCAGTGGTAGCTGTGTTTGTTGCAGGTGGTGGTCCAGATGCATCCTGTGGAGTCTTACCACCGTATCCAGGTCCTGGGACTGCCTCGGTCAAAATCCTGTCGTCTAAGTTATGACGGTGGCCACTGTCGTTGATGGTGTGAATGTGCAGACCTGAAGCTTCGGTCTTCGTGGTAATTTGACCCAAAGAGTGTGTGTGCGATACTATGGCAGCATCTTGATAACCGCCAGTTTGACCTGGATTATAGTCGCTGCCGGCGCCAATGGCAAATCTGTTATTGAAGTTAGGCAGGTTAAAAGTGTTGATACCGTCGCCAGGACCAAACGTTATACCAATTCTACTAAACAGCGTGGCAAATGCGGTACGACTTACAGCCTGACCATTACAGACTGACCAACCCAGTGGCGGAGCACTGCTGCCGTACAAGGCAATCTGCCCGGCCACACCACTGCCTAGCAGATAGTTGCCGCCGCTGCCGCCGGCAGTGTTGCTGATAGTGAACACATTGTCCGAAGTTTTACTAACACCAATGCCACTACCGGCCAAAATGTCTCTGACATAAACTGTGCCATCACCACCACCGCCACCACTGTCGTTGACTTTGATGATGTATGGTGTGCTGAGATAAGGAGGCAGATTTAGATTTGTACCTGCCTGTCCTGCACTGCTAGTAGTAAATGAGTGTTGATGTGATCCAGCATCGTTCAATGCCATCACATGATTATGATTGCCAGCATCGTCAGTCGTTAATGTATGAACGTGTGTTGAACCGGTGGTATTAATGCTTATTCCTGTGAAATTAGGATTGATAGCAACATTTTCTCCATTACCTGTAGGTGTATCCTGTCCATATCCCCTATTTCCACCTGTAAAATCAAATTGGTCTCTTTTAATCGTTGTTAAAATATGGCCATGACCAGGATCAGTTACTCCGTGTGTGTGACTGCCACTGTTGGCGGTGTTACCAGTGTGGAAGTGTGTGCCAGCACTGGATGAATTACCAGTGTGCGTATGTAGACCGGCTATATCAGTGTTGCCAGTGTGTGTATGACTGATTACTACTGCATCAGCACTGCCACCTGTGCTGCCTCTAGGGAACAAGGCACTGCTGCCCATACCAAAGCGGCCACGGAAGTCGGGAATATTAAATGTAGTCGAGCCATCACCTGCTCCATAGGTGGTTCCTATACGACTGAATAGTACACTATAGGTGCTACGACTCAGTGCGCGACCGTCACAGAAGAACCAGTCAGATGGTTCAGTGCTGCCAGCCCAGAGTTTGATACTGCCGGCTATATCTGCACTTCCACCACCACCACCGGTGCTGCTGATAAAAGCCACACCATCTACAACGCTGACAGTAACGTTGCCTACACCTTGTATGTCTCTAATGCCTGAGTTGGTCACAGTGGTAGTGCCGTTCACTGTGCTTACGTTGATTCCAGCACCGGCAGTGATACCGCGAATACCTGAGTTGGTTATCTGTACAGCACCTGTGGTCGAGTTCAATGATATACCTGACCCAGCATCAGCCGATATACTGGTCACACCGGTGTTGTTGATAATACCGCTTTGACCACTGTAGACAACGGATATACCTGCGCCGCCTTCGATGTTGGCTGTACCTGTATAACCAATCTCGATACTGCCTGGACCGTTGGTGATAGTAATACCGCCTGCACCGGTCAGTGTGTTAGCTACCAAATTCCCATTGCTGCCAATCAACAGCTGACCAGGAAAGTAGGCAGTGATTCCAGTACCACCCTGTGATACTGGTACTACCCCAGCAATTGGTACTTCAATGGGTGCAGCTCCAGTAAACAGCACACCGTTGATGGTGGCACCAGGGTTGAGTGCAGCGGCTTGACTGGCACGATCGGCACGACCTTGTAGATCTCCAGCGACCACGGCAGTGTTGCTCATGGTCATGCCTTTGACTATATCCAGGAAACCAGGTATAGGATTGATAGTAGCCAGTCTAAAGTTTTCTTTGGCCATGATAGCCACTGCTTCACCGTTCACATAGCCAATCATGATAGCGTGTTCGGTACTGCCGGTGTCTACAACCTTGACGCTTTCCCACCGGGTGATTAAAAAGTTTTCTACACCAGGAGGACCAATCAAGCGCCATTTGTTTTGACCGAGGTCACTGACGTATAGGGTCTGGCTTACTGTGTTGTAATAAAATTCGCCATTGGCAGTCACTGGCGGTGCTGTGGTCAAGAATGGTACGCTGTAGGTGTCAGACCAGGCAGTGCCAGTCCAAATTTGTAGCTGATTGTTGTTGGGATTGTACCATAGGTCGCCGGCTACTACCGACTGAGTAGGAGCACCGCCACTGCGTGTAAGCCCGCTGACAGTTTTCCAAGTTACTCCGGTCCAGACCTTTAGGCTAGTGTTAGGCAGATCATACCATAGTTGGCCCTGTTGTGGAGCATCAGGTGGCGTATCGTTGGTAAAGTTTTCTAGTTGTTTGACTAGATTTTCTAGATTGATTTGACCATAAGGACTGACATTACGTCCAACTAACGCCAAACTGGTAGCGGTAGTATTGATAGTTCCGTCTTGAACTACCGCTACTATGTTACCACGTGTGTTGTTTACAATATAAGCCATCTAATGCTCCGTTTTACTTGCATACTATTTACAATTTGAATTACCTTAGTTCTGCCCAATACACAAGACCTGGTGTATTTTGATTTATTCTATAGGTGGATCCAGGTGGTATAATAGCAGTCACTTGCTCTGTTACATTACCAGGAACTCTAGCAACGTTCACGCTGTCTACCAAGAATTCACTATTCTGAGGTGACCCAGCTGTGATAGCCACCTGTATTGGTAAGCCAGTGGTATTGGTATAGGTAGTGTTTGATGCTCGACTTGGCAGCACATTTTGCCAGGTTTGATTAATGCCTAGTCCGCCGGCGATACCACCTCCTCCACCGCCACCGGTGCCGCCTGACAGCTCTCGCCATTCAATATTGGACACGCCAGTAATGCTGGCCAATCTATAAGAGCCCCCAGGGGGTACAATAGCATACACATAGGCAGGTGGTATAGCACCTCCTCCTATCGACCCACCAACTTGGGCGACTGGTAGACTATCAACAAAAAACCAGTTCTGATACGGTATTCCAGGAGCCGCTGGTGGATAGTTGGCAGGACCTGAGGAAAGCAAAGCAGAAATAGAAACCTGTAAGGGTTGACTGGAGTTATTGGTGTAGGTGGTTCCGGCAGTTCTGGAAGATGTGACATTTTTCCATGTGGCTCCAGTAAATGCGGGACTGCCACCACCACCGCCACCACTGCCCGCAGCATTGACCACTTGAATACGCACTACCGGATGGTTAGCTACGCTCCAAACAGGCAAAGGAGTGCCTGCGCTAGCACTTGCACTATACGTGTATTGTATTGCGAACCCGTTGACAGTTTTGTTGATAACATTGATACCAAGATCTTCGATTGGTCGGAATCCAGATACCAATACGTCTGTTAGTGAGGTATAAGCAGCCTGGGCATCTACTGTGTAGTTGGTGTCATTTAGAGGTGTAACAAATGTTATCTGTTGTGTGTAGGTACTCACAATAATGGTACTGCCGCCAAAAGTACCAATACCCTGTAATATTCCAGTGACTGTGATAGGACTGACAGTCATGTTCTGTCCTGCAACTGCGGCTGGCAGTGGAATATTAAGTGTTATGGGGCTGGCACCGGATACATTAGGGATCGTACCGCCTGTTCTAGTAATTGTACCGTAGGCAGCAGCACCGCCGCCACCGCTGCTGTCAATTTTGGTCTGTCCGTTAGGCAGGTTGGTCAAGGTAATATTGTTGCCCTGAACCAGTGTGCCCGAAGCAAAGCCATCGTCGGTTAACTTGATTACGTAGAAGCAGCCCAGGTATGGAGGCAGGTTTTTGTCAGTGCCGCTTTCACCGGCATTGTCGGTGTAACCGTAATAACTTGCATCACCATTATTGTCAGGGCCATCATGAACATATGGTTCATTTGGTCTGGCCTGTTGTGGTGCATTGATTACAGGACTGCCCGTTGGTGGACTACGTTGCCACCCTGCTGGTGCCACGTTGTCATTTAAGTAATCATTAATGCCAAAAAACTTGGCTCCACTAACAGGATCTTTTAATTCATGACGATGTGTTACCACCACAGCATCTTTGCTACCACCAGTGGCACCTCTGGCATATAGACTGCCAGCGCCAACTGGGAATCTGTTTCTAAAATCAGGTAGGTTAAACGTGGTACTACCATCACCGGCGCCATAGGTAGTGCCTATACGACTGAACAGCACAGAATAGGTAGTGCGACTGACTGCGTTGCCGTCACAGAACGCATAGGTAGCGTCTGGTGGTGCAGATCCTGACCACATCTTGATAGTACCAGCATACTCACCGCCGCCGGCGGGAACTGTGATACTGGCTATGTTGTTGGCCACAGAGATTTGGCTGTTGGTAAAGTTCAGTGTGGTAGCTACGCCTTTGTTGACACTGTTCTGTTGTACTTGTAGAGCTCCACCGCCACCACCGCCACCGGTACTGTTGATCTGTGTAGCACCGCTAGGCAGTACTACGAGATCAATGTTGGTACCAGCTTCAAGTTGACCATTGGCCAGGCCACTGTCGCTCATCTTGATAATCCAAGGAGCTACCAAATAACCTAGACTAGGTGAGGATGTTCTAGCCTTGATGATGTAACGTACTGCTTGGTTGTGTGGACGGGTAACACCAAAAAATGCATCCTGCATGTAGTAACCGTCGGGCAACTGTTGGTTCCAGCTGGCTGTGGTTGGCAGCAAGTATACAGTCATGCCACTGCTACCGCCAATAATGGTAGAGGCTAGAACCGGAGTGTTAAGACTAGGGAAACCAGGAAACTCCGTTGCCACGTAGGCCGGTTGGTACATGTCTCTAACAGCACCATAACTGTCCATGCCAATATTTTTTCCAGTGCTACCTGATCCGGCACCACCGTCGCCGCTGAATCCAGGTGAACCACTGGTCCTCGCAAATATACCTAAATCGCCCGGTGCCGATCCTGGACTGGCACCACAATCAGCAAATCTTAGTGTACCTTTCTGGAACGGTCCACGTAGTTGACGCTGCGGATCAATGCCGCGACCTTCGTCAAGGCCACGCAAGAACATGGCACGGTAGTCGGGCAATCTAAACACTGTGCTGCTTTCACCACCGGTGTTGTAGGTAGTACCGATCACATCAAACAGTTGGGATTCTGTGGTACGCGACATGGTTGAGCCATTACACAGCAACCATCCTGCAGGAATCTGCTGATTCTGTGCGCTGATAGCTCCGCGAGTCCAGGCCACTACAGTGCCCACTGGTAAACCATCACCAATACTGCCATCTATGCCACGATCCCATCCAGGCCCTGACCCAACACCAACGCGGCCTACCATGTTGGGCAGGTTAAACGTGGTTGAACCATCACCAGATCCGTAGGCTGTGCCTATACGACTGAACAAGGCTGCGTAGGTAGTCCGGCTAACTGCATTGCCGTTGGCAAACTGCCAACCGTCTGGAGCTGCGGAGCCAGCCCACATTTTCATTGATCCAGCTAGATCTCCGCTGCCACCACCACCTGCGGCGCTGATCACAATGTCACCTGAGGTTCTGTTCAATGTCACACCAGAGCCTGCTGTCAGGCTAGTAACTCCGGTATTGGTAATAGTAACATTGCCTACTCCGGTAATAGCAATACCACGTCCTGGTGTTAGGCTACTGACCAGATCGTCTTCGAGTTTGATAATGGCATTGGTTACCAGATAAGGTGGATAGTTACCTAGTGCTGCGGACTGACCTGCGGTAGATGTGCTACCGGTAAGACTGGCCGTGAAAGTATGATCGTGTGAACCAGCCGAGTTAATCGTGATACCAGTTTTGACAGATGATGTGTCACTGGGATAGGTCAACCACATGATGTTGTCTTGATCGGCACTGCCTGATCCAACTTTAGCATTCCAATTGTTACCGGGCATTAGTTCTTTACTGGTAATACTTTTACTATTCCAGAAAGTGACGGTTTCTGCCATGTACCTGTCCACATAAGGATGACCATGACCGTTGTCTGTGATTGTGTGTGTATGACTGCCGGCTGTGCTAGTATTGCCGCTGGCCTGTACATTACCAAAAGTATGTGTATGCGAAGGCAGTATGGCGTCAGCGTAACCACCGGTTGATGCCAAGGTAAATGGTGTATTAGATTCAGTTCCAGCACTCAGCGGGAAACGTCCGGCATAATTAGGCACCTTGAAGTCATCGCCGCTGCCGCCGTAGAGATAACCTATGCGATCAAACAGTGTTGGATATGTGGTCTTACTCAGGGTTTGACCACGACAGAACACCCAACCCTCGGGCGCTACCTGACCGCTCCAGAATTTGATTGCTCCGGCTTTTTCTGACCCAAACAAGAAGTTGCTGAGTACACCCACATCCTCCATTTTGATAATCCAGATCAAACTGGTATAAGGTGGTAGGTTACCCAGTGCTGGATTGATACCAACGCCTTCCACTGTTATCGTGCCAGATGGTGTGCCTGCTGATGCTGATTGTATTGTGATACCTGTGGTATTGGCTGTTACGTTACCAGTACCAGTACCAACAGGAGGAATGCTTCTACCTCGACTTAACAGTGCTCCTGAGGCAACACTTGAGATGTTAAAAAATTCTGCATATTGTGTATGGTTATGTCCAGGATCAGTTATGTCATGACTGTGTGAAGATAGTGCTGTGCCTTGAAAGGTAGCCGAGTGACTGTGTACTGGCAGTTGGCTGGCCAGATTACCACCGGTCTGACCACGCAAGAACACCGGACTGGTAGTCTGTACACCAATGGCCATACGACCGCGCATGTCTGGCAGCAGGAAGGTATTAGGCACTGCACTGGTTCCGTAGGCGTCGCCAATTCTGCTGTAGAGTGTGGCAAACTGCTGTTTGCTGACCGCAGAGCCATCACAGATAAACCAACCTGCAGGTGGTGTATCACCGGCCCAGAGTTTGATAGTGCCAGCTATGTCACCGCTGAGATAGGTAGCACCACTACCGCCACCAGTGGCAAGAGCAGTAATGGTGTATACATTGCTGCTGTCTTTGTTGACGATCAGCGTCTGTAGATTGCCAGACACAATGTTAGATACATTACTGCTGACAGCATTGGTGATTGTGACATTACCATTGCTGGTAGCCACTTCAATACCACTGCCAGCTACAACATTGAGAACACCGGTATTGGTCACTGTCACTGCACCATTGGCACCGGTTAAACCAATACCGCTACCAGCTGCAAGATTGGTCACACCAGTATTAGTAATTTCAGTAACATTGCCAACCAAACTGGTGCTGATACCAGTGCCACCTGTAATACCTAATGCGCCGGTAAAGCCGATGTTGATACTGCCATTGCCAGTGGTCACACTAATTGGTAATGTGCCTGTAATAGTATTGGCTACCAGCTGATTGTCAGTGGCACCAATCAAGATTTCACCAGGTGCCACAGTCACAATACCAGTACCACCTTGGTCGACAGGCACCACACCGGACAGTGGTACAGTAATATTAGCAGTACCATCAAAAGGCACGCCATTGATTGTTCTCGCAGTTTCTAATTTGGTAGCCTGCAGAGCAGTACCAAATAGGTCACCATCAAATCTGCTGTCGTTGCTGACTGTGATACCTTTGCTGATCAATCCAAAACCACTGAGTGGTGTAGGACTAGGCAAATTGAAAGTGTCAGCACTGACTACAGCAATAGGTTCATTGTTTACACGGCCAATGATTACCGGGTATACAGTACCGCCGTTGGCAGTCAGTGTGGTATTTTCCCAGGTAGTAGCACCAAAGCCTGCAGGCTGTGGCGAAGAAACTGGTCGCCATTCAGCACCGTCGCTGATGTATAGGCCTTTGTTAGTGGTATTGTAGTAGAATTCGCCGTCTTCGCCCACAGGTGGTTGGCTGGCCAACACAGGAACCTGGAACGGATTCTGCCATACAAAATTGCTGTAGATCTTCAGGGTTGATGTTGTGGGATTCCACCAAAGATCACCGGTACTTAGGCTCTGTGTGGGCAGTGTGTTGCTGACTGTGAGACCGGTTACTGGCTTCCAGATCGTGCCAGTGTAGACCTTGACTGTGAAATCGTCAATGTCGTACCAAATTTGACCCTCTTGGGGATGGCTGGGCGGTGTGCTGTTGGCGAAATTTTCTAGCTGTTTGACTAGATTTTCAAGATTGATTTCGCCATATGGACTGTAGTTTTTGCCTAGCAGCGTTAGACTAGTAGCTGATGTGTTAATGGTACCATCGTCTACTACCGCTACTACTTGACCGCGGGTGTTATTTACAATATATGCCATCTAGATGCTCCGATATGCTGGTATTTATGCTTACCAGCACCTCGGGCAAAATGGCTTAGTGAGCTAGGATGCGATCAACTAGACCCGGCATAAAACGCTCACGCCAGGTGTTGTACACAGTGCCTAGACGCTGCTGCATCTGTTCGGTATCTTGTGCAGTTAGCTCGGTGATTGTGACACCGTTAGCATCGGCTTCTTGCTCAAAGCGATCGGTATCTTCCAAGCTCCACTGACGTTCAATACGTGCTGCACGGAACGCAGCATCTTGTACCAGCTGCTGTAGATCCGCTGGCAAACTCTGTAAGAAGTCGTCACGCATGGCTATCGCAGTCAGGAACAGGCTGTGATAGGTCTTTAGAATATGACTGCCTTGGAAACGTAGATAGGTAGTGTCTGCTGCATCCAGTTCGCCAGCACGTATTTCGTCGTAGCCGTAGCCTTGTAGAGCCACTGCTTCTGCGCCTAGCGCAGTCATGGTATCTGTGTTGACTGGATTGGCATTGGTACGAATGCGCAGACCATTAAAGTCATCTAGGCTGGAGATTGGCTGATCTGTGCCAATAACACGATATCCGCCCGAATAGGTAAATGCTAGACCTTTGAGATTGCCATGTCTTGGCAGACTGCCCAGCAGTGCGCGGCCAATATCGCCTTCTAACACGCGGCTGGCATGATCATGATCGCGGAACAGGAATGGCATGTCTAGTACGCGGAAGTTTTCGTTGTACATGGCGTAGTGATAGACCTGAGTCTGCGTCATTTCTACACGGCCTTGATCCAAATGCGTCAGGCAGTGTGGTGTGGTTTCGTAGGTCTGTCCTTGATATTCAGCTATGACGGTAGGTTGTGGGCCCAGGTCCTCCATGCTGACTATTTCCACAGTCAGGCGTCCATCACTGCTGGCTGCGATTTCTCTAGCAAACGCTTCAGCTGTACGCAGAAACAGATGCTTGGGTTCATGGGCTATAAGCCACCGAATATTGATTGGTTTTGACACGGAATTTTCTCCTAGAAGAGCTTGATTTTCTAGTAATATTTATCTAGGAGAAACAGCTTTAGGTCCAGAGTGCTTGACGTATTTTGATCAGACGAATTAGCATTTCTTCTTCTTCCTGCTCGTATGCTGCTTCAATTTCACGCAGACGTTTGCTGGCAGCGTCACCACGTGCTTTGAGCTCGGTGTTTGTTGGTTCACGCAGACTGGCCCAAACACTATTTGTTCCATGTTCTTGTCGGCAGTCATCACAGTATTGACTCCAGCCGCTGGCATCATAGGGATCGGCACGATTGGGATATACTTCTGTCCACCATTTGTACAGCTCATAAATCTCTCGGGCAGCATGCGCTTGAGGAGTCAACTCACCATAACTAGGATCATCCTCGGGTGTATAATTTTTATTGTTGCAGGTCATTTGCCAGGCAAGGTTGTCTAGTCCGGCCTGAGCACAGCGCCAAGATCGCCAGCGAAACCATCCAGTGGCCCAGAATGGCGCATTGTAGCGGGCTTTCTCGGCTTTATCACTCCAGGCTATGTGCCACCAAGCCAGCTCCACCTCAACAAAGTCTCTAAGTTCATTAAACAGACATGGAAGAAACCTGCTGCCAACATCACGCCACTCGCCGCGAGGAATATCGCTTGGACTAGCAGTAAGAGCGTGGGTTTTAGTGACCCAACGATTGTTGATATAGTATTTGATAGCATATAATTGATCCACGGGCCACATTACAAAATTTTGAAGATACCGTAGACCTTCATCGGCCAACCAAAAACGAACTGGATGTTTGGCCTTGGCCATGGCATTCCAGTCATCCCAGCCTTCGGCAGTGAGTGCTCCTGGACTGCGAGTTCCACGAAGCCAATCTGCAAAAGGACCAATTGTCCAGTATCTTGTACGCATACTAGAAATTATACGCTAGTTTGTGTTGATCGTCAAAGATTTTGGTTATCAGTAACTGGCTGTTAGACCAACACCGGTGCCTTTGTTCAGCTTGCTGTCCTCGGGTATGTAAACAGCTTTGCCCACACCGGCCATGCAATACTCATCGGTTCTTATATCGTGGATAAACCAACTGGAAGTTTCAGTTTCAAAATTTACATAAAGTATGTTTACTGTCAGCTCATTGGGAGCCTGAGTAGCAATCACCATTTGTTCACCGTATTTTTCCATGGTGGCTTCTACGTCTTGAAAACTGCCACACATCATTTGAATCTGTCGAGGTCGGGGCTCGGCACCAGCTGCCGAGGCTACGGTGGCCAGTAAGATGGCAGCTATGAAATTTCGCATCATACCACTCCAAAACTATATTTATAGATAGGTATTGTGAATTTTACCCCAGTTGATTCGCAGCCAAGCACGTTCGTGGATATAGTGTGCCACAGTCATGAAAATGTTGATCACAATAGCACCGCTGAGACCGGTCCATATGGCCGTGATCAAGGTAGCAATAATACGCCACACTATGGCTCTGATTAAGGTTCTGGTTTTAGTTTCTGTCATTGATACTCCATAAAAAAAGCCCCTTGCGGGGCTTGAATTAACTGTTGAGCACTCGGGCCACAGACGTTATAACCGCAGCTATTCGTCCAATGTCTCTCAGTTGTTCCACAGTGTAGCCTTCTTTTTTTAATGTTTCGTAGTGTGCTTTTACGCAAAAATGGCATTTGCCTACTATGCTGGCTGCAAGGCTGTAAGCTTCAAACCTGGCCTTGGTAGTACCACCGTGAGTACTTATGGCATTCATACGTAGCTGTGCTGGTAATCCTTTGAGTGCAGGATCATCAGCCATTTCCACATATGGATACCAGATGTTGTTCTGTGCCATTAGTGCTGCGGCAGTCAGTGCTGCTTCACGTTCTTTGGTCCAGGCTTCTTCATTACTGGGACCATCAATGGCTGCAATGTTGCTGCCAATGTAGTTCAGCAGCTTGCCGTTGCCGGTGGCCATTGCACTGGCTATGGCACAGCCGTAGGCTTCATCGTCGGCCAGGCTGCTGCGTTTGATCACTGCGTCCAGATTCAACTTGGTGTCTTTGGCGTATTCTGGCAAGCCTTCTTTGAGTGTGTCTACCCAATGCAACATCTTTGATCTCCTAATTTTTATTTGGTTAAAACTGCTAGTTGTCTATAACCGCGATTGGTTGGATGCACTCGATCTGGTGACAGTTCCGGTATGATTACAAAAGTATCACCATACTGTCTGGCAATTTTTTTGACCAGCTCCTGTTTCTCTGGTTTGATTGCAGGTACTAACCAAAATACTTGACCAGAATTGACATGTGTTCGCAGTGCTATCAACTCTACTTCAGTATTGAGATGTTTGTAATCGTTGCTGCCCAAACTGATAATAGTAGTTTGAGCCGGCCTCACTTTTCGTATGTAAGTGTTATTCCAGTCACGACTGTTGATACCGCTCTGGGCATAGGTTATGCATTCAGTACGCACTTGTCCAAGCCCTTTAGCTATACTGTCACCAAGGATCAAGCAATCCAACATGTTACACCTTGAGTGTATCGCCGCCCACTGTGCGATTGCATGCACACAGTTCACCGGTTTGTAGTGCATCTAGCACACGCAGTGTTTCTTCTGGACTACGACCCACATTCAAGTTGTTGACAGTGACGTGCTGAATCACATTGTCTGGATCAACAACAAATGTGGCACGTAGTGCTGCACCTGCCGGAGCATAGAATACACCCAGTTGCTCAATTAGGCTGAGTTCACCGCGCTGTGTGTCAGCAAATTGAATGTGGCGGATCTTTTTTAGATCTTCGTGAGCCGCTTGCCAACCCAGTTTACAAAATTCATTGTCTGTTGAACCAGTGAGCAGGACTGCGTCACGGTCAGCAAAGTCTTGGAACAGCTTGTCGTATGCTACGATTTCGGTTGGGCATACAAAGGTAAAATCTTTTGGATAATAGACAATCACTTTCCACTTGCCTGCAAATGATTCATCTGTGATAGTAAAGAAATCGTCTTTACCAGGATTGACACCGGTTACTGCAAACTTCTCAATTTTATCGCCTACTGTTTTCATACTATCTCCTTAAAAAAAATTTATGTTGCACTGCAATTATATAGCAGAAAATACCTGGCAGTCAAGCAATTTTCATAGATTTTTGCTATGGTATTTTTCAATGGCTTCAATAGAAAAAAACAAAGGGCCCGAAGGCCCTTTGCTTGGATGTGACAAAGTTAGAAATTCAATTGGCTTCTAAACATAACGGCACGGTCGCCATTTACACGACCGCCTGAACTGCCTACTAGGCTGTCAAACTTGGTGTCCACATAGTTGACCATGAAACGCAGGTTGTCTGTAGCAAACCAAGTGATACCATAGGTTATAGCTGTGGCGCGATTGGTTTTGCCTGTGGCCACGGCAATATCACTGGCATCAAATTCACTGGCTCGTACACCCACTTGCCATGCACCGCGTCCACCTTTATCTACAGGATTGGCTGGTTTAACTGCACTGAACACACCATCCTTGTAGTTGTAGCTTTCGCCAGTTAGGTTGTACACAGCTTGAACATAATAGCCTTTAATTTCTTGATCTGCACCTGTGGTAGGATCGTATCGGAAGTTAAATTGTTCTGCCTGTACCTTGAATGCATTGTAGGCAAATGCAGCTTCGAGACCTTGACGTGTTCTTGTGGTTGCACCGCCTAATGCCGGTCCGGTAAAGAATGTATTGGCACTACGAGCTTCAGTTCTGCCACTGGCAGGTGCAACACCACCTTTGATCTCACCTGTGCTGTAAGCAGCACCTAGGTGAGCAACATAGGCCTTGCTGCCTTGTAGATCAGCAATGTTGGTAGTCACACGACCAATGTAGTCTAGTCCATCACTGACTGCATCTTTGTTACCGCGTCCGCGGCTAACTGCCACAGCATAGGTAAGACCGGTTTTTGGTACACCATGCAGCATGAAGCCAGTTTCCTTGCCAGGAATAAACTCGCCTTCTACCTGACCAATCAGGCTACGCTCCATGAAGTCAATGTTGTTGCTACTGGTTAACTGTTCTAGACTGAAAGGCATCTTGAACAAGCCAAATTGATATTGCAGTTCTGGATTTGCAGCATAATTGACCCAGGCCACATCCATGGTAGTGGTTGAACTGGCAGCACCGATATCGTTGCCAAGATTGCCTACGATTTCATATTTGAAATCTTTCTGAAACTGACCGCGTACTCCAAATCTAGCGCGGCGGATTTCTGCTAGGTTCTGATAGGAATCCGTGGTTTGACCTGCACCGTAATCTGGTGTGTATTGTCTATAGTCCATGTGTAATCGACCTGTAAGCTGGATGGTGTTGTTTCCATCTTTGCTTTTGAGGCCGATTCCGTTTTCAGATACAGATCCATCGTTGGCTCTGGCTTGTCTGTATTTGACCGATTCACTGACATCCTTGTCAATGCGTTGTTCTGCAAACCGTTTGTTTTCTGCTCGTTCTTCGTATGCTTGCACTTTGGCATCGTATTCTTTCTGTGTCAAAATGCCTTTATCGCGTAGAATATTTAAGGTATCCAAATATTCATCTGCGTATGCAGGCACACTGAATGCTAGGGAAAGAGCCAGTGCAATTTTTGTTAATTTTTTCATGTTATCTCCAGATTGGGTTGTTGTCTGGACCACGAAAATCTCGTTTCCAATTGTCCTGAACCAGTTTGATTACATCTTGTGGCATGTGAACATATTCTAGTTCTGTTGACATTTGACCACCGTTTTTGTATGCCCAATCAAAGAACTTGAGCACTGCACGACCTGTTAGTGCATCTGCCTGTTGCTTGTGCATCAAGATAAAACTTGCACCTGTAGCAGGCCAAGC
>Ga0315903_10003606_pt1 | contig 21304 bp, 32 predicted proteins | sample LakEriMetagenome_7_FD_203524 | JGI IMG/M metagenome (GOLD analysis project Ga0315903, IMG submission 203524) | Freshwater fungal communities from buoy surface, Lake Erie, Ohio, United States - Buoy 2 MA119 | ecosystem: Environmental > Aquatic > Freshwater > Lake | place: USA: Lake Erie, Ohio... | reverse complement strand
AAACGGCGGCAAACAATACGTTGGTGTTTTATCAGGTATTGGTGGTTGGGCTGGCGTTGCGATGAACCTTGGCTTAACTAACCCAACAGACGCTCTTGGTGCTGCTGGTGGTTATGCTGAACTTACCAAGTACAATGCTGCTCCTGGCGGCGGTGCACTAACAGTATTCTCACTATAATCTAGTAGAATCTGAGTAGGAAATAAAAAGCCCCTTAATTGGGGCTTTTTTTTGGATATCGGTTGCAATCTTAGTGTAATCTGTGTATAATAAATACTAGTGTAGACCACAAGTCTATATAACTTAAATTAACCCAAAAGGAAAATATCAATGAAAAAATCAGTAGTATTAGTTTCTCTGGCTATCGCAGCCGCTTCAATCGCAACAGCATCAGCAACATTCGTAACTGCTAACACCAAGCAAACTGAACTTGAACGTGCTACCCGCATGGAAAACCTCAGTGTAGTAGCTGTGAAAAATGGTGATTATGAACTAGCATGCCGCGCTCAAACACAGGTAGTTGATGCACTAACCAAAGTGCAACTACGTGGTCAAGACCTAGTAGGTTCAGCTGTAGCACAAAAAGAAGACGTTTGCCGTAAGGCTGGTGTTAGTGCAATGAACGAATATCGTTTCCTTGCTGGCTAATATCGTGTAGGTAAAAAAAGCCTGCTCCGGTGGGCTTTTTTGTTGACTATTTTAGATGTGGCTAAATATTTTTATGTTAATTGATCAAGATATACGACTATTAGGAAAAGTTCCGCAAAATTTATTAGAAAATTTTGCTAAAGAATTAAATTCAATCGAAGATTGGACGCATTCAGACTTTGACCGCGCTGGGGATAAACTTACATCAAGAACCATAATTTATTCTTATGGTCGTAGACCAGAACCTTTTCAAGTTGAAAGTGAACAAGTTTTAAAAATTAGGTCAGCGTTTAGACCGTTAAGCGATTGGTTAGAAACTGTATTTACAAATCATGTATTATTCAAATGTGAAATCAGCTGTGTACAACCACATACAATATTACCATATCATTATGACTATTGTTGGTTTCATGAGCACGCATCTCGAATACATATTCCCATAATAACCAATGACCAATGTTTTTTCCTGTCAGAGGATAGATTACACCATTTGCCTTATGGTTCATATTATGAAGTGAATAACCGCATACTTCATGCATTTTGGAATCAAAGTTCTATTCATAGAATACATGCTATATTAGATGTTTTTAATAAAGATATCTATGATAAAGCCATGAGAGACAATATAGATTTGAATTTACCTACTACCAAAATTGTTGAAATTGATCCAAAAGAGATTTTAACAAACTTGTTGATTTAATCTTTTTATTGTGCTATAATCTAAGTTCAATACTAATTTGGAGATAGCATGAAAACAGATACTCAAAGCAAAGACATCGACGTGCAAAAATGTGTAAAGAATATTGGTGGTAATCAATTCGAACTCATCTTAATTGCTGCTACTCGTGCCCGTGAAATAGCCAGCACTAGATCTATAGCACAGAAAAATAATCCACAGTTAAAATATCCTGTTAAGACTGTCACAGCCGCCCTAGAAGAAGTAGCTGAAGGTAAGATTGGACGTGAATACTTAGGTAAGGTACGTAGCGCCAGGTAAATATTAGCATATGAAACGATTCTTTAAGAAAGTCATTGTCAGTCCGTGGACTGCTTTATTAACATTAGGCATATTAGTATATGTGATTTCACAAGGACCACAGTTCGTAGAATCAGTCCGCTTACGATATTTTGATCAATTGATCACCAGTCAGCCTAAGGTCGAAAACAACATCTGGACTGTGAACATTGACGAAGACACTATCAACAAGTATGGACAGTTTCCATTCAAGCGTGATAAGTATGCTAACCTGATCGGTGACTTATATAGTCGTAACGCAGGCTTAGTAGTTTGGAATATCTTGATGCCTGAAGCAGATCGCCAAGGTGGTGATCCAGCACTGGCACTAGAACTAGAAGATCATCCTGTTATCCTTAGCAATACTCCTAGTGACCTAACTAAAAATACACCCAAGAAACCAGGTAGTGCTGTGATTGGTGCAGAGTATATTGATACTATCATCAACTATCCAGGCATTATCGCTAACATTCCAGAACTAGAAAATGCGGCTGTTGGTGTAGGCATCACCAATACCATGCCAGAGCTTGATGGTGTTAATCGTCGCTTGCCACTATTTGTAGGTTATAATGGCGGATTATATCCCAGCTTGCCATTAGAAGTCTTGCGTGTGATGAGCAATGACGATACATTCCAAGTTAAACTAAATGAGTTTGGCGTTGAAAAGATGCGTATCCCCAGTTTCCGTCCTATCACTACAGACAGTGTTGGCCGTATCTGGGTAGACTGGAGCCAATCCAGCAAGCCAGTTAGTGCTGTCAACTTGCCTAAAGATTTCAAGAAAGGTATCGTCATTGTAGGTGTCAGTGCCGCAGGTATAGGTAACCCTGTATCAACATCAATGGGTGCGGTATGGCCGCAGGACATGCAAGCCGCAGTTATTGGCACACTGGCTAACAATGTAAACATTGAACGTCCTGACTGGGCACCTGGTGCTGAATTATACGTGTTGATTGGTGTAAGTTTAATTATTCTATTACTGAGCCGTTGGGTCTATGTTGGCCTAGGCGTTGGTATCGTCTTATTAGGTAGTTTGATCCCAGCCAGCATGTATGTGTTCGCAACCTATAAATTCTTGATTGATGCTATAGTGCCAACAGCAGGCGGTGTATTGGTCATGCTACATGCTTATGGTGTTAAGTTTATTTCAGAGTTCTTACAGAAGCAACAGATTAAGAAACAGTTTGGTAGCTATGTTAGCCCTGTGATCGTTGAACGTTTACAAAAGAATCCAGAGCTTATTAAATTAGGCGGTGAAGAGCGTATGCTTACAGCAGTTATGACTGACATGCGTAACTTTACCGGCCTAGGTGAGAAGTATGGTCAAGACGTAGAAGGTTTTACGGCTATAATGAATCAGTATATGACAGCCATCGCACAGCCAGTATTTAAGAACGATGGTTGCTTGATCAAGTTTATTGGTGATGCAAGTTTACATATCCACGGTGCTCCCTTAGATGATGAACGTCATGCTTACAATGCTGTTAAGACCACACTGGAAATGATTGCGGCTGTAGAAGAATTTAACAAACACTTAGAGTCGATTGGCAAACCTCCTGTTGGCATGGGCGCAGGGGTTAACACAGGTAAGATACTGGTAGGTAATATTGGATCAGAAGGCAAGATGGGCTACGACGTCTTGGGTGATCCTGTAAGTGTGGCGGCACGTTTAGAGAGCCAGACTAAATCATATGGTGTATTGATGATCCTTGGCCCTGACACTGCTGAAGCAGTAAAGGATGACTTCGATGTAGTATGGTTAGACAACATCGCTGTTAAAGGTAAAACAGTGGGATTAGATATCTACACAGTTGGTAAAACAGTCAAACACAAACATGAAGAATACAAAAAAGAATACACCCGTGGCAATTGGAAGAAAGCAATTACCTGGGCTAAAGAACTTGAAGCTGATCCTAAAGTAACTATCAAAGAATACTACCACAAGATGATCTCTCGTATGGAAGAAGGCCTTCCGGCCAACTGGGATGGCACTTATCACGCCACAAGCAAATAATGATCTACGGACCTTGGGCAATAGTAATAGGACACTGCATAGCAGGCCTATGCTATTTTAACAGCGCAACACCTGCACCTTTTGATAATACCTTTGCTGATGAATTTACCTGCGAGATAACAGGCAAGCTAATAGATGATATCGAAACCAATCGTGCTGTAGGGCCTATAGAAATAAAACACTACTGCTATAATTGGGTAGAAGAAAATAGTAAAAAGAAATAGAATATTGTTAAGAATTATTTAAGATATGAAATTTTAACTATATTTTTAAATTTATCATTAAGTTCTTTATAATGAACAATTATGTGATATCTAGTCTCATAGCTGTTATTCACAACAGCATGCCTGTTACTGACATCTAACATAAAAGATTTACCTACTTCAAATGGAACTACTCCCCAATCTTCCATAACAAATTTGCAATCTGTGGGTTGTGTGATAGCGATATTGATTGGATATAATATTTTCTGATCAGTGTCTTTGTGTATGCTAATAAATCCACCTGGTTCTAGTGCCATTACCCGTAAACGATAAAAATCTAAATTCCATGATTGGAAATATTCCACAGTGTGAGGCATGGATTCAACTATTTCAGGTATCCAACAGAACGGACGATCATCAACACAATGCTGTGTGGTTGTAAGGGACTTACCATGTATACAAAAACTTTTCCACCCACTATGCTCTCCATAGTCATCTCTATGATCAACTAATAACTCAATATTATTTTTGATTTCTTTAAGTATATCTTCGTGAGGCACATTGATATCTAGTTCCAGCCACGGTATTCCACTGTGGTCAATGATATCCCCACAATTATCTGAATCTATTTGTGTCGGCCAAGATTTCTTTGGTATTAAATTTGACTTAACAAATAGATTTGTCAGTGGTCTGGTTTGATCAGTCATCTTATTACATAGGCCCCGCTGGATGTTAAAATATTATTAAATAATTCAATTTCATCTGCACTTGATTTAAGCCAAGTATATTTGTAGTCTAATATATTGCTGATCCAGATAGTAGTATCAGCATCGAGCACTAGATTCTTAGAATTAATTTGCGAGATAATGTTATCATTGATAATGTTGATTGGCGTATTTTTAATATTGTTCCATTTTTCCTGAAACTCTTTAATAGTGATGCCGCAGGTTATAAGTTGTTGCTGGAATAAATCATCTACATGTCTGCAGAAATGTTCACGTTTTTGCAGTTGTAATCGTTCTAGAGCAGTCAATGGTTTATCAAACTGTAGATGTTTTAATTTTTTATGCCTCACAAAATCTAAAACAAATTCACTATAGTTAACTCCATCCCACTCGTTGATTAACATTCTTGCTAGTTCAACCTGCGATTTACTAATGTCAACTAAGGTAATTTTATCAATTGATTTCGATACAGCAGACATGATCCAAAATAATCCACTCGCTGGGGAAATTAAATGCTTAGAATTTTCAAATGACAATTTTTCGTTATTTGTAATCCATAATTGCTGTTCAGCTATGCTGATATATTCTTGTTGTAGATCTACCCAGGAATCATATACTTCTTCACGATAAAGATATATTTTATTGTTACGTAATTTTTGATGCCAGTTACTGACAATCAAGTTATTATTTAAATGAGAAGCCAGGAGTTTTTGTCCAAATCGCGTCTGATTTATTTTAATTTTATTTTCACCTGCCCGTATCCATAGTGGGGTATAATCGTCATGGATGTTTTTATCACTGCGTATGATATCATATGTTTCAATTTGACCATCATCAAAGCAGTCAAGAGAAAATTTGCTAATATCAAGTAAAAAACACTGAGGATGAAGAGAAAAGAATTCTTCAGTCAATGGATCAATTATATGCCCAATCAGACCTTGATGTGGATAATTATCGATTTGTTTTAAGAAATAATCAATATCTTTAAAAACAGTTCCTGAGTCGCAGAATAATACCTGATCAAAATTTTGTTTTTTTGCCTCCTCAAATCCCGATTTCCAATTATCACAGATAATAATAGGATAGTTAGTCTGTTGACCAAATCGATCAAATCTAATGGAAGCATAGGTAAAATTAAAAAATTTTCCCTTAAGAATTACGATAGCATACATATATGTATATAGTAAAAAATAATATGTCGGATAAATTTCACCTTATAGCACAAACACAAGATGGCGCTGACCATCGACTGTCCTATCAATTGGCTACAAATCCCATAGCCAAAATGTGGATGGAAAAAATCAAACACATATCTAAATTACCTCTCGATCCTATATACACATCTAAAAACGATCCTTTAACTAAAGAAGAATTAAATGCTAATATGGCGAAAGATATAAAGTTCCTTAACGATAGCATTGGTAGAGTATATGATATTAAATCAGAATATGATCAGCAAGACTGTAATAATATACACGCCTATACAATACGATACCAATATGATCATCCAGTAGAAATAAGAAATGTTTTTCATCGCCTGCACCGACAACTTCATCTATTAGAAGATTTGTTGTTAGATACACCCTCCGAATTACTTGGTTTAAATGCAGAATGGGGAGAAGCAGGAGGATTACTTACTACTACGCACAAAACTTCACCATATGAATATTACACTCTACGGATGATAGCTGGATGTTTATATCAACGTTGGGCAGAGTTTGGTAAGACGCCTTATACTTATTGGAAAGATCAAGATCTAGATGATCCTCAGCATTTTTTAGCCACCTGCAAACCACATATGACCTTTCGGCCCGGATTTGTATTGTGTATCAAAGATCATGTTGAAATCTGTCAGGATACAGAATTCGAATCTTGGTTTAAAAAATACAAACAAATCTGGCACGAGAAATACCAAGTTCCTGACATGGCAGCCTATGGATTAGGTAGCATTTTACTGGCAGAACCTTTATCAGATTATAGCCATATATTAGCAAATATATATACGTTGAAAGCTGTTAAATTGGATTAAATAGTTTTATCAGCGATCTTATTCATTCTGACCGCTAGGAAATTGTATGTATAAACAACTCGCGGCAATACTTCTTTTATTCTCTACCAGCCTACTAGCGGCTGACTATTCCAAAAACAAAGAACTCTACATGCCTAATGAATCCGGTGGATATGTTGTCCTTACCTTAGAAGAATGTAAATTTCCTGAAGCAGTAAAGTTAGGTTTTGATAGCCGTGCTTATGCTACAGAAACAGATAGTGAACAGCCTGTCACGCATGAAGGTTGTTGGAACAGCCCAGACACTGCGGCGGCACCTAATGTACCGGGCGTGACTATAATTACTTTGGTTAATCTTTGGTTTGATGGTGATATCGTATTCTACCCACAGAATATGTTTGGACCCGAAAAGCGACGCTGGAACACAGTCAAACCAAACATCTAGTATTTTATCAAAATTGATGCTATAATAAGTCATGAGATATTTACTATTACTCACATTGATTTTTACTTTGACTGCAGAAGCCAAACCAATCACAGCCAAAAGTTTTCTAGTCACAGATAACAGAGGTCAAGTCATATCAGAAAAGAATGCTGATCGCACTCAGCCCATCGCCAGCATTACTAAACTGATGACTGCTATAGTGGTATTAAATGCCCGTCAAGATCTCGCAGAAGAATTACCTTTAAATTTCAAACACAGTAAAGTCTATCATACTCGACTACCTCGCACACTAAAGACACTAAGCAGGGGTGAACTCTTACAACTGGCCATCGTCAAGTCAGATAACTTTGCTGCCTATACCTTATGTGAGAACTATCCGGGTGGTGTTGATCGTTGTGTGGCAGAGATGAATCACGAAGCACTTGAGTTTGGCATGTTGTCAACACACTTTGCTGATCCCACAGGCCTAGACGAAGGTAATCAAAGTAATGCCCGTGATCTGGTCAAGTTAGTCCTAGTTGCTAGCCATCATCCTGAGATCACAGATGCCAGCGGCAAACCCAGTGTAAGTATTCGAGTTAAAAAACGGTGGTGGGAATTTGGCAATACTAACCCTTTGGTCCGTCGTGGTGATAATATACTAGTCAGCAAGACTGGTTATATACATCAAAGTGGTGGCTGTCTCGTTATGCTGGCAGATACTGAATTGGGACAACGTGTGGTAGTATTGTTGGGTAGCAAGAACACGCGAACACGTATTCCAGAAGCAGAACAGATCAGCTTGGTAGTATCGGGCAGTGATGTTGACGTTGAATATTAGTTTTTCTTTTTGACTTCGTCTAGTTTGCTGGCTTCATCAAATTTATCGTTAGCTTCTTTTTCAACTTTCATCTGTTCCATAACACGATCACTTTCAATGATCTTGCCACGTAGATGTAGCACAGTGTTGACTTTTTGATTTAAACGGATTAGGTCATTGTCTAACATACGTATACGATCGATCAGTGCTATCAATACAGTGTTAGCATCACTGATCACAGGTTTTACTTCTTGTGTTGCCCATGTCCATACATACTTGATGATCAATCCCATACCCACTGCAAACACGATAGGGAATCCATACTTACTAATTAAACCTACAACATCCATTATTTTTTCTTCCTTGATAATTTAGCTTCTAGTTCAGAAATCTTAGTCTGTTGTTCTGCGACTGTGACTTCTAACGCCTTAACACGATCTTCGACTAGTTTATTTTCTTCGAGATCTTTGAGATTACTTTCTTGATCAGCTAGTTGTTTAGCAGTCATGGCCTGTATGCTTTCTGTTAGACTGTTGACTTTGCTGTTGTATTCGTCAACACGCACCTGAGCATCATAGGCCCAATAGGCCAGACATCCTATGGCTGCGATGGCCAAGCTGGCTAATAGATTTTTAACCTGGTGGTCTTTTACTACTACCAAACGATTTTCTTGTTCATCATTCATTTAATGTTCTCTCAATTTGTGTGCTACGTTCGTTAATCTTATCTTTTACGTGATTAAGCTCAGGGGTTAGCCACCATAATACCAATGCTAACCATACGATCCAAATTACTGTGACTCTCATAATGGCATCCAAAGTAATATGCCTTGCGACATTAATACTATGCCAGCACCTGCTAGGACGAAACTGCCCCAGAACAAGGCCATGCTAACACTCAAGATACTTGCTGATAATAACACGATACTAAGTTGATATGCGGTTGACGCATACCCTACCCAAGGTAATTGTCGCTTGTAATGATCACGTGCTTCTTCAAGTGCCTTGGCCTGTTTATATAATGCTGGTTTACCTTCTTCACCTTGATCATATGTTAATGCTTTGTCTGCAAACTTCTTAGCCTTACTAGGATCTGAGGCCTGGCTTGCGGCTAGTTCATACTGTGTTTGCTTGATTGACTTGGCTTGATAAAATACCCATAGGTCATTGGCCTGTATGGTATTGTTTAGAACTTTACTATTAAGGCTACCTTGTAACCACATGTTAAATGCCAACAATGCGGCGAACACGTTGATGATCAATCCTGCTTTTGATTTGATCATGCGTTCACGATCTGAAGCTGGCACTTCTGTACCATCCTTTTTTTGACGTGTTACCATCTTCATCACTGTGTCTGTTAAAGCCATTTATAAATATCCTCAAAGAAAATTAGTATGCCAAAGAACGTAGCAATCAATCCTAGTAAAATCGCATCTGTTAGGCTCATTGCGGATACTCTACACCTTTAGCCCAATGCTCTAAGCGTTCAGCATAGCGTGTGATACTGTGATTAACGAAGAAGTTGATACCTTCCTTGCGTTTAAGCCCTACTATAAATCCGCGCCATACGTCTTTACACGATTGTTTAAAAGTCAAAGCACGTAGATTACCGTAGTGATTGATATAATACATGCCACCAAAGTGATAGAAAGGCCATAATGGCACACGTGCTACGATATCTGCATTGTTGACAAAACGGAAATGTAATAAGCCAGTGGCTTCTATGGCTCGAATATAGGCCTTATTGCCCACACGTGGACTACCATAGGTAAACAAGGCATGTGGGTTGGGGGTATCTTCTGATCGCTGTAAGCGGAATGCTATCAGTGTTGCCATTGCAGCACCTAGGCTATGTCCGGTACACCATATGGTGCGAGTCTTACCATAGTCGTTAGCCAGCTCATGTAGTTCTGGCCAAATGTCATCGACCGATTCTCTAAATCCAGCATGCACCTTACCAGAGCCTGTTTTACTTGGCACAGGTATAGCTTTTAAGTCAGCGGCAATGTCTTTAAATTCTGTTGGCTGTGTACCACGGCAGACGATGACTAGATCATCATCGTTCTTTAACCAATAGGCTTGGCTGCCATCGTGATCGATAAATGTAGCTGAGAATCCTAATTCTTTAAACTTTGCCACACCTTCTTTTTTATCTAAGTAAGCCGCTTCACTGCAACGAGCGAAGAATGCCGCTTGTTCTGTAAATGGTCTCATGTTTATAGCTGACATACTATTACTCCTACTAAGAATCCAATGAATGCACCAAATGCAAATGCTTTAAACAAGTCTATGTCGTGCCAGATAGCCTGTTTCTTTAACCATTCTTGAGTATGCTTAGGTTGCATCTCTAACCAACGTTGTGCTTCTGATTTAAACATAATTAATCTCTCCTAGCGTCATTTTTACCGTCAGCACGTGCTATACGGTCAACATCTGGTTTAAGTCCTAGTGCGTTACTTACAATAGTATCAATACGTACAACATCATGATTCATGGTTTTAACACGATTATCTAGGGCAGTGATGATCCCAGCCATGCCCTTGATACTGCCAAGAACACCTGCTAGTAATAGTTTGATTGTAAGATAAACGAAATAGCCGCCTGCTAGGGCAACTGCGATTGGAAATCCTAGATCTCCGATAAGTTTGAAAATGTCACCCATATCCTGCTCCTTGAAATACTGCTTTATAGTTATAACAGTATTTATATTTTGGTTAGAGTTTTAATGGGTCAGAACGTGATGGATGTTGTCGTAGTTGATATGGCTATCATCATAGCCTATAGATTGAAATAAAGTCTTGGTGTTGTCCAGTAATTCTCTGGTGATAATGTGCTTAAATTCACCATAAAAATGATGGAAATTGTGCTGAATTATAGGTTCTAACTGCTGGATAATGTCAGTTTTTTCATCTGGGGTAAGGTTACAGTACCAATGTAGCTGACGAACCACAGCTTCAGTTCGAAGATCATTATCTACGATGTTATCGTAGCTTTCATCTATAATTGAATCAAATGTTTTAAACCCATATGATTTTAGGTAAGCAAGATTGCCTGATGCGGCTAATAGCATAAATGGTTGTTTACTCACTATTGGTTTGAATATCTTTTCTGTAAGATGTAGTTTATCATAATAAAAAACCGTTTCAGTTACCACATGCCAAAATGCATCATTACCTCTAGGAATGTCTGCACTTGCGCTACCATGTAGTTCTGATCCATCAATGATTAGTTTGTCAACATCAGTAAGATGACGTTCAGCATGCTGACGGGCTTGTTCACTCAGTTTAGTGTTGGGATTTGCAACTTCGTCGCGCCAATCATCGAATAGATTGTCTGTAACATTAAAACTAATCTGCCCCTTATCTAGCAAGCCTGATTCTTTTAATAGACTTACAAAGTAGATTCTATAACTACGATCATCTGTTATAATCCTATTAAATGAGATAAAATCATACTTGTATGATTTCTGTATTGATTTGTTATAGTTTAGCGCATAGTGGCCACGATACCAATCTAGTGCAGCGAACCCATGGAAAAAATAATATAATTTTTTAGTATTATATTTTTCTGATAAGGAATCGATATCTTTAGAAAGTTCACTTGTGATAAGCGTATAGGATGTAGGCGAAGTTCTTTTTCTTAATTCTTCTATAACATTATCTAATCGATCTTTGGAAATTTTAATATCATAAGGTAAGGAATTATTTTTTTCAAGCTCTATTAGCTCATCAGTGGAATATTTTTGATCCCAAGTAAAAATATCTAGATAAGGACCAATAAGCTGTTTTATTGCTGGTTCCTGATCATAAGAAAAAATTATTTTATCTGATACCAACCTTGATGTAAATATACTTATATCATGAATAGTTAATTGTCCTAATTTAGGGACCCCATTTGATAATGACCAAAATTCAAAATCTTTAAATAGTTCTTGATATAAAAATTCGTAAATATGATCAATTTGGAGCATGTATGTCAACTCAATTAAAAACAGTAGGATTCATTGGAATCGGTAAATTAGGTCTACCTTGTGCGGAAGTAATGGCACAATCGTATGACGTAACTGGCTATGATATTTACCCTAAGATCAGTGACAAGATCAAGATTTCTGATACTTTAGAAGGTGCAGTAAAAGATAAAGATATTATCTTCGTAGCGGTACAAACCCCACATGATCCCATTTACGATGGATCAGTTCCTAGCACACATTTAGCTAATAAAGATTTTGATTACTCTATCGTCAATCAAGTTCTAGCAGATATAAACAAATACGTAACACAAGATCAACTAGTAGTATTGATTTCAACAGTTCTCCCAGGCACTACTCGACGTGAACTCCGTCGGCACATTACCAATGCAAGGTTTATCTACAACCCATACTTGATAGCCATGGGTAGTGTAGCATGGGACATGGTCAACCCAGAGATGGTAATTATTGGCACAGAAGATGGTAGCCTGACTGGTGATGCTAAATTATTACAAGACTTCTACGCACCCCTTATGGAAAACGATCCACGCTATGCTATTGGCACTTGGGATGAAGCAGAAGCTATCAAAGTATTCTATAATACTTTTATATCAACTAAGATTGGTCTCGTTAATATGATACAGGATGTGGCCATGAAGAACGGCAATATGAATGTCGATGTAGTAACTGAAGCATTGGCCAATTCAACTATCCGCATTATGAGTCCAAAATACATGACAGCAGGGATGGGTGATGCGGGCCCATGTCACCCACGTGATAATATCGCCTTGCGTTACCTAGCTGAAGAACTAAATCTAGGCTATGATATTTTTGACACAGTCATGCATGCTCGTGAGATGCAAGCTAATAACATAGCCTGTTACTTATTAGATCTACAGGAACGCAATGACCTACCCATAGTCATACACGGTAAAGCCTATAAACCAGATGTAGATATGCTAGAAGGTAGTTATAGTCTACTGATAGGGCATTATCTAGAACGCCATGGTGCACACTTTTTTTACTGTGATCCATTGACTGATGATCCTGTGCAAGATGACACAGCGGCTATCGTATTCCTAGCACACAATCGCCAGATCACCTATGGTTATACTGGAGAACTTCCACAACAGCAATTATATTTCCAGCCAGGACACGGTAGCATCATAGTAGATCCTTGGCGCAGATATACTTCAAGAAATCCATCATACAAGGTCATACATTATGGCAATACTAGACTACGTAATCAATCTTGATCCGTGGTGGGATGATGAGTTCAAGCGTTTAAACTACCAAGAAGAATCATTCAACAATCCATTAGATACTGAGCGTTGGTTAAATATGGGCTACAGATCAAAATTTGTTGGCGCTATGTGTGACATGCGTCAACCACAACCCAGCTGGAATCACAAGTTCATTGAGTATTTTACAGGACTGGGATGGCGAGATATTGGCACTAGTTATTATCGCATGGACACAGGAACAGTATTGCCTACACATCAAGACACTTACAAACGCTATGTGGAATTATTTAATTTACAAGGCCAAGAACATCGTATCCGACGTGCTATAGTGTTCTTAGAAGATTGGAAATCTGGACATTATCTAGAACTAAAAGGCCAACCGGTAGTAGAATGGCATGCAGGATTTACTGTGGTATGGGCATACGATGATCCGCATATGGCTGCTAATATCGGGCTACAACCAAGATATACCTTACAAATTACAGGACATGTATGAAAATTTCTAGTTACAATGAATGGGGCAAACTACGTTCAGTAGTTGTTGGTTCGGCTACTAATGCCAATTGGCCTACCAATGATCCAGTATTTGCAGAAGAAAGTAAAAAAACCACTTGGACAGAAACTCCAGTACCATCAGGTGCAGTTCCACAGTGGATAGTTGATGAAACTAATGAAGATTTATCAATTTTGATAGATACATTACGACAACTCGATATTACTGTCTATCAACCCTATGATTTAGATTTCCCTAGAATAGGAGGTATGTACAATTATTGTCCAAGAGATCGATTGATAATAGCAGGAACTAAAATTATTGATCCGGCGATGATGTATCCATGCAGAGATCAGGAATTGTCAGCATTGGGATTTGTAGTAGAAGCCGCCGAAAGAATGATCACTATGCCAAGAGATCAAGGTATGACGTTAGATGCGGCCAATGTGTGCCGCATGAATGATCGATGGCTATATTTGGAAAGTCCTAGTGGTAATCGTAAGGCCTATGATTGGTTGTGTGGACAACTGCCTGAGATCAATATTGAGTTAGTGAACTTTTATAGTGGAGTACATATTGACAGTACCATAGTGCCGTTGCGTGAAGGATTAGTCGCATTAAATGCCAGCCGTGTTAATCAAGTGAATTGTCCTAAAGTATTTGATGGCTGGGAAAAGATTTGGGTGCAAGATGTAGTGGAGCAGGACTTCTACGAATATCCTTATGCCAGCAAATGGGTAGGCATGAATGTCTTAAGCATAGATGAAAATACAGTCGTCATCGACGCCGCTCAGACCCAACTTATCAAAGATCTTGAGCGTTGCGGGATCACAAGTATTCCATTAACACTACGTCATGCACGCACCTTGGGAGGTAGTTTTCATTGTGTGACCTTAGATTTAGTTAGAGAATAAGGTAAATATTAGTTACAATTTGGAAATACCTTATGCCGGCTAAGTTTGCCACATACACAGAAGCGAGTTTACACGCTTATAAATTTAATCCTAAAAGCCAAGAAGTCATTGAGCGTAAACGTGAAATCCTGACCTCGATAGCCCAACATCATAATAAGCAACCTACCAGCATATTATTTTATGGTTTCAGTCCTCTCATGTTATGTTCTACAGCTAAGATGATTGCTGTTACTGATATCAACGACGAAATAAAAAAATCTCTAGATTCAGCAGGTGTTAAATATGTGTATATCCAAGAAGCTGATTTACACGAGTATAAGAAACAATTTGATTGGGTAGTAGCTACAGATGAGTATTTTACCTTTGCTGATACAGAAGAACAGCAACTAGCAAAGATACAACAGGTAAGCGATCTAGCTAAAAATGTAATAGTAACTACTCTGCGTGATTATAAAAATCAAGACTTCCGTGATCGTGAATTTAGTCAACCATTGGCAGTGCGTAATGGCAAGGACAGTAAGATATTTTTAGAATATCATGATCACGACTATAATGATAAAAATGCCTGGAAGACCACAGTGCATGAACTGACTGGCAGTGATGTTAAGATAACAGGACCATTTAGTCGACGCAGTATGTTTTTTAAACAGATGGCAAAGTTTAGTATAGATACAGGTGCTAAAGAATTTTACGTACATAAGAATTTAATGTACAAAAGTCTCATAAAAAAGAATTATGAGCATGTGATTTCAATTAGTTTTTAATAGATAGTTTTTCGAGAATATATGGATATCAATCAACAGCTTCAACCTATCGTCACCTCACTGCTGGATAGCCTTAAAGGATCTATCGAAGCAGAACTACGCAGTAAAATCTCAGATGAAGTAGTCAAAGCCATCGCCAACACTGAAGTATCTGCCATAGTAGAACGCATAATCACTCAACGTTTAAATGAACGTGTAGCAGAATACAACATCGAAACCAAAACTCGTCAACAGCTAGAACAGACTCTGACTCAGATAACCAATCAACTTAATACAAGTTTAGCTCAATCAGCTAACGAACAGATTGCCAAAGAGATCGCACGCCGTGTGGCCGCTACTGATTTTAATGCTACTGTAGCCAGCATAGTCGAAGGCAAGATTAACAGCCTAGTACAGACTGGGGCATTTGGTCATGCCAGCATAGATCATTCTAGCATTAACTTCCAGGGATTTAAATTTTCAGGTGATATGATCGATGGCGGTATAGTCAAGAACTTTGGTAGTACGGGTATTGACGATCGTGCCAGCCAAGTGCAGATGACCTTGCTAGATCAAGCGGTAGCCTTTGAAAAGGCCATATGGTCGCCTAGTGCTATCATCAAAGGTAAACTCACAGTAGAGGGAAACCTAGTGGTGTTAGGGGATATAGACAGTACCAGCAAAGCGGCTAATACTCTGGCAGACATGGCAGTAACTAAGATAAAAAATGATACTGAACTATTAGATCTACATACTACTACAATACTAGACAGCATAGGCAAAAACGGTATCGATCTTAAACACATTACACAAGATGGCAGAGAAATAGTCAATGGTAATCAACTAGGATATCATATCACTGACAGTAATCTGCAACGTGTGGGTATGTTGCGTGATCTGCAGACACAAGGTGAAGCAGTATTAAGTGATACCTTATATGTAACAGGTAAACGTGTAGGTATCAACACACTCGAACCTAGTGCTACCTTCGTAGTATGGGATGAAGAAGTTGAGTTAGTTCTAGCCAAGCGTAGCAAAGATACTGGATATGTCGGCATGCCTAGATATCAGAGACTAGTACTGGGTGCTAATAATAAAGACAATCTCATATTGGATACCGACGGTAGTGTTGAAATTGAAAATCTACGTGTAGGCAATACTCCAATGAGTTCAGCAACAGCAATTCCGGATTACAATGCCATAACTGGTACCATAGTATGGAATGAAAATCCCGGGCACGGTGGAGTAGTTGGATGGATCTGCTTAGGCGGTACTCAATGGGCCAAATTTGGTAAGATCGAATAGATTGACATAATCAAAATTTGGTGCTATACTAGCACTATGACAGTTACTCCTTTGCGTGATGATCTAATGGTGCAAGAACAGCTACCAGCCACAAACCCATACATACGTGGGTGGCAACACATGGTAGCAGTGATCATGCTGAATCAAACTGGGCGCAAGCCTGTCAAACAAGTCCTTCCATTATTCTTAAGCAAGTGGCCCACTCCATACGAATTTACCAATTTCGCTACAGAACAAGCCGTCAAAGATGTCATATGGAGCCTGGGCATGATGAATGTGCGTTATACCCGTTTGAAACAGATGACACAGGACTACTTGACTTGGGACATGAAAGATGCTACAATGCTCTATGGTATCGGTGAATATGGTAGCCAGAGTTATCGCATATTTTTCAACAACGAACGCTTTGAACCTAAAGATAAAGAATTGAGACGCTATCTTGGCTACTAAACGAATAGGCTTTGCCTGCAAGTGGATCGACACTCCTGATCAGGTCAACGGAATAAAATCTACTGACCCTGCAAAAGAATTAAATACTGGTACAACCACTGTAGCCTGGCTCAATCGACAAACCCGCGAAGTGGCAGAGCAACGTCTCTGGGACTTAATGGTCCAGAATATTACTTCAACACAAAAACTTGTCGAACGAGTAGGTACATTAGATGAATCCCTTAGAATGGTTCGTTTATCAAGTGATATATTACCAGTATATACAGAGTCTAGCTGGAGTTATTTTTGGCGTCGCACTGACGTCCGCGATTTTTGCTCAACGGCCTTTGCTCAAGTGGGTGATGTTGCTCGTAGCCGTGGCGTCCGCCTTAGCTTTCATCCGGGGCAATTCACAGTTCTCGCATCTGATAATCCAGATATTGTCCGTAGAAGTATAGAAGAATTTGAATATCACACTGACATGGCACGCTGGATGGGCTATGGCAAGACATTCCAAGACTTTAAATGTAATGTACATATCGCAGGACGCTTAGGTCCACAAGGCATACGTGATGCCTACAAACGCTTGTCACCCGAAGCACGTAACATAATCACTATAGAAAATGAGGAGATGAAACATGGACTTGATACTTGCCTTGAGCTTTATGATCTTGTGCCTATCGTTCTTGATATACACCATCATTTCATCCGAGAAGGAGAATACATACAACTTGCTGACGCAAGAACTCAAAAGGTTCTTGAAAGTTGGCGTGGCATTCGTCCTACTTGCCATTACAGCGTATCTCGTGAAGACATTCTGGTGGGGCACGCTAGTGACAGTCTTCCTGACATGAAGGTCTTATTAGAGTCTGGACATAAGAAAAGCAAGTTACGAGCACACAGCGACTTCTATTGGAATACCGCAGTCAATGATTGGGCTTTAACATTCTTAGATAGTTTTGACATGATGTGCGAGTCTAAGGCCAAGAACTTGGCTAGTTTTGCTCTACATGCTCGGGCAAAACAGATTGGAATTCTCTAGAAAATTCTCCATACCAATCTGTGGTCAACATATGATGTTTGTTGTATTCAGCTATAGGTTTAATCTGTTCTAATATATATTCTTGTGGCTGTGTCATGAGATATTTTACTTGATCATAAGCCATAGCGTAACGGCGTTGTTGATCTGGCTCCTCATCATAGCTTTCATCTATGATATCGTTAAAAGTTCGGAATCCTAGATTATGTAGATTCCTAATATAGTGTTGCCCACTAAACGCTATAAATAATCTTTCTGCTAGTATAGGTTTTACTGTCTTTTCTGTATAAAAAGTATAACTATTCATGAAGTTAGTTTCTGTGATAATGCTATAGGCAGTTTGATTATAAATGTTCACAGGTACAACTTGGCTTACACTGATCTTTTGACCTTCCAGTTCAACCTGTTCGATAGTGAAATTTATTGGCTCTTTAGGAATGCCTAATCCTTCTAAATCCCAAGTGTATTCTTTATTTGGTCGATCTTGTATGGCTTTAGCAGTAAAATCATGATCATACAATCCCTGACTAAAATCTCGCATATAGGTTAGAATAACATCATCCTGGTGATTGATCATGAGTTTATAAACTATATCACGATGACTACGAGGTTGTCCTAGCAAGACATCAAAAGATTTAGTCTTTACTGAGTAGGGATTTAGTTTATCTAAAAATTTTGGAGATAATTTATAAAATTTTACTGTAGTTAAGAACCAATCCATCCATTGATGAACTTTACTGTATTCAGGACGTCGATTCAGATACCCGCAAAGAAAATAGGTGATATTTAAGCGGTCATTTTGTCGTATGAATTCATAAGTCCTGTTATGTAATTCAGAACATAAGATAATGATCTGTTGACAATCACGCACTCTTTCAATCTTACCAACGAATTGATCACCATACCCTCCTTCCCAGGGAAATGGTACATGGAAAACAGCACTTTTTGGTCCAGGCGATTGGACGAACATCTCAAAATCTCTGGTATAAGTTTGATTAATTTGTTCTAAATGGTATTGGCAAACATCTGTATCAGCATAGATAATCATAGCATTATTTAACCTTGATTTTGGTTGACTTTTTGGTTTTTTGAGTGTATAATGTTACACATAGACAATAAGAAATGGAGCTAAAATATGTTTGAAACCTGCGTAAAACAACTGGTAAAAATTACTCTAAACAAGACCGTAACTACAGAATTCTATAACGGTACTCTGTTTGTCCGCACTATTACTGAAGATCAAGCCCGTTCAGTGTTCCATGCACTAAGCAAGAGCTTGGGCTTGGGCAAAGTAGAAGTCCACTCTATAGGTGATACGGGCGAATTTGCTTATGATTTTGTATAATAAAATCAATGACTTACAAAACCCTAAAATAGACAGATTTTGGTTGACAAACCAGTATTTTGAGTGTATAATACTACGTATAAACAATAAAAAAGGAGCAATAAATGACAGTAAAAACATATAAAGTAGCAGGTGTATCACTATTAAACGGCAAATATAAAGTGCGTTATGCTAACAATAAAAGCCGTGCTAAAGTATTGGCTAAGAATGGTCATACTAATATTGAACTAGTAACACTCAAAGAAGCGTTACCTAAAGAAGATATCATTGATCAGCTGTTGAACCACACGTTCAAAACAGCAGAAGCTAACCAAGCGATCAAGTTAGAAGCTAAGGAATTAGGCTTCAACGTATAAGGTTATGGGTCGGGTAATGGCCAGGCCGGTTATTATGCAGTAAACTGTGCGAGAACTAAATGCAGACTAACGCACAGGCCCTAGTGGTAGCATACTAGTTTACCGGATTAAATACCCAGAATTTGATGTTGAATTAACCGCAAGCCAAACATCAAAACCCACCAAACAAGTCAACATCCCCAGGGCATTTGCGTCCTTTAGCTGATGACTATAAAAGAGAGCTATAAAATTGCCGCAGTCTTAGTTTGCTGGTTTTTAGACTTAAAACGGAAAACCAGCACTAATTTTTTAACAAGGAGCAAGTATGACATATTCAATTTTAAATGCGATTTCATTGGCGGCTATTCTGGTAGCTGTATTTTTCCTTGGCCGTGCCTATGAGATCATGCAACAGATCAAAAAAGATACCAAAGAATGGAGCAAGAAGTAATGTCTATTTACGATCCAGTAGATGATGCTCGTTTAGAACGAGAACAACCTAGACAGCGTATCGTAGCATGGAGCATTGTAGCAGTTTGGGACAATGGCGAAGAAGAACAGATCACGGATATCCCAGATGATGTGGCTATGACGGTTGATGAATGGTTGACAGAAGTTGAAGAAGAACAACTTGAATTCAATGGTGAGGGGATATAATCATGGGATTAGACATGTATGCTTATTCAGCTAACAAAGCTGGTGCCCAAACAGAATATTGGGACAATGGTGAGCTTAATAAAGAAACAGGTGAATTTGTTAGCACCTGCACTAAACCAAAAGAACTAGCCTACTGGCGCAAACACCCAAACCTACATGGTTGGATGGAACGCCTTTGGGAAGAAAAAGGTCGCCCAGGTGCTGAAAGTAATACTGAAATGTTTAATGGTATCGAGCTTGAGCTAGAATGGCATGATATCGAAAACCTAGAAGCAGATATTCTGGACGATAACTTACCAGGTACCACGGGATTCTTCTTTGGCGATGACAGTGATGACTATTACAAGGAGCAGGATCTTGAGTTTGTCAAACAAGCCAAAGCGGACTTGTTCTTAGGCCTGAAAGTGTATTATAATAGTTCATGGTAGATAAAACTAAATTAGAAGAACTACAAACACAGATTGGCTTGGTCCATGATATCATGCGCCACACTGATGCGAAAGATCCCCGCATGGAACAGTTACGTGAATTATTGGCTATAATGTATCAGGAATTAAATAAGTTACAACCAGCAATGGATAAATTAAGTAAACCACTATTAAGTGAAGACAGCCTATGACCGTGAAAGAAATGAAATTAAATGATGACTTCGTTTATAACAATGAAGAAGAAGCAGAAATGGGTCAGCTTCATGCGATCCATAACAACATGAACGCTATCGCTAATGTGCGCCGTCAATTAGAAGTTCAAGCCCAACAACCAAGCCTAACACACTGTGAAGAGTGTGGGGATGAGATTCCAAAGAAAAGACAGGAGTTAATTAAAGGTGTGCGTCTTTGTGTTTTCTGTCAGCAGATGCACGAACGTCGTTAAATATAGTAATGAACAATATATGTTATCATCCTTGGGTAGGATTAGATATTTCTCCTCAGAAAGAATTTAGACCCTGCTGTAAATATCCAAAGTCTTTAGCTGATAA
>Ga0315903_10003605_pt1 | contig 21307 bp, 15 predicted proteins | sample LakEriMetagenome_7_FD_203524 | JGI IMG/M metagenome (GOLD analysis project Ga0315903, IMG submission 203524) | Freshwater fungal communities from buoy surface, Lake Erie, Ohio, United States - Buoy 2 MA119 | ecosystem: Environmental > Aquatic > Freshwater > Lake | place: USA: Lake Erie, Ohio... | reverse complement strand
AGGTTAAATCAGCATCACCAGAACCACCTTGATTCGCATTGGCAAATGATGTTTGAGGATTATTTACCCCGCTCATTAATCCGAATGTAGCGGCAACACCTGTGGTTAATACAATACCACTATCTATGCTTAAATTAGAAGATACAGCATTAAAAATTCCAGATTGATTGGAATTGCATTGAAGAGTTGGGTTTGTAATATAAACCCCGGTTCCTATCAGTTTTTGAGCCAATACCGATGCGGTGTTGTTATTAGTAACAATTATTTGGGAAAGAGTTGTGTTGCTTGATACACCTACTATAAGCAGGCATAATAATCGTAACAAAATAAATCGTAAAATTCCTTTCATACAAACTCGTAGATATTTTTACTAATAATCGTCTATTGTGAGTTGAATCTGGCCTAAACTGATGTGCAAAATAATGTTAATTACTTAAAAAACAACTTTTTAGATATTAAATTTATGTTTTACACCTCAACTATAGGCTCAAACATCGATGAAGCCTGTATTTTCTCCGATGAATGAACCTTTTGCTATTATACTATAAAATTCGACGCGCTATTCAACTGATAAAAAACTAAATGCATCCGTCGTATTGAGCTTCATACTACTCATCCAGTTTTCTTCTCCTGGATTTGACATCCGGTTGTTGTCAACATTAAAATCTATTTGAGGCGAATTATACATCTTATTTAAATCAAACTGGAGTTTCATGATACGATTCTTGCCATTTACCGATAATGTAATAGGCAATGTAACCTCACTTAATGCAGTATCTAGGCCCAAATGAAAAAGAACACTATTATTCAGATTGTTTACATCTTTAAAATTACCTTCATGCTTGAAAAAAATATAGCCGAAGTTCCACCCCCAAGACATATTGTGAATTGGGTCTAAATCGCCTGTTCCTAGATTCTTATTTTGTACTTTATCTACACCTAAATTAAACTTTAAACCCGTGTAATTGCCATTTGGAACATTACTAGCTTCAACGGTTTTGTAATCGTTGTCGAAAGCATTTATCAAATCATAATTTTTCAATTCAAATTGCGAACCATCATCCTTTATCAAAACAACATGGGTCACATAGTATTTTAGTAAGTCTACACTATAAAGATTTCCAGCCGAATTGGTATATTTCATTACACCCTTTTCAATAGCCTCATTACCTACTACATTATTAAATTGTATGCTCACATTGGCTTTATCCCCACCATTGCTAGGTGGTATATTCGTATCATCTGAGCTTTTCTGTTTACATGCTTGTGTAATACCCACCAATACAAACAGAGAGAAAATGATAATCTTTTTCATAATACAATAGAATTTGAAAATTAAAGATACGCGATTTTTACCTTACACAGATGTCTTCCACCTTTATAATGCCTACACAACATAGCCCAGGTCATAAACTCGTAAAAGCATATTGTATAATATTGGCTCCCATTTGCAAGGCTTGGCGGCGTTTTTCTTCTGGGTCTTTATGCACCTCGGGGTCTTCCCAACCATCGTTTAAATCAGTCTCTACCGAATAAAAACACACCACACGCCCTTGATAAATTAAGGCATAACCTTTAGGTGGTTTATTATCATGCTCATGTATTTTGGGTAAGCCGTTGGCAAAATCGTATTTCTGGTGATAAATAGGATGCGAAAATGGAAGTTCGACAAAATCGAGCTCTGGAAAAACTTTCTTCATAGCGGGGCGTATATATTTATCTAAACCATAATTATCGTCCACATGCAAAAAGCCTCCACCGATAAGATAGGTTCTTAGGTTTTGTGCCTCTACATCATTAAATGTAATACGTCCATGCCCCGTAGCGAATACAATCGGGTAATTTAAAATTTCGCGACTGCCTGCTTCTACCTGCGCCTCTGTTTGTGAAAGTTGAGTGCCTAAATTACTGTTCGCAAATTTTGATAAATTTTTTAAGGCTGTCGGGTTGGCATACCAATCACCTCCACCTCCATACACCAATAAGCCTAGCTGCAAATTTTGAGCTTCGACCCAATAGGATAGCGTGCCAAGTAAAAAGACAAATACTATTTTCTTCATGATTGATTTTGTTTAGCATTAAAAACTGCACAAGCAAATAATCCTGCGGTTTCGGTTCGTAAGCGATTTGTACCCAAACTTACCGCGTGAAAATTGGCTTGCAAGCACAAATGTATTTCATCTTCGGTGAAATCACCCTCTGGTCCAATAAGTATTGTCGCATTCTTGTTAGGCGTCAATGCATCTAATAATGAAACTCGTTGCTTTGCTACCTCACAATGTGCGATATACTTTTCGGTTTCATCAAGCGTAATTAGCTCTTCAATTGTGTGGTTTGTTTTTAATACGGGTAAATAAGTTTGCTGCGATTGCAACATGGCAGCTATCATAATTTTCTCAAGTCGTTCGGTTTTTATATGATGACGTTCGCTGCGTTTTGTAACTAAGGGCACAATACTGTGAATACCCATCTCGGTAATTTTTTCAACAAGCCACTCAATGCGTGCTGCATTTTTAGTAAATGAAATGGCAATTGTTAATTGAGGTTGCATAACTGGTGCTAATTCTTCACTCAGGACGCTGAATTGAAAACTCTTTTTCTGGATACCCGATATTTCAGCTAAACATTTTAATCCTTTGCCATTTGTAAAAAATATTTTTTCGCCTTCTTGCATACGCAATACTTGAGTAATGTGATGCGTGGTTGCATCACTACAAAATATTTCGTGTGAGGATTCGAAACTTTCATAAAAAAATGGATAACTCATTTGCCAAAAATACGGCATGCCATGATTTAATGCCGATTGGATTTTTGTAACACTGATTGGTATTGCTGTAAGCTTCCTTCCTCATCAATATCATCGGCACAGGCAGACCAATTTTTCGGCATAATACCGATTAGACAAATGTAACAGATTAAAATTTCGTTCCTCCATTTAATCTAAACATTTGTATCCATAAGCATTTACCACTTTTGTCAAGCGAAATGTATAATATAAACTTAATGTCAAAAGGGTATAAGATTAGGTTTGCATCACCAGAAGCTATAATTCAATATTTTGCAAATATTGAAAACATCTTCTAATTCGTCTGGTTAACAATTAACGAGACATCTAACACGCTAGAATTTTCGTTCCTCAAATCCTATCATGTAATTTGGGTTTAACGGATAATCATGCAAATTCTAACTCGACAAATTAGTATGCGATACTGGCTCAATATGGCTCTCGTATTTTATATCTGAACCTTTTAGCTACTTTCGTACTTTAAAATTCGGTTCAAATTTATCACTCAAAATCACTTCTTCATTTCTACTATCCCTTTCAACTCATTCAATTTCATTAAAGCTTCTACAGGTGTTAAGCTATTGATTTCCACGCTCTCTAATATTTCTTTAATGCGTTTCAAATCCTCTGCCAAACCATCAAAGATATTAAGCTGAAAATTTTGAGTTGGTATTTTTTTCACATTTGTACTCAGCCTTTCATGAACATTTTTTTCTTCTAACAACTCCAATATTTCATTCGCTCTTTCTACTAGACTTGTTGGCATGCCAGCCATACGAGCCACATGCACACCAAAGCTATGAGTACTTCCGCCTACTGCGAGTTTGCGTAAGAAAATAATTTTGTTCCCCAATTCCTTATGTGTAACATGAAAATTTTTGATGCGTTGTAATTTATTTTCTAGTTCATTCAACTCATGGTAATGCGTTGCAAAAAGCGTTAAAGGTTTATTTGTATGATTGTGCAAAAATTCGGCAATACTCCACGCAATACTAATGCCATCGAATGTACTTGTACCACGGCCTATTTCGTCCAACACAATTAAACTCCTATTACTAATATTATTAATAATACTTGCTGTTTCATTCATCTCTACCATGAAGGTACTCTCGCCACCACTTAAATTATCGCTAGCACCTACACGTGTAAATATTTTATCGGTTAATGGTATGTGTGCTTTTTCGGCAGGTACAAAACTGCCTGCATGTGCCATTAAGGTTATTAAAACCGTTTGTCGAAGTAAGGCACTTTTACCACTCATGTTAGGGCCTGTAATAATAATAATCTGTTGTTCGTCTTTATCTAAATTTACTTCGTTGCTTACATAACTTTCGCCTACTGGTAAATTTTGTTCTATGACGGGGTGCCTACCTGCAACAATCTCCAGTGCGTAATTTTCGCTTACTATGGGTCGTTTGTAATTAAATTGTATCGCGTTTTGTGCAAAGCAAAGCAAACAATCGAGTTGTGCAATCCAGTTAGAGTTGAGTTGTATGGGCTGCACATAGTCATTTAACTCAATTAATAATGTATCATAAATTTGCATTTCGAGCACCAGCATTTTCTCTTCGGCACCCATTATTTTTTGTTCGTACTCTTTCAACTCGGGTGTTATATACCTTTCCGCATTGGCTAAAGTTTGTTTCCGAATCCAGGTTTCGGGCACTTTATTTTTATGTGTATTGGTTACTTCCAAATAATACCCGAATACATTGTTGAAGGAAATTTTTAAAGACGGTATGCCTGTTTCTTCAATCTCGCGTTGTTGTATTTGCAATAAATACTCTTTGCCGTTTGATGAAATTTTGCGCAGGTCGTCTAATTCGGTGTTTATGCCAGTTTGTATCAACCCTCCTTTATTTGCTAATGCGGGTGGGTTCTCAACCAAGGTGTTTACAATTTTATCTCGAATCAAAGCACATGCATTCAATTGTTCGTGACAACGTTGTATCCAATCATCTTTGAGTGCTTGTGTAAGTTTTTTAATTTCATCCACACTTCGCAATGCCCTGGCAAGTTGTAATACTTCACGTGGCGAAATTTTGCGTAGCGGTATGCGCGCCACAATACGCTCCATATCACCAATCTGCTTAATATGGTTACTGATGGTTTGACGCAATTCATTTTCGCGAATAAAAAAATCGGTAGTGTTGTATCGCTCTTCTATTTTCTGAATGTCTTGCAACGGAAATACCAGCCATCGCTTTATCATGCGTGATCCCATAGGTGAAATGGTATTGTCCAACACCTTTAATAAGGTATTCCCATTCACGCGATTGCTTTCTAACAATTCAAGATTTTGAATCGTAAATCTATCCATCCATAAAAAGTCGTTACGTGTTATTCGATGTATAGAACTTATATGTCCGAGTTGCTGATGTTCAGTATCTTTTAAATAATGTAAAATGGCACCTGCCGCAATAATCGCGTTGGGCAAGTCATCAATACCAAAACCTTTTAACGACAGTGTTTGAAAATGCTGCAACAAGGTATCAAGTGCATATTGATTACTGTAAATCCATTCATCCAAGGTATAGGTATAATACGATTTACCAAATTGCTCTTCGTAAATAGATTTTTTTTGTTTTTGAAAAATGACCTCCGATGGTCGAAAGCTTTGCAACAATTTATCGATGTATTCCGCATTGCCTTCCGTACAGAAAAATTCACCTGTTGACACATCTACAAATGCAATACCATATTCATCAGCATTGATATGAATGGAGGCTAAAAAATTATTGGTGTTATTATCTAAGAGTTTATCGTTGGTAGCGGTACCCGGTGTTACCAATTCGGTCACGCCTCGTTTTACAATTCCTTTGGCGAGTTTAGGATCTTCGAGTTGATCGCATACCGCTACGCGATAACCCGCTTTTACCAATTTATGCAAGTAAGTATCGAGGGCATGATGCGGAAAGCCAGCCAGCTCCGATGCTTCGGGGTTTCCGTTGTTTCTCTTGGTAAGTGTGATACCTAAAACTTTGGCTGTAATCACTGCATCTTGTCCGAAGGTTTCATAAAAATCGCCTACTCGAAATAACAATATCGCATCGGGGTATTTCGCCTTGATGCTATTATGTTGTTTCATTAATGGAGTTTCGACACTCGCTTTTGCCATAGGGCTGCTAAGTTATAATTTATGTTTGAAGTAGCAGAAAAAATTGATTGGATTGATACTCTGTTATGAACCTTACCTATAGTTTTGTATTGTGGTTGAAAAATTTTAATCTCCTCTTTAATGTTGATTTTTCTATTCAATTAATAATTTACGTTCACTAATTTTTCTCGCACAGATTACACAGAACCATACAGATAAGAGTATAGTTAATTTAAAAAAATCTGTATCTATTTGTGAAATCTGTAAGCATATAGAATGAAGTTTATTATTTCTCATACAGAACAGTTTCATGAGTGAAGTAACACAGATATATTATTACACAAATTCCCATTTTCGTGTTTAATGTCATTTACCATCATAATAAGCAATGAATAGAAACGACTTTATCATTAGAAATAATATTATTTAGTAACTTGTGGTTTAAAAATATACTTATGCAAAAGTTAGCACTACTCCTTTTATTCATCTCTTTTACTATCTCTTGTAAAAAGAAAGATAAACTTAACACACTTATCGAAGCAGCGAGTTTCACTTGGAATTATAAAGGCATTAAGCATACTGGTATTAATCCTTATGCGGAAAACGAAAGCGGTATTATAGTACGAATACATGGAGATGAAGACAACTTCAACACATTAATGCTATTTACAAGATCGACTGCGCCAGGTGTATATTATGCCGATGCAAGCGATACGGTAAATGGAGCCGTTCTTACTTATACAAAAAGTATAGACACGATTATGTTCGTAATGACACCCGCTGGCAAAATAGATATTACATCCAATGCAAATAATAAGTTGAGTGGTTCTTTTGATTTAATAACTGAAGAAGGAGAAGCATTAACAGGCTCGTTTCAACATGTTCCTTTACTATAAATGCCGTGTTTATAAATTTTGATTTTTTACAACGTTTAAGGAATCAACCAACTAATCGGATACTTGTGAATTAATGCTGTACCACAAACTTTTTAATCTGACGATGACCATCAATACTTAGCTCGCAGAAATAAATACCATTAGCTAGATGATTGGTATTTAGCTTAAAGCTTTGTTTGCCTTTAGTGCGTTGCATAGCTTCAAAATTGATATTATTAGACATAATTTGCCCTATCTCATTTCGTATTTTAATACTCACATCCGCATCATAATACAAGGTGAAACTAACGTTAAACGACTCATTACAAGGACTAGGAAACAATTCCCACGAATCGAAGGTTGTGTTGTAGATATTAGGGTTTTGGCTTTTGTTAGGCGGAGTGAAAATAATATTACCTAAACTATCGTAAGAATAATTTGGACCTAAACCTATAATTACTGTGTCCACATTATTAGTGTATATAACAACAAAAGCATTAGAATCAATTATTGGTTCATCATCTCCTTCAAACTGTTCCAAGCTGTCACTTTCATTCTGAATATTAACTATAGTATCTGTTTCCCCACCATCAAAATATTCATTTGTCATAGAGTCTGTTTTCCAAGATACATATGATGAATTAGGAAGTTGATTTATTGCTGGATTACAATCATATGGTTTAATAATTGCTCTAAATACAGAACCTGGTTTTGCTTTGAAGCCAGGTTTTAGCTTGATATCTGAACCTGCACTAAAAACTAGATTACCTGATGAAGTTACTTGTGTATTAGTACTTTCAATTGAGAATACAGCTTTTCTCTCAATTGGATATGTGTGTGAACCAAATTGGTAAGTATTATTATTATCATAAGGATTAGGTAAGGAGGTGTAAGGGAAAGTACGATTATTAAAGTAGGTTCTCACTCGTGAATTATAACCACCAGCGAAATATTTTAGCCGATATAAATTATAAGCGAGCATATAATCTAAACCCATGAACTCTTTTAATTGCCCACCTATTCCTCCATACTCTTTATGAAATGCCCATCTATCTTCCACCATCCATTGTCCAGGTGGTTGCCAAGGATTGCCGTTTGTGGATGCAATATAATTTTGGCAATCAAGATAACCTGAAGGATTTATAGATTGGTAACAATTACATCCACAATTCAATTGGTTGAACTCATTGCGCCAATACGACTCACTTAGCACCGGATTATACCCATTTATAAATGAACTTACTAATTCATACAGTTCCTTTTTATAAGTTTGCGATATTGAATTTATACGTTGTTTACCCATTGGATCTAATACAGTTGAGCCTATGTTAGAGAAAAAGTTAATGATATTAAGTGGATTGTATGAAGGTTGATTACCTGCGCTACGACCTGTTGAAGCCAACTTGAGGAACATGCTGACTACATATGCTCCTTCATGAGAAGCACAAGACTGAGTATTGGGTGTGGTCGGTTGGTTAAAACAATCATTACCTGGTATCCAAATAGGTTCGTAAGAATTAATACCTAAGGCAGATTGTACCGATAATGGTATTGGAAAACCTACGAAAACACTCGTATTATTAAGGGCTAACAATTTCTTATAAGTATTCCAAGTAGCAACACCTAAAGATTGACTATATAGATTATGATGTCCAAATTGATGTAAGATGGTATTTCCATTGATATAGTTTGCTGTACTAGCGATTCCATAGCTAAACCAAAGGGCGTTTTGCCCACGACAAACTCTTTTTTGTTGATCAGGATCAACGATAACCCAAGAATTTGTTGTCCCTCCTGTTCTAACATAATTAACTATTCTGTTTGAAATTTCGCGGCTTTTTGGCCGCAATGCCATGCCATTATAAGATACATTATCAGGTAAACATTTGCGCATTAAGGCAAAGCCAAATAATAAGCCAATCACTTCATCTTGACTCATGGCATTCGTAAATTTGGGGTTAGCATTTGAACTTCCATCACAAGAAGACTGCTCTAAATGGTTACATGAAATTGCCGATTTAACAATATCATAGTTTTTGCCAGTTGTATTAAGTTGAGCCATATTATCTACATCGCTCCTTGCAAGAAATCCATTAAGATTTGGCGAATTTGCCGTACCAGGATACATCGTTTCACCTTTGGCATCTAGGCGCTCAATAGCTTTTAGTGCGTAATAAATTTCTTTTTCTGTTTGAATCGTGCTTGAGCCTTCTCTATTTAACAAAGCCCACTCGGTAGCTAATACGGCAAGATAATTACCCATTTGCATGAGGGTATTATCGGTAGTGTAAACACCGCCTTTAAGATCTTTGCCATCACGAGGGTCGATTAAAGGTGTGTAGCCAGTGGTTAGATTGCCAGTAGCAGCATCGTATGTAGCAAAGATTGGTGATGTGGTGAAATAGCTTAATTGGTGGCAGTCACCTGTTAATGCAAAATCGCCATCATCTCTCCTTACCAAAGGTCTTCGGTAAATAAACGGCAAATTTTTACCATCCCCTTCTCCTTCATGTATATAGCCATTGTATATATCCTTGTTGTTATTATCGCCAGTAAATCGGCCTCTAAGTTTCCAATACTTCATTTCGTTGCTGCCAAATTCTTGCCAAGTTTGCGAAAAAGCAAAAATAGAAAGGAAGCTCAGTATCAATGTCAAAATAGGTAATTTCATTTTATAGTAATTTAAAATAGTTTTGAACAATGCTATCACCGCTTCTAGAAGAAATGGTAATTTTAAATTCACTTTCTGTTAGTTTAGAAATTATGTATTCTCCTGGAAAAAAGGAATATTGATGTAAATGGGCGGGTATAATACTAAACCTGTTTGTTATATTTGAATCCATATCCGTATATCCTAATAAGAATTTGTCAATTGTTGGAAATTTCCATCCGCAATTAGATTTAGGTTGATTAGTTATGTTTAAATCGCATCTAAATATATCTTGGCTAGTTGCAGACTGTTTTGGTAACTTTTCATTTGTAAAAAACACTTTATACTCACCAAAAATTTGGTCAATGCTATCGGTATAATCTTGTCCATTGAGGGTTACTTTATCTAATACCCACCATTTATCACACAATCTTTCAGTTGGAGTTTTTTTCGTTCGTTCACCATCTTCTGGGAATTCGTGTTGCCATTTTTTACAACTTATATTAAACAAGCTTAATATGGCTATTGTAAATAGTATTATCTTTTTCATGTTACTTATTTTTTTAATTCTAAGATACTTATTTTTTGTTGCAATGCAGCTACTTGCTTGTTCAATTCAATGGTGTATAGGGTAAGTTCTTCTATTTTTTGTAATAGGGTTGCATCCATTTGCCCTAAGTTAATACCTGTGCTTACTATATTTTCAGCTGAAGGCAAATCGGGTAAATGCTTGTTAGCTTTTGCTAAAAAAGGAATCTAAATGCGCTTGAAAAAAGTCATTAATTTTTGTTTGCTTCTTCGTGCATCCACCAATCAATATAGGCATCGAGTTTGCAAGCTAAGAAGTAAGGCAGGTTCATAAGTTTGTATGGTTTGCCTTCAGGTGTTTTCACCTCTTCGATACTCATTTTATTGGCAAGTAACCTGATGGCATAAGGGTGTTGGCTTTTGTTTACAAATTGATGTAAAGATTTAAGCTTGCCTTGTGCACCTGATTTTATTTCGATTGGAATTAATTTGCTTCCATATGTTATTAAAAAATCAATCTCTGCTTGATTACTCGCGTTTTCTTGTACCCAAAATGAAGGCTTATACAAAAGTGAATGATGCTGCGCCATATACTCTTGGGTCACTATTTGTTGTATGATTTTGCCTCTGTAAAAATCGCTGTAGTCATTTACACGAATCATTTCGACATGCAGTTGTAATGCATAGTTGAGCAAACCAACATCTAAAAATTGTAAGCGCGGTTTGCGTTTTAAATCCCATAAAATGGGTGCCGCAAGATTTGTAGTAGGGTAAACCAATCGAATCAAATAACTCATATCCAATGCATGCAAAGCTTCTCCCACCTCTCGCGATTTATAGTTGGATGCACCAAAGTGCTGAAAAGTAATTCTATCTTTTTCCATCGGTGCCGAATCTATAACATGTCGGATTACAGATTTATTGCTTGTATTTCTTCCATATTTTTCTACATCACTTTTATAGCCTAACCATAGGTTTTCATAGGTTTGTTTCAGGCTCACAAAATCTTTGGTTTCGATATATTGTGCAACAACTTCTGGCATGCCTCCCACCCGAATGTATTGATGAAATAAATTTAAAAGAGGTTGTACTGCTGCGTCATTAATTGGAATTTGTTGCAAAGCTTGCCATGCAGCTTGATTATTTGATGCTTCTAAAAATTCTTCGAAATCTATAGGATGTAAAATATATTGTTGTACTCGCCCAACAGGAAATGATGTTATATCACGAAGTGCAAATTCTAGCAATGAACCTGCGGCTATTATATACAACAATGGTTTCTCTTCGTAAAAATAACGTAACCACTGAATCGCTTTTTCGCATTCTTGTATTTCATCAATAAATATTAAAACTTCAGGCTCATTTGAAAGAATATTAAATCGAATGAATAACTGATCTATTAATTCAATAACGGATCCTGCGTGTTCGAAAAGCCTTTTATCTTCTTCCTTTTCTAAGTTGAGATAGATGTAATGCTTAAATTGCTTCGCAAATTCATTTACCAAAGTAGTCTTTCCCACTTGGCGTGCACCCCGCAATACCATGGGCTTGCGTTTAGTGTCGCGTTTCCAGTTTGTAAGCGCTTGTAAGCCTTTCCTTTTTATCATTTGTTACAAATTCAATGCAAATTTGAGACATTTTTGTTACAAATTCAATGTATTTTTATAAATTCTTGTCACAAATTCAATGCACTTTATCTATTTTTTTGTCACAAATTCAATGTATTTACTTCTCAATAACTGATTTATAAAGATCTATGCCTTGTTTGAGTATCATTTTAATTCGCGTAATTGGTAAATCTTTATTTACATCCATAAGCATAATTTTAATTCGCGCCCTTTTTTCTTGTAGCATAAAATCTTGTGTGAAATACTTTCCTTCTATCATACCTATATAAGGTTGCTTATACTTTTTATGTACCCACAAATAGCAAAACATTTTGCCTTTGTAATAAAAAAACGGCATGCCATATTTCCATTCGCTCGTTATATTTTTATCTTGCTTGAGTATAATTTCTTTCAACGCAATTAAACAGCTTAATAAAGGCTCATCAAACTTTTGAAAAAATTTGTCGAGTTCTTTCATTGCTTATTGTTTTATAAATATAAAAAATGGCCCATTGGGAAATTGACTTGATTCGTATTGAATTTGGACAACGTTCAACTCATTATGTGATAAATCACTGCGTTTCAAAATGCTTCTTTTTTGATAGCTTCTATTTATTTGATTGCTGTCGATAAAACTTTCAATACTAATATTCATATCTAATGGATTCACTATTTCTCCTCCATCGAAATCAAATAAAAGATGATTGGTTTGTGCTAATTTATCTAGACTAAATGTAGATCTATTTTTATCTAAACTTGCAGTTACATTATTCAATGAAAAGCCATAGTAATTTACAAATTGTACTTTATAATGTTTTGATTTTTTACAAGCTGAGAAAAAACAAGCTACAAAAACTAAAACCAATATCGAGATGACACGGATGATTAGCTTTCTATAAGTTTCGGTAAACACTTATATTTTTCAATCAGTAAAGTATCATAATAATCTGCTTTCGCAAATAAATCTCGCAACATTCGCTCACCACTTTCGGCACTCATATCCATATCGTAAGTGGAGCTACTTAAAATAATATCTTGTGCCATTACACTAAATAACATGCTTTTCATAATCGCATTTTCGCGTAGCATAAACTCATAAACCACTCCAATATTTTGTTTTGGCAAATGACACAAATAAGCATCACCCGTTATAAAAAAAGTATTCGGATTGTAATTCAGTTTAATGGTTGCACTTCCTTCTTTCACTTCCCAAGTGTTCGCTGCAACGCGAGCCAACTCCTTGTCCTTGCCTAATCGAGCTAGTATGTCTTCAATTGTTTTGGCTACTCCTGTTACCTCTGGGTCTTCGTCTTTATATTTTATCAACTCAATTTTAGTACCACAACTTGGGCAATATTCACCATCAATATTTTGCTTACTTACAAGTGTTGAGCAAGCATGACACCGTACCATGCTTTCCCCCTTGTGCGGCATGTATTGTTCTAACGCTTCGCGCAAAATGCTACTTGGTAAGGCAAAACCTAAGTTGTCGCCGCCGCGAATAATAAATGTGTTTACACCGATTACTTCTGCATCTAAATTCAACAAAGGTCCGCCGCTATTACCCGGGTTGATTGCCGCATCCACCTGAATATATTTTAATCCATTATACACTCTATCCACTCGCGAAATAACGCCTTGTGTAGAACTATAATTTAATCCATACGGATGTCCCATGGCTACTACTTCATCCCCATCTTTCAATAAAGAATAATCAGCTAATTGAATGGGAGAAAAACTGACCCCTTCAGGTGCAGTTAGAAAAGCCAAATCATATTTACTATCAATAAATAATACTTTCGAAAACTGTTTTTCAAAGCCCTTGCCTTTAATAGTTACATCGCCAACATTTTTTACAACATGCTGATTGGTAACAATCAAATCGTAATCATGCAAATAAAAGCCAGTGCCTGTTGCATGCTGTGTAGCAATTTGAATTAACGATGGTTTGATTACATCTATGATCTGATTGGTGGTCATTGTAATGTATTAATTATTTCGCTATTACACGTTGCGATGCGAGTTGTTTGTCTTTAGTAGTCATACGAAAAATGTATATTCCTGTGGGTAATGGCTTGGTTGAAAAACTAAATTTATTTTTACCAAGCTTAGGTGTTGTTTTCAAAAGTTCTGCTACACGTTGACCTTGCATATTGTACAATTCGAAAGTAATTGGCTCTTCTTTTGTTACATCAAATAAATAATAAAAATTTTGCTCAATTGGATTGGGAAATACTGCATTTTCTTGCTTAATATCTGCTATTGGTAATGGTGGTGGGGCTAATGAATCTTTATTTTCAATTACGCTTATCCATGTTTGATAACTTCCAGCACCACAAGTACCGGCGAGGTATGCTTTATCAGGATTATTGTATAGTTTTTGAATATTTGTATAATCGCCCCAGCGTTCCGTAGAATCAGTATATTGATCTACAGAATTGATTCCTTCTTTGGTGGCCACTATATTAGAAAAAGTACCATAAGCATCTTTATATACAATACTAGTGCCTGGAAAGCTGTCTGTGATACAATGCGAAAATGTAAACAACACACGATGGTCGGTTTGTGACGAACCCATATAGGTCATGGAGGGGTACCCATACTCTCTTTCGGGTGTTGAAAATATCTTGGCTTCCACTCTTGGTGTATCAGCACTAATGTTTTTAATGGTTGATAAGCAAACAGCAGCATTCGTATAATCGGTATTGATGGTGTTAGATCCAAAATGCAAATAATCATTTTCATAAATAGCGGCTAAAACACGGGCATCGTTAGTCATCAAGTAATTACCTTGTGTTGGTGACAGTGATGATTTTTTTTGTATCGCGTTGGGCGGAAATCCATATTTAATAGGCATTTTTAATAAACGTTGTTTCAGTTCAGCCTTGCCAGAACTGAGTGAGTTGGTTATTTCGGTTACAAATAATGAATCGTTCTCATCAGCCACATTTCGAAGTGTAAGGAAATACATATTGTCGCCCATGTTTGTACTTTGATACTTGGCAGGACAAATATTTCTTAAATTAGTGCCGAACATTTTTATGTCACTCCACAAATCATATTCGAGTGAATCGCCCGCATAGCCTTTTTCTTTATCAATTTGCCATATAACACTTTGCTTAAAACCTACCGTCCAGCTAATATTATCTTTTACTTGATTAAAAGTCATGAATAAATCTTTATCTGTAATTGCAATAATTGGGTAATCGCTCCATGTAGAGTCGTTAAATGAATTGCCATTGAGTGTATATAAATTCCAAGCACCTTTAGGATCATTTGTTTTTGAAAAAGCGACTAAAATTTTTGAGGTTGTGCTTAATGCAGTAACAAAGCAAACCATTATAAATCTATCTGCTTTGGGGTCGTACAATACACGCGGGTCTGAGAAACCTGTAAGACCTAGGGGACTAAAAAATGCGCTTAAACTCCTATTGTATAAGCTTTTGCCGGTATCGTCATATACTCTAACATTCGAATTTACAACACTCAATACCTGCAAATCATTAGAAACTGCAATATCGTTATCAGGTACAGAGTTCACGATATTGCCCCGAAAGGTTTTAACGATAGTGGGTTCAGTGGCGAGGCTTCTTACCTCTTTGCTTTGTGTCGCGCGCACTTCGTTTTTTTTTAGGGCTCGCTTTTTATTGAGTTCTTCTTTTTTATTGCCATATTCTGCCGATGGTATGGGTTGATGATCGATATGCAATAAATTAGGATCATAATCTTTAATACTCGAATCAGCCAAGGTAACCTCTATGGGTTTTCCGCTTTTACCTCTTTGTTTGTTCGCTTGCGCAAATGCTTCATTTAAAACACAAATTTGGATAAGGAATATTGCTAAAAATTTCATTTTTATTATTTGAGGTAATAAAAATACGCTTTGTTGTAAAATTCTGTTGTAAAAAAGAGATTTTGTTTTAAGCCATTGCTTGCATTTAGACTAACTATAAATTGACTTGCTGTTTGTAATGATAAAAACTTCGAGGATAAAATGAATTGGCATCTTGCATTTGCGGGACTCATCTGTAAATTAGCACATATGCGTATCGGCAAATCAATCTTTACTCCTTCACCATCTTCTTCACCACCCATCCCATCTTCACATAATTAACTCCTGCCGTTAACTCACTTATATCAACCTTCGTTTCTTTGCCTTTGAGTATTATCTCTTTTACCACTTGCCCTTTAGTCCTCGCGGAGTCCTGAGGCAGAGACTCCGCGAGGACTAAATAAAATACCAATTTTACTTGGCTATTATCACAGAATCTGCGAGACTGAAGACGGATTGGCTTACACACAACTCCAACGCCCCAAATCCGCGCTAGCTGGGAAAAAATTAGATACTATATTGATGTCATCTGTGTTCATTTACCACTTTAAGGTAGTTTAGCGGATAATCATCTCATTTGCAAATTTTCAAATCGACTCATTTGCAAATCGGCACATCAACACATCAACACATTAGCTTAACTTCGCCAAAAAATTCAGGTCTTGGCCATTAAAGCAATATCAAATTATTTATCGCTCGTAAAATTTAGTCATACTATTTTTGCTATGCCCTTTGCTTTGATTGGTTTTATGCTTGCGGTTTGGTACGAAAACAAAGGTTTTGAAACTAAGCTTTTTGTATGTGTATTGCTTTGTATGATTTTTGCACGCAGTGCGGCTATGGCATTTAACCGTTTAATCGATGCTAGGTTTGATGCATTAAATCCTCGTACAGCAACACGTGAAATTCCAGCAGGTATTATTGGTAAAAATCAAGCAGCATTATTTATAACGCTCAATTGTTTGCTTTTTATTACCACCACATGGTTTATTAACAAAACTTGCTTTTACTTATCGCCATTGGCGCTCTTCATTATTTTATTTTATAGTTATACCAAACGCTTCACCGCTTTATGCCATTTTGTGTTGGGTGTGGGTTTGGCGTTAGCTCCTATTGGTGCCTATTTGGCTGTAACCAATTATTTTAGTGTCATTCCCATTTTGTTTTCATTTATCGTTTTTACATGGGTGGCTGGGTTCGATATTTTGTATGCATTACAAGATGAAGATTTTGACAAAGGCAATCAACTCCATTCAGTGCCTGCCGCGCTGGGGCGAAAAGGTGGTATTTATTTATCGACGATTGTGCATATTATTACAGCTTCGCTTACACTTTCGGTAGGTTGGGTAGCTAGTTTTCATTATGTGTATTGGATTGGGGCAACTGTATTTATTGCTTTGTTGATATATCAACATATTCTTATCAAACCCAACGATATAAGTAAAATAAATATGGCCTTCGCCACCGTGAATGGTATTGCGGGTATTGTATTTGCTTTGTTTACAGTTTGGGCTATATATTTGACATAGTTCTAATTGCTATTAAAACAAAATAATAAACATTATAAATAATAATATAAATTTTCTATATGTTTCCTTTATACGATGTTATTGTAGTTGGTGCTGGACATGCAGGTTGTGAAGCCGCAGCGGCTGCGGCCAATTTGGGTTCAAAAACCCTACTTATTACCATGAACATGCAAACGATTGCTCAAATGAGCTGCAATCCCGCTATGGGTGGCATTGCCAAAGGTCAAATTGTACGAGAAATTGATGCCTTGGGTGGTTATTCGGGTATTGTATCTGATAAGAGTATGATACAATTTAGGATGCTGAATAAATCGAAAGGTCCAGCGATGTGGAGTCCTCGTACACAAAATGATAGGCATTTATTTGCGTCCACTTGGCGTGAAATGCTTGAAAATACCCAAAATTTAGATATATGGCAAGATTCGGTAACAGGTTTACAAGTAAATAATGGAAAAATTATAGGTGTTGTTACTAATTTAGGTATCGAAATTAAAGGAAAATCGGTAGTTCTCACCAATGGTACTTTTTTGAATGGTGTGATTCATATTGGTGAAAAAAACTTTGGGGGTGGTCGAATGGGAGAAAGTAAGGCCACAGGAATCACTGAAGATTTATTAAAATTAGGGTTCGAGTCAGACCGATTAAAGACAGGTACGCCACCTCGCTTAGATGGAAGAAGTATCGATTACTCGAAAATGGAAATCCAAGATGGTGACGAGGATATCGTTGGATTTTCATATTTGGGCGAGCAAGACCCGTTTACGCAAGGCAAACAAGATAAACAAAGATGTTGTTGGGTTACCTACACCGATGAACGTGTTCATGACATGCTGAAAACAGGCTTTGAAAAATCGCCTATGTTTCAGGGCAGAATTGAGGGTACGGGTCCGAGATATTGCCCGAGCATAGAAGATAAAATCAATCGATTTGCCGAAAGAAATCGTCACCAATTGTTTGTGGAGCCCGAAGGCTGGAATACCAATGAAATTTATTTAAATGGTTTTTCGACCTCATTACCGGAAGATGTTCAATTCAAAGCCTTACAGTTAATTCCTGGTTTAGAACATGTAAAAATGTATAGACCGGGTTATGCCATTGAATACGATTATTTTCCGCCAACACAATTGACCTATACATTAGAGACTAAGTTAGTGGAAGGTTTGTTTTTTGCGGGTCAAATTAATGGTACAACAGGTTACGAAGAAGCTGCTTGCCAAGGTTTGATGGCAGGCATCAATGCGCACCAAAAGGTTCATGGTAAAAAAGTATTTACTCTAAGCCGCAGTGAGGCTTATATTGGTGTATTGATTGATGATTTAATAAATAAAGGTACTGATGAGCCTTATCGCATGTTTACATCGAGAGCGGAGTACCGAACGCTTTTGCGTCAAGATAATGCTGATTTGCGTTTAACCCCACTTTCCTACGAATTAGGTTTAGCATCAAAGGAAAGAATGGACGCAATATCGAAAAAGCTTGAAAATGTTACTTCTATTAAAAATCAACTTAAAACGATTTCTCTTGATCCACTGCAAATCAATCCTTATTTTCAAAAAATTGGCACTGCGGACTTGGTTGAAAAAAGCAATTCAATTAAAATATTGCTGCGCCCGCAAGTTGAATTGAAAGAGATGATGAATTATTCCGATGAGCTGCACAATCTTTTACACGGTGTTTCACGTGAAACAATTGAACAAGTAGAAATTCAATTGAAGTATGAAGCTTATATTGAAAAGGAGAAAGAAATTGTTGCAAAATCAAGTTTACTTGAAGAGCTGGTTATTCCTGATAATTTTGACTATGAACATGTAAAATCGCTTTCATCGGAAGGTAAGATGAAATTTATAAAGATAAGACCTCGCACCCTAGGCCAAGCAGGCCGTATTAGCGGCGTGAACCCTACCGATGTGCAAATACTCATGATACATATGGGCAGGTAAGGTTTGCTGTTAAAACAATTATAATTTAATTTCTTGCTCGGTTAATTGGGTTCTATTTAACATAGGGTTGACGCTACTTTTGGGTCAAACTTATAAAATTTGGAAGGCATTGCAGGACTTATTATTATTTGTATAATACTCGTTTTAGTTATTCTCTTTATTCTTGCCGTATCTAGTAATGGCAAACTGAATAAGTTGGCGGAACATACACGAAACACTCAACTCGATTTATCTCAGATTAAATAACAACTCAAAAAGTAATACCAATGCAGAGAAGAGTAACATTTAGCATATTGCGCTGAAAAATATCATAGACAAAACGAATGATATAGACATTGATATCAATAGAATAATTGATCGTGATATTGCGAAAGAATCGAAACTAGGTAATGAATCGATAAATGCAGGCACACCATCTATAGAAGAAAATAACCTCATTGAAATTAATGTTTCACGTGAAACATTGAAAGAAGAGGGTGAAGTACAAACGAATTCAGAAAATTCGAAAGAAGAAATAAATATACGATTAAGAACAAAAATGTTTCCCATGAAACAATAAGTGAAGAAAACGAGCTACTTTCAGAATTACGGAAATCATTGAACTCTGGATCAATCGCAAAAAACGAATTAACGTTATGTTTCACGTGAAACAAAAGAGGTGCAACTAGAAGCATCTTGGCGTATTTAATATTTCATTGGTGAGAAAATTGCAAGTATAAAAGGTATAGAGATTCTTGTCTTAGATATCTTCTGTATCGTGAAATGGGCGATTGATGGAAATCTACTTTCAGATGCTGCCAAAATTATGCTTGGAATAGTATGATGCGGCATACTCCTAAGCAGTATCGCTCACAAACTTTCAAAAAAATATCGTGCTTTTAGTTCAATACTTGCTGGGGGAGGAGTTGCGGTCTTCTATTTTTCTATATATCAAGCATTTCAATCATATCTTTTACTGTCACAAACAATAGCATTTGCTTGTATGATTCTCATAATGGCATTTTCTGTAATCATATCCCTGTATTATGATAAAAAAGAATTAGCTATACTAGTCATCTCAGGCGGGTTTCTCACTCCGTTTTTAGTAATACCGATTAGACAAATATAATAGATTAAAATTTCGTTCCTCCATTTAATCTAAACATTTGTATCCATAAGCATTTACCACTTTCGTCAAGCGAAATGTATAATATAAAATTAATGTCAAAAGGGTATAAGTGATAAAAATATAAAATTACAACACGAATTTAATTCACGAAAAGATCAACAATTTGTTTGGATAGGACTCGATTCTGTGGCTATCATTTTAGTTTGGATGAGTAGGAATATGCTTAACAACTTACAGCACGAAAATAAGAACTAGTTTTATTTCAGTTTAACTTCTTGAACGTGCAATACCTCTTTGCTCTTTCCTGTCTTGTGCACGATACCAATAAGTTTGCAACTATCCAATATAATTCCATTTATATTACTACTCGGATTGTAAACATTAGGTTTAAAAGAAATATATCGCTCTAAAACTCTACCTTTTGTTTTAGTAGGTAAGCTATCTAATATTAAATCACCGCCTGCTGGTGTAATAAGTTTTCTGAAAATATGCTCAAATTCATAATCTTCTATAGTGCTAGGCACACCATTTACTTTCCCTTCTTGCTTATCCACTCGGCCATTTTCATTCACATACAAGGTCAAGGCCAAGGTGTCGGTTAAATCGCTTGTGAAGGCTAGCTTTACATTTATAAATACCTTATCGCTATCCGGATTATAGGCAGATACAAGATGAATATTTACAGGCGTGGTTTTCGATAATCGTGTTGGAAACATTGCCAACCAATCACCACCCGTAAAACCTTTCTCAATAAATAAATTACCTACACTGCCCCCAGAAGTTGCACGAACTCGATCAAACGTTGCACTTGGCTTTGTTGGATCCCCTTCATTAAAAAATAAACGCAAAGCATCACCATCTGCGCTTCTAAAATCATACTTTGCACCTGGCGGTGGGAAGGTTAAAAAACCAGAGTGTAACGCCGTAAGTACTATTCTACCAGGGTTTTGTGCGATTAACGTCTTTAAAATATCAGTCCCTTCTGGACAATTTACACAACTAGCACCTGTCAATTCTTCAATTAAAATCTTCTTAGTTTGTGGTACTTCAACAGGTGCTAGGTAACTAGTATCCTTAGAAACCGTCTGTATTAACACCAAACCTGTAGGAATTTCTTCCTTACAAGATAATAAACCGATAACAAGGGCAGTGAAAGAAACTATCCTTAAATTAAAATTACGCATACGCTAAAAATTTTTATAAAGTTACAAAATTAAAAGGTTGAAATAACACCTAATCTTACACCACTAAACGCTGGCTCGTATCGACAAACACCTCCTGTACAATTGATACCTTCTACTTGCTTCACATAATTGAGTGTAAATCTATTTGGACCTCGCGTGTGAGCTAAAAATA
>Ga0315903_10003598_pt1 | contig 21337 bp, 16 predicted proteins | sample LakEriMetagenome_7_FD_203524 | JGI IMG/M metagenome (GOLD analysis project Ga0315903, IMG submission 203524) | Freshwater fungal communities from buoy surface, Lake Erie, Ohio, United States - Buoy 2 MA119 | ecosystem: Environmental > Aquatic > Freshwater > Lake | place: USA: Lake Erie, Ohio... | reverse complement strand
CATCGGCCCAAGCAAGCACGGGACGGGCGCGCTTGGAATAGGCTTGCACCGCCATGCCAAGCCCATCCCAGCCGGATAAGGCGGGATCGCGGGCGACCTGTTCCATAATGTCGAGACTCATCTCCAGCCGCGCCGCCTCTTCAGCATCAACCGTCAGTTGGACCCCCAGCGCAGACGCAGAATGCGCCAGTTCACGTACCATCTCGGCAAGCTCCGGCACGCATTTTGCGCTTTGCGCGGTTTCATAACGTGGGTGGAGCGCGGATAATTTGACCGAAACGCTATGGCCGCGTTCGGGGTTGCGGCCCACAGCAGCGACCGCGGCGGCATAGGATTGAAAATAACGTTCGGCATCCGCCTTTGTCCGTGCCGCTTCCCCCAGCATGTCAAAGCTCGCGGTAAAACCGCGATTGTCTTTCGACTCCATGCGTTTCATCGCTTCGTCAATGTCACGGCCCATGACGAACACTTGGCCCATCAGGCGCATCGCTGCGCCGACAGCCTGCCGGACAAAGGGTTCGCCTGCCCTTGCGATCAGGCGCTTCAACGTGCTCGTACTATCGCCCAGGACGGCCTTACCAAGCACTAAGCCCCAAGTGGCACTGTTGACCAGCATGCTGGACGATTGCCCCTTGTGATCGCTCCAATCGGCGTCTGTCAGCTTGTCCGCGATCAGAAGGTCTGCCGTCTGAGGATCTGGCACGCGCAGGAACGCCTCCGCCAGTGACAGCAACGCCGTGCCCTCTTCGGTGCCCAAGCGATATTGCTGAAGGAAAGAATTTACCCAGCCATCGGCCTGCACGTCCCGCAAATCATCGAGCAGGCTGCGCGCACGGCGCACGATATCGCCCCGCATTGCCCCATCGACCGTGGCAGCCACAACCAATGGTGCAAGCACTTCACTCTCTGACTTGCGATGAAAGGGTCGGATAGACAAGCGCGTAGAATCGAGTGATGCATTCATAGCGGCGCTTTGCAGGATAAAACCCAAGCAGACAAGTTTCAGTTGTAACGAAAAAGTCAGCCTTCATTAGAAGATGTGCCGATTTGATTAAGGCCGAAAGCGGAATCCCTAGTCTGTTCGATGCCCAACAAGGTGCGGAGGCTGTTCCAGACAAAAAGGCGATTTGCTTTGGCAAGAATTGACTTATGAGCATCGATTATTGATCCGAAGATGAACGCTTAGGAGTGGCATGTCAGCAAAGGTAAAACGTCTTACGCTAACCATTGCCTTGGCCGCGCTAGCGGTCGGTGGTGTTCGCACGATTTATCCGAACAGCAGCCAAATCATAACCGCTCGGCCGCTTGCCCTCAATCCCGACAACCCCGCCCAAAAGCAGGTGGGTATGTTGGAATTTGTCGCGGCTTGGGAATTGCGCAGCCGCAACGAAAATTTCGGCGGTGTTTCGGCGCTTATTGCCTTAGCGGACAATCGCTTCGTGGCGATCAGCGATGCCGGGACGGTAATCCACTTCAGGGTGACTGACGATGGACGGATTGACCGCGCCACCATCGCGCCGCTGCCCAATTTGCATGGCCCGAATGTCAGTTACAAAGACCGCGACAGTGAGGGGCTGGCTTATGACCCCGATAGCGGCCAATATTGGGTGAGTTTTGAAGGCAAGCATGCGATCCGGCGCTATTCAAAATCCTTCGTCCAGCAAACAGGATTGGTTCGGCCCAGCGTCATGCAGGATTTGCCCCGGAACAAGGGGGCGGAGACAATATTTCGCCTGCAAGATGGTCGATTTATCATCATCGCCGAGAGCCTAGACGACGATATCCACAGCGCATGGATATTTTCGGGCGACCCGATTGAAAGCACCACAACCAAAACGCCCTTCCAAGTCCGCCCGCCCCCCGGCTACCGTGTGACCGATGCGGTAGCACTGCCCGATGGCCGTATTGCCATTCTCAATCGCGCCGTCCGGTTTCCGTCGGGATTCACTGCCAAGGTGTCACTCCTGAGTCCCGAAAGCATAAAAGGCATACGTCACGAGAGCGTGATTTCGGCGAAGGTCATTGCGGCGCTTTCGTCCCCATTGCGCGTCGACAATATGGAGGGGATTGCCGTCACCAACCAAGGGAACAAACTGTTCCTTTGGCTTATATCGGACATTAATTTCACCGTTCTCCAGCAGACGATATTGATGAAATTCCGTCTGCCAGATCAACCGGACAGCAAAAAGCCGGAGGCATCGACTGCCCCCGGCTTATGATTCGCTTTCGCAAAAGGCCGCGTCAGCAGCCTAAAGCATTACGCCGCAGCTTTTTGCTTCTTGGCGATTTCTTTTTTCACTTTGCGCGCATTGGTCGAAAGCTTCTCGTCCGAAGTCTTCAACAACCAATTGTCGAGACCGCCAACATGCTCAACCGAGCGCAGACCGTGGGTCGAAACGCGGAACTTGTAGCCTTGCTCAAGTGCGTCCGACAACAACGTAACATTCTGCAGATTTGGCAGGAATGTGCGCTTTGTCTTGTTGTTAGCGTGGCTCACATTGTTGCCGACCAGACGGCCTTTACCGGTGAGTTCGCAGATGCGCGCCATGATATATGTCCTGTATAAAATATGTGTATGCGGAATCACTGACCCGCGAAAGTCGCTGCCCCTAACCCTCCACGCCGAAAAGGTCAAGCCGATGTGTGGCCAAAAGCGGGAATCTGCGCTAGCAAAATATCATGTCCCTGACCAAAGCCCGCGAAATGATGAATGAAGCGCTCCATCTCGCGCGGATGGCTGCTGTGCAAGGCGAAGTGCCCGTTGGCGCAATCGTCGTCAAGGATGGCGTCATTATCGGGCGCGGCGCCAACCGCCCGATGGAAAAGCATGACCCCACCGCCCATGCCGAAATCATCGCCATTCGGGAGGCGGCGGCGTATCTTGGCAATGACCGCCTCACCGGATGCGACCTTTGGGTGACGCTAGAACCCTGTGCCATGTGTGCGGGCGCGATTGCCCATGCCCGTATCGCGCGGCTTTATTATGGTGCAGATGATGCCAAGGGCGGCGCTGTGGCGCATGGCCCCCGTTTGTTTGAACAATCGACCCTGCACCATAAGCCAGAGATATATGCCGGCATCGCCGCAGACGAATCTGCCGCCTTGCTCAAAAATTTCTTTGCCGAGCGCCGTTAACGCAAATTTTCGTCAATAAACACCAGCCTTCGGGCCCAAAACAATTCCGCCGCTGCTGTGCGTATCGGATCGCTTATTCCCTCAATTGCCTTAAATTAATGGACGAAGCGGGCGACGACGTCGCGGTAGGATCGGCTGACCTTCACCTGTGCGCCTGATTCTAGCACCAAAAAGCATTCGCCATTGGTGTGGGGTTTCACTTGGCGGACCTGATCCAAATTGACTATCGTTGAACGGTGCACACGTTGGAAGGTGCGCGGATCAAGACGTTTTTCCAAATCCTTCATCGTCTCGCGCAAGATGAGCGAGTTGTCGGCGGTGTAAATGCACATATAGTCGCCCGCCGCATCAATGCGTTCAATACTCGCGACATCAACGCGGAAAATTTGGCCGCGGTCCTTGACGTTGATCAGCTTTTCAAAGCGGGTGGATGCCAAATCATCCTCCACGGAACCCAAATTGTCCGCCGCATCTGGCGCGACTTCGTTGATGACAGTACGCAGGCGATCAAGCTCTTCCGATGTCCGCTTTTCGGACAGGCGGCTGCGCACGCGGTCCATGGTATCGGCAAGCCGCTCTGGCTCCACAGGCTTCATCAGATAATCGATGGCCTGCGCCTCAAACGCCTTAATGGCATGTTCGGAATAAGCGGTCACAAAAACGAACAAAGGCGGGTCGATGTCCATCACGCCTTGCACAACCGAAAAGCCATCAAATCCTGGCATTTGAATATCGAGGAAGACCAAGTCCGGCTTTAACGTCTTGATCTTGCGAATGGCCTCCCGCCCATTGTGGCAAGTGGCCACAATTTCGATATCATCAAAAGGTTGAAGGCGTAGTTCGAGACCTTGGATCGCCAGCTTTTCATCGTCGACCAATATTGTACGAATACTCATGCGGATATTTTTCCTTGCTGTTGCGCCCCCGCGTGATTGTCTTCCCCTGCGATAATCCGGCTTTGATAAGGTAGTTCCAACAACACCTCAAATCCTCCGTCAGCTTTTACATAATGTTCAAAGCGTTGGTCCTCGCCATAAGCTTGCGACAGACGCTCCCGCGTATTCGCCATGCCAACACCTGTGGATAAGCTTTGGTCTTGCTGCCCTGGCTGCAAGCCTGGGCCAGTGTCCGAAACGGTGATCCGCACCCTTTGACCGACGAGTTGCGCGGTCACCGAAATATCAGCCCCCTCTTCCTTAGGCGTTACAGCGTATTTGATCGCATTTTCCACCAAAGGCTGAAGCAACAAAGATGGAACCAACGCGTTTTCGACCGAAGATTCGATAGTGAAGTTTGTCCGCAACCGTTCTTCAAACCGCATTTTTTCAATATCGAGATACAATTTTAATGTCTCAATTTCCTGTGTCAGCGGCACTTTCGCAGCCGCTTCGTTGATCAGCGTAAAGCGCAGGAATGACGATAACCGTGAAAGCATGGCATTGGCTTGTTCCGTCTGTTTCAACAGAACTAAGGTCGAAATGCTATTCAATGTATTGAAAAGGAAATGGGGGTTAAGCTGATAACGCAGCATTGTAAGTTGCGCGCTGGTCGCTTGTGCCTCCAGCCGCATCATCTGATCCGCTTGCTCTTCCGCGCGCACAAAATAATTGATCGCGTAATATAATGCGGACCAAGCCGCGAGCAGCACCGAGTTGATGTAAATCGCCGCCAGCCACAATTGCGCAAAGGGCGTTTCATCGACGCCATCACGAATGGTTTGCAGCACCCACACGTCCAAATAAGCATAGCCAAGCGTCGCGAGCGAAACAGACACGAAGGTCAGGCTCCATGTGATAACCGGCCGCTGATCAATCAAGAACCGGTATATCACCGACAAAAGCAGCGTGATCGAATAGCCCGTCACCGCGGAAATCAGAATTGGCACCAAGAAGCTGACAGGCTGCCCCTGCGCGATGCCGGATGCGGCGCGCAATATGACCGCGCCCGCCCAACCGGCCGAGTGCAAGTTCCAAAAAGCGCGGTTCTTGTCCGCAAAGAAAGGTTTATCTGTAAGCTCTAATACCGCCATATTTTTGGTCTAGCCGCATTTCGCGCGCGCATGAAGCCCTTGTTTCGTGTGCCAACAATGATAAGCATCATAGGGGAGAGGATAGGCCAATGGATAACCAAGAAGATCGCGCAAATTTTCACGATATGGCGCAGAGCACGCAAGAGGATTGGCAGATCATCATGCGGCACAATATCCCGTTTTCGCAAGATGGCGGACGCCGAATTTTGGACCATCTGAAATTGCTCGACGGGGATTTTGGTGGCTTTGCCGTAGACCGGCTGACGCATTCCCTGCAAACGGCAACGCGTGCACATCGCGATGGCCGGGACGAGGAATATGTGGTCATGGCCTTGCTGCACGATATTGGTGATACGCTGGGCGCCGCCAACCATCCCGACATTGCGGCGGCCATATTGAAACCATTTGTGTCGGAAAAAATTCTTTGGATTGTGCAGAATCACGGCATTTTTCAGGGGCATAATTTCTTCCACCATCTGGGCCTTGACCGCGACATGCGCGAGCAGTTTCGCGGGCATGAGTGGTTTGCCGATACCGAAGAGTTTATAGACAAATATGACTGCCCATCCTTTGATCCGAATTATGACACGCTCCCGCTCTCATTTTTCGAACCGATGGTGATGAAGCTTTTCCGCAGCCCGCTGAACAGCATCTACAAAAGGGCAATAGAGACAGTCGCCTAAACCTTCCTAAGAGCCGGAGCGCCACATTACCGCAGCGTCCCAAAACACCCGTCGCCCCAGCGCAGGCTGGGGCCCATTACGTGTCACAGTCTCGCACGATAGGCGACATAGGCTCCAGCCTCCGCTGGAGCGACGCAGTTTTTTGATTAGGTGTTTTGCCTTACCGCCCCAGCAATACCCGTGCCTGCCCCGCGACTTGGGCCAACATGGCGGGGGTCGGCGCACCCGTCATGCGGGCACGGTCCACCATCGCCTTGAATGCCCGCACACGCACCGCGTTGGCCGCCAGCCAGTCTTGCGTATCTTCAAGCGGTTTCTTCGCAGCCCGTCCCCGTAAAAAGTCGAGGCGCATGGTTTGAAAGTCGCGTGCCAATCCAGCAACCAACAGCCGCTCCCAAGGATCCTGGGGGTCAACCTGCATGGCGGTTCCCTGTGCCCAGCTTAGACCCAGCGCCTCACCCAAAGTGGTAAAGGCGCGTGTCAATGCAGTGATATCGCCCTTTTGCGTGGATGAAAGTGCCGCCAGGCCGATAGCGCCATCCAATTGTGCCAATTGCACCAGACGGTCCGCAATTTTCCGTGGTGCGCCATTTTCGGTCAAGCGCGCGCCAAAGCGTTCGGTCTGTAGCCGGACGTCATGAGGCACAAGCCCGTCCAATGCCTCTGTTAGCTTTTGCACAACGGGCGCATACACCGCCGTGGCGGCGGCGACATCGCGACCTTCAAGGGCATTGCGAATTATATCGGCCATTTGCGCGCGCACTTCTAGGGCTGCTTGATTGAATAGCATTAGCCGCGTCGATTCCGACATCGCTGTTGTATCCATGGCATGCCACAAGGACGGTAGATCATAAATGCTCTCGGCTATGGCAAAGGCTGCGGCAACATCGCCAAGACTGCAGCCTTCTTCCTCCGCCAATTCAAATGGGTGCAACATGCCAAGCCGGTTGATCATGCGGTTGGCCAATTTCGTGGCGATAATTTCCTTGCGCAGCCGGTGTCCCAAAATCGCCGACTTATGCGATTTGAGCATCGCGTCCGGGAATGCCGCCAAAAGCTCACCGTCCATCGACCGGTCCTGCGCCAAAGGCGCTTCCTCAACCCCATCCTGCGCTGCCAGCTTCGCTGTGGAGAGCAATATCGCCAATTCAGGCCGCGTGAGTCCGCGCCCTTCGCTGGCACGCCGGAACAATTCCTCATTGGGTGCCAGCCCTTCGACCACACGGTCCAATCGGCCAGCGCCTTCAAAAATCTCGATAAGCCTAACGTAGGCAGGCAAATCACCCGCGCCGCCGGTTTCCGCGATAGACAAGGCCAGCGTCTGCAGACGGTTATCCTCCAACACCAAATGCGCCACGGCGTCGGTCATCTCCGCCAGCAAAACATTACGGGCGGGTTCCTTCAACTTGCCTGCGCGCATTTGCGCATTCAAGGCGATTTTGATGTTCACTTCATTGTCGGAACAATCGACGCCCGCGCTATTATCGATAAAGTCGGTGTTGATGCGGCCACCGCGCAAGGCAAAACCAATGCGTCCCGCCTGCGTCACGCCAAGATTCGCGCCTTCGCCAATGACTTGCGCCTGCACGTCTGCGCCGTTCACACGAATGAAGTCATTGCCGGGGTCGCCGACGTCCAAATGGCTTTCGCTCCGGTCCTTGATATAGGTCCCTATGCCGCCGAACCACATCAACTGGACCGGCGCTTTTAATATCGCGGTCATCAATGCAGATGGTTCTATTTCCTTCGCATCTATGCCAAGCAAACTTCTGATTTCAGATGTTGTTTTGATGATTTTATCCGTGCGGGCGAACACACCGCCGCCCTTTGAAATCAGCTTGGCATCATAATCGAGCCAGCTGGAACGCGGCAGATTGAACAAGCGTTGACGTTCTTTCCAACTGGTCGCCGGGTTGGGATTGGGATCGAGGAAGATGTGACGATGGTCAAACGCAGCGACAATTTTCAGTGTCTTTGAAAGCAGCATGCCATTGCCGAACACGTCACCAGACATGTCACCAACGCCTGCAACCGTGACCGGATCTTTTTGGACATCAATGCCCATTTCGGCAAAATGGCGCTGCACTGATAACCAGCCACCCTTTGCGGTAATGCCCATCGCCTTATGGTCATAACCAACCGAACCACCGCTCGCAAACGCATCGCCAAGCCAGAAATTACGTTCCAGCGCGATGGCGTTCGCGGTATCGGAGAATGTCGCCGTGCCCTTATCAGCCGCGACAACGAAATAGGGGTCGTCACCGTCGTGAATGACCACATTGTCAGGATGCACGATCCGGTCGTTGACGATGTTATCGGTGATCGACAGCAACGTACGGATAAAGATTTTATAAGCCTCTGTGCCCTCAGCAAACCATGCATCCCTATCAATCCGCATGTCCGGTAGGCGCTTGGGGTAGAAGCCGCCTTTGGCACCGGTCGGTACGATTACCGCGTTTTTAACGCGCTGCGCCTTCATCAGGCCCAAAACCTCGGTACGGAAGTCATCGCGCCTGTCGGACCAGCGCAAGCCGCCACGCGCGACGGGGCCAGCGCGTAAGTGGATGCCCTCCACCCGGGGCGAATACACGAACACCTCCCGCCAAGGTAAAGGCGCAGGCAGGCCAGGCACCTTCGCGCAATCCAATTTGAAGGCCAGTGCCTCTGCCGCCGCTGTGGAAAACGCATTTGTACGCAATGTTGCAAGCACCACCGCCAAAAACCGACGCAGGATGCGGTCTTCGTCAATCGCCGAAACCGCCGCCAAGTCAAAGGTGATCGCCTTCTCAAATTTGGCGGCTTCCTTGTCCCGATTTCCTTTGTTTGCAGGATTATGCAAGGCATCGAACAAGGAAATTATGGACCGCGTCACATTGGCGTTTTTGGCCAAGGCTGTCACCACTGTTGGCATACCATAAGTCACGCCCGTTTGGCGCAAATAGCGATACCATGCGCGCAGCCAGATGACAGATTGCGGTGTAAGCCCGCCAATGGTGACGAGTTGGTTGAATACGTCATTTTCAAATGAGCCATCCAACACTTGGCTCAACGCTGCTTCAACGACTTGCCGCTTTTCTAATAAGTTTGAAATATTACCGCCACGCAGGGCCAGATGGAAGTCATGGATATAATGACCATCCGTCAATGCGGTCGGCGATTCCTCCAGAACATCAAAACCGAAATTCTCCAATGCGGGCACGACATCGCTCAACGGCAAAGCCCCGCCATAACTGTAGATTTTCAACCGAAGCTTACCATCTTCCTCGAACAATCGCGTGATCTTGCTGTGGTCACGCTCCATGGCGAGCAAACCAATCATGTCCCGCGCAGCTTCGTCGGTCGAATAACTACTGCGGTAATTGGCCGGGAAGCCAGCACCGTAGCGCACAAGCATGGCGGCTGCACGTTTTTCATCGGTCAGCTGGGCTAATGCAGCCTCAACCGCGGGCTCCCATCCACGGACCATCAGCTCAAGCTTTGCGTCTAGGCTGGCTTCGTCCACTTTCTGTCCACGGTCTGGCAAATCGAGCGTATATCGCAGCAAAGCGACGCCGCCGTCTTCCAAACCGATAGTCCAGCCTAATAAGGAGCCACCGGTGGCATCCATCAGCATAGTCTGTATCTGCTTACGGATACCCGTCGATACATCATCGCGTGGCAACCACACAAAAATATACAAATGACGTCCCAGTGGCGACCGAAGCGCAATCAACTTAGGGCGCGGTCGGTCTGTCAGCGACATGGCGGTCAGCGTGACGCGTTCCAGATCATCGAGCTTGAGCGCAACCAAAAGGTCGTGGGGTAGCGCCGTGAGCGCGTGGGCCATCGCCTTGCCTGCATGGCCCGAAGGGTCAAAGCCATAACGCGTCATCAACGACGCTAGATGCGTTCTAAGCACGGGTATGGCTTCCGGAGCAGTTGCAAGCGCTGCACTGGTCCAAAGTCCGGCCGTGACAGCCAAGCCCGTTACCCGATCGCCGGTTTGTACCGGAATAACAATCAGGTCCAATTGCACATTGCGGTGGACATTAGAAACACGGTTGGATTTCAGCACCAACGGCGCAACACCCCCTGCTTCAAACCAGTTGATAGCAAGGCTGACGCTATCTTCGGAAAGCACAAGTGCGTCGCTGACACGCGACAAGCCAAGGCGGTTGGAACGGGTGCCATCACTGCTGATCCGCTCATGCGCCAAAATCGTCATATTATTATCATGGAACCAGCGGATAAGCGCGGTGCCTTCGCTATCGGGCAGGCTGTCGGCGTCTACGGACAAAGCAGCAAGCATGTCTTGCCAATCGGTCACTGCACCACGAACATCTGCGAGAACAGCCGCCAAATGCGCCTCAAGCTGACGGCGTTCTTTGGCATCGACGCGCGCTGTTTCCAGATAAATGAAGGATTCGCGGGTCTGCCCGTCAATCCGTTTCCGGCTGATGGATGACAGCATATTGGTGGCATCACGCGTAACGCTCAACACCGGGTGAATGATGCGGTTCACCGATATGCCATAAGCGGCGACGGCTGCAGAGACTGAATCCACCAAAAAAGGCATGTCGTCATTATTCAACGATATCCGCATCATCAAGCGGCCATGCGCATCGGTAAAGCTATCCAGTGCAATGGCCGCACTGCCCGTCTTGCGATGCAGGCCGGTTTCGATGGTGAAGCGCGCAGCATCCTCCGCCGCTTTGCTATCAAAACCTTCATTTTCGCCCGGCAAAGCTGTCTCGGCAAAGGCTGAAACCATATCCTGCAAAAGAGTTTTGTCGATTTTTCCGCGATTTTTAACAATTTTGGCGGCCGCCATGAAATGATCTCCCGAGCCCGCAAGCATCTGATTATCTGCCATCTTCAACGACAAAGTGCGTTGTAATTTTATTACAAGACTTATGGCGCGCTTCTCACGTTTAAACAAGTCACGTCTGTAACTTGTTGCGACGACCATTGCTCCTGTGTAGCGTCGCGCGAAACAAAGCATATTCGGAGGATTGCGTGGATAAACGGCTTACATTGTGGATACTGGCAGGAATGATCTTGGGCGTGGCAGTCGGCTACGCAGTCCATGTTAATTTCGCGCAGGACAGCACGCAGTTTGAGTATCTAACAAAGACGTTCAAACTCCTTTCTGATATATTTCTGAACCTAATCAAATTGTTGGTTGCGCCCCTTATTCTGTCAACCATCGTCGTTGGCATAGCGCATATGGGCGATAGCTCTGCGCTAGGTCGCATCGGTTTCCGTGCCATTACATGGTTTATTTTCGCTAGCTTCATCTCGATCGGCCTTGGCTTGTTGATGGTGAACTTTTTTCAACCAGGAATCGGTGCGCCAGTTGACATGGTCGCCAATGCGGCATCAACGATTGGCGAGGTCAAGAAGCTAGACTTTTGGGAATTCATTCTTTCGATTTTCCCCAAAAACGCTTTTGAAGCGATGGCGACTAACAACATCTTGCAGATTTTGGTGTTCTCTTTGTTCGCAGGCATCGCGCTTTCGGCCTTAGGTGAAAAGGGTGCGCCTTTGGTGCGGGGTGCAGAGTCTCTTGCCGAAATGATGCTGCAAATCACGCATTATGTCATGCGTTATGCGCCCGTTGCCGTTTTCGGTGCCTTGGCGGCCGTAGTTTCAAAAAGCGGTCTGGCAATTCTTGCAACCTATTTGGAACTGGTGACGGAGTTTTATCTGTCGCTGGCCTTGTTGTGGACAATCCTCTTGTCCATCGGCGCAATCTTTCTGGGCCGGCGGATTTGGACGCTCATCCGTTACATCCGCGAACCTATGTTAATCGCATTTTCAACCGCATCCAGCGAAGCGGCCCTACCAAAATTGTTTGAACAGCTAGATCGTTTTGGCGTCCCGCGCCGGATTTCGGGCTTCATGCTGCCGTTGGGTTACAGCTTCAACCTGGATGGTTCGATGATGTATATGAGCTTCGCGACCATCTTTATCGCGCAAGCTTATGGCATTGACCTATCCATCGGTACGCAGATCCTTATCCTGCTTACGCTTATGATTTCCTCCAAGGGCGTGGCCGCCGTGCCGCGCGCTTCGTTGGTGGTCATCACGGGTACATTGGCAATGTTCGACCTGCCGGTGGAAGGCGTCGCGCTGATCCTGGCGATTGACCAATTCCTCGACATGGGCCGCACTGCGACCAACGTCGTTGGCAACGCAGTTGCAACCTCTGTCATCACCAAATGGGAGGGGATGCTTGAGGTGGAACAGCCGGAATATACCGAAACACCCCATGCCCCTGCGCATACAGCAGCAGGTGGAAAGGCCGGCCTCAATCTCGCTGAGAAAAAGGTAACCAAAAAGCCTTCGGCTAAAGTTTAGGTAAGGTTTTTGTATCCAACCAAGGTGCCTTTGGCACCTTGGTTGTCCAGTGTGAATTCCATATTCTTATGCTCTTTGCGCCAGCGCCGCGCCACGACACGCTCGCCGGGTCGCGCGGCGTCATCCATCAGCACCTTACCGCCTGGACGGATAAGCGGGAACAGGCTTGCGGCCGCACCGCGCACATGCGGATGGATGGACCATGGCGGTCCATCGACGATGAGCAAATCAATCTCGTTGGGAACATCAGACAGTTGATACCAATGCCCCGGCCAGCCAGATGGCGGCGCGCCTAATGGGGCGTGCCGGATGTCTGCGTCCATATCATTGTCATGGACCCAGCCTTGTGTCGTTTCCACGAAGGCCGCATGTTGGTCAAAGCTGACAATTTTCCCGCCAGCAAAAAGCTGCAATGCGCGGGCAGCGACAAAGGTGGAAGCCCCGCAGCCAAGTTCAACAACTTGCGCTGGACGCATGTCTTCGATTGCAGAAACTATATGCCACAAAAAATGGGTGTCGGCTTTCCAACTGCCCAGATTAGGTAGCGCATCCAGCGGCAAGCCGAGATAGGCAAGCAGATCAGTCTTGTCTTTTTTGCGCCCGCCATCAAGGCTACGCAGCAACCACGGCCATTGAACAGCGCCATAGGCCATCACCATGACGCGATCGCCCAACGACAGTTTAAGGTCCAAATCATGGAGAGGCATATACGCCGTCGTTTCGCGTGTTGTCATCTCGCCCCAAGACCCGTGAAGCGAACAACAGTCAATCAAAGACTGACCGGCTTATCTGATTATCTCCACTCATGGCACGACATGCCGTTTACAATGCCCGCCGAACGCGCATTTCAAGGCTTTGACAATGTCGAAAAACATTCCATAACATCATGCAGGAAGAGGAGATATTAATGGACAATAGCCAGGTTGCAACGGCTGCAAAACCGACGATTACAAATCCCAAATTGCTGTTGTGGATATTGATGATTGTTTATGTATTTAACTTCCTCGACCGACAAATTGTTAACATTCTTGCTGAACCAATCAGCAGGGATCTCAACCTTTCCGATACCCAAATTGGCTTACTTACGGGCCTTGCCTTTGCGCTTTTCTATACATTGTTGGGCATCCCCATCGCGCGTTATGCAGATAACAGCAGCACCAACCGCGTTGGCCTGATATCGATATCCTTAGCGGTCTGGTCCGCCATGACGGCCTTATGCGGGTTAGCGCAGAATTTCGCACAACTCGCGCTCGCCCGTGTGGGCGTTGGCGTGGGTGAAGCTGGCTGCACGCCTGCCGCCCACTCGCTCATTACCGACAGCGTTCCGCCGGAAAAAAGATCATCGGCCATTGCTTTTTACGGCCTTGGCATTCCAATTGGCAGCTTGTTAGGCCTCGTCATCGGCGGCGCATTGAACGATATCTATGGCTGGCGCGTGGCCTTTATGGCCGTTGCTATTCCCGGTTTGATATTGGCGGCTTTTCTGCCCTTCATATTGCGCGAGCCACGCAAGGCTGAGGCTGCCGCGCGCGCATTATCAGGCGAAAAGGCACGCGATGCTTTGTCCACCAAAGACGCGCTCAAAGAAGTATTCAGCTCGCGCGCCTTTGTGCTGTTGGCCATTGCGGCCTCATTCACGGCGTTTCTTTCCTACGGCAAAAGCGTTTGGGCGGTCATTTTATTCATCCGCTCACATGGCATTAGCCCCGGCGAAACCGGCCTTTTGCTTGGCATTGTTTTGGGTGTCGCAGGCATGGTCGGCACATGGCTCGGTGGCATGATGGCCGACAAGTTCGGCAAAATCGACAAACGACATTTGCTGACCACGCCTGCCTTGGGTATGGTCATTGCAACGCCCATTTTATTCTTGGGCTATTTCGCCACCGACTGGCGCGTGGCGATTATCTTGTTATTTGTGCCATCGGCATTGAACGCGGCTTATTACGGCCCGACCTACGCCACTGTGCAAGGCTTGGTAAAGCCAGAGGCCCGCGCTGTTGCCGCCGCGTTCATGCTGTTCGGTCAAAACCTGATCGGCCTTGGCCTTGGTCCCTTGTTGTTCGGCATGATGTCAGACGCGTTCAAGCCGCTTGCAGGCGATGAAAGCGTCCGATGGGTGCTCTATGGCGCCGCGTGGCTTGGCCTCATCCCTGCTTACTTCTTCTGGCGCGCTAGCTTGCGGCTTAAGGAAGAACTGAAAACAGGTTAATCGGCAAAGGGATCGCGCACCAAGATCGTATCCTCGCGCTGCGGCGACGTGGATACCAAGGCAACGGGCGTTTCGATTAATTCCTGCACACGCGTGATATATTTGATCGCTTGTGCCGGAAGGTCGGCCCAGCTGCGTGCGCCTGCGGTTGTTTCCTGCCAACCTGGCATTTCTTCGTAAATGGGCTCCACGGCCGCTTGCTCTGCCGCATGCGCGGGCAGATAATCATAGACCTTGCCGTTCAAACGATACCCAGTGCAGATCTTGATCGTATCAAACCCGTCGAGCACATCGAGCTTGGTCAGCGCTATGCCGGTCACCCCCGACACGGCGCAGCTTTGGCGCACAATCACGGCGTCAAACCATCCACAGCGGCGCTTGCGTCCCGTAACGGTGCCAAATTCATGGCCGCGTTCACCCAGTCTTTGGCCGGTTTCATCCTCAAGCTCGGTCGGGAAAGGCCCTGACCCAACCCGCGTAGTGTAAGCCTTTACGATACCCAGAACAAAGCCCGCCGCACTTGGCCCAAGCCCCGAACCGGCCGCTGCTGTGCCTGAAACTGTGTTGGACGAGGTTACGAACGGATAAGTGCCATGATCAACGTCGAGCAATACGCCCTGTGCGCCTTCAAACAATATCCGTGCCCCTGCCTTGCGGACATTGTTCAAACGCTTCCACACCGGTTGCGCATATTCGAGGACGAAGGGTGCGATTTCTTTCAGATCCGCAATCAAGCGTGCGCGATCAACGGGCGGTTCGCCAAATCCAGCGCGCAAGGCATCATGGTGCGCGCAGAGGCGGTCAAGCTGGGCATCCAATGCATCAAGATGTGCAAGGTCACACACCCGGATTGCACGGCGGCCCACCTTGTCTTCATAGGCAGGGCCAATGCCGCGGCCTGTGGTCCCGATTTTGCCTGAACCCGCCGCAGCTTCCCGCAAACCATCCAAGTCTCGGTGAATCGGCAAGATCAACGCGCAGTTATCTGCCAACGCAAAATTTTCAGTCGTAATACTAACGCCCTGCCCGCGCAGCTTCGCCATTTCATCGCGCAACGCCCATGGGTCGAGAACCACACCATTGCCGATAATCGACAATGTGCCAGTGACAATACCCGACGGCAGTAACGATAATTTATAGACATTGTCGCCCACCACCAAAGTGTGGCCCGCATTATGCCCGCCTTGAAAGCGGACGACGGCGTCGGCGCGTTCCGCCAGCCAGTCGACAATCTTGCCTTTACCTTCGTCGCCCCATTGTGCGCCAATTACGGTTACATTCGCCATCAGATATTCCCTGTCAAAGCCAGATAGCTCTGGGGCCTTTTTCTGCGCAGGAGGTTTTTCCTGCGAAGGGATTCGCCGTAGGCTCCGTTATGATTATGCGAGGCTGGCGTCCACCCTAAAGCTGCGTATGAGACGATTTCAGACGGGAACGGCTTGTCCGTTGACCCAAATATGGGTGCAGCCCAGCATAGCGGCACTGTCATTTTCGTCCAATGCCGCCACAGTCGTCCAACCGTCATGGCGCAATTTTGCACCCGTTGCGGCCTCGGTACCCAATGGGAGGAAAAGCCGGTGGACAACGCTTGCATCCGCCAGATCAACCAGAGGATCGGGATATAACGAGAAGCCTGTGGCGGGTTCCGACGGTCCATCGGCGCGATCAATATAATAGGTCCCACCGCGACCCAATGCAGCGCTGTACCCTTTGGCGAAAATCGTGAAGCCGAACCAGCTTTGATATTCAAAGCCATGTCGCTCAGTTGGATCCAGCGTCACATTGGCGCGACCCGCAACGGTGCTAGCAATGGCTTCCAAGGCACGAATTCGGGATGCCAACGCCCCGCCAGCATCAATCGCGCGCAATTTCTCAACCGCCTCGGCAAATGGACCAGTCGCCGCGAGCAGCGGCAAATAGGCGTCCGCCCCAAGCGCACTCAGCCCGCCTGCATCTTTCATATCCAGCTCGGACCGAACGGCATCAATTTTGTCCGCCGCCAAAGGCAGCGCCTTTTCCGCCAGCCGCTCCACGAGATCAGGCAAGGTAAAATCGATGGTGATGTCTTTGACGCCCGCCGCGTCAAGCGCATCCATGGCCACGCCCACAATTTCGCAAGCGGCCGCAACGCTATCATTGCCGACCAATTCTGCGCCCAATTGCGTCAGTTCACGTTCAGGGCGTAATTGTTTGGCGCGCAGCCGCAATACTTGGCCATGATAGGCCAGGCGCAACGGTCGCGGCGCGTCCTTCATCCGGGTCGTCGCAATCCGTCCGACCTGCACAGTGATATCACCGCGCAGTGCCAGCGTGTGGCCTGACACTGGGTCGGTGAAGCGCAAATGCTGATTACGGTTGGAATCGCCACCATGCTTGGCAAGCACCGATTCAAATTCCGCCATGGCCGGCGCCACGCGCGCATAGCCGTAGCTAGCCAGCACGTCGAGCATCGCCCGTGATACCCGCGCCGCAACCTCCGCTTGGGGCGGAAGACGGTCGCGGAACCCTTCGGGCAGCAAATCAGGTGGAATATTCATGCGCACTCTTTACCGCAAAAGTTGAAGCGGGAAAGCCCCGCTTAAAACTTCAGCGCCTTAACGGTTTTTACGCCAGGCAGCGTACCAAGCTGTTTCAGGACAGCTTCGGGGATCGCCGCGTCCATCGAAAGCAACAATACGGCCTCACCACCAGCGCTGCGACGGCCCAGATGGAATGTGCCGATGTTCAATCCGGCCTCACCCAAGGTCGTGCCAACACGGCCGATGAAACCAGGTGCATCTTCGTTAACGATGTACAGCATGTTGCCTTCCAGCTCCGCCTCAAGGCTGATGCCGAAAATCTCGACAAGCCGCGCTTCGCTATTGGCAAACAATGTCCCTGCAACCGAACGTGGGCCTTGGGCCGTGTTCACGGTGACGCGCACCAATGTGTGATAGGCACCAGCCTTGTCATGGCGGACTTCGCGAATGTCAAAACCGCGCTCTTTCGCCAAGAACGGTGCGTTGACCATGTTTACCGCGTCGGAAAAACGCCGCATGAAGCCGGACAGAACCGCGGCGGTAATCGGCTTGATGTTCAGCTCCGCCGCTGCGCCCTCAACCTCAATCGCGATGTTGTCGAGATTGTCATGCGCCAATTGACCGACAAGCGACCCAAGCTTTTGGGCAAGCGTCATATAAGGCCGCAATTTCGGCGCTTCTTCGGCAGACAGGCTTGGCATATTCAGCGCATTGGTCACGCCGCCATTCACCAGATAATCCGCCATTTGTTCCGCAACCTGAAGCGCAACATTGACCTGCGCCTCATTGGTCGATGCACCCAGATGCGGGGTACAGATAAAGTTTGGCGTACCGAACAAGGGCGATTCCTTCGCTGGTTCGGTCGCAAAAACGTCCAAAGCTGCCCCGCCGACCTGGCCGCTATCCAACGCCTCTTTCAGCGCATCTTCGTCAATCAACCCGCCCCGTGCGCAGTTAATGATGCGGACACCCTTTTTGGTCTTCGCAAGGTTTTCTCTCGATAGGACATTACGCGTCTGGTCGGTCAGTGGCGTGTGCAAGGTGATGAAGTCTGCCTTGGCGAGCAAAGTATCCAGATCCGCTTTTTCAACGCCCATCTCGATCGCACGATCAGCGGTCAGGAAAGGGTCAAAGGCCATGACTTTCATCCGCAACCCAAGCGCGCGACTTGCGACAATCGATCCGATATTTCCAGCGCCGATCAAGCCCAATGTCTTGCCGGTAACTTCTACGCCCATGAAACCATTTTTCGGCCAATGGCCCGCTTGTGTCTGCGCGTTCGCTTCTGGCAATTGACGCGCGAGTGCGAACATCAAAGCGATCGCGTGTTCGGCCGTTGTGACCGAATTACCAAAAGGCGTGTTCATAACGACAACACCCTTGGCAGACGCATACGGGATATCGACATTGTCGACGCCAATGCCGGCGCGGCCAATAACCTTCAGGTTCGTCGCGGCGTCCAAAATCTGTTTAGTCACCTTTGTCGACGAACGAATGGCAAGGCCATCATATTCGCCAATGATCGCAGCCAGTTCATCAGGCGTTTTGTCGGTGATGACGTCTACATCACAGCCGCGTTCAGCAAAAATCTTGGCGGCGTTTGAATCCATTTTGTCAGAGATAAGTACGCGTGGTTTGGTCATTCTTTTATCCTTTTAGGTCGTCGCCCCAGCAAAGGCTGGGGCCTATCTCGCCTGTCCATAACAAACGAGAGACATGATGGGCGCCAGCCTGCGCTAGCGCGACGGGGTTATGCTTTTGCGCTGTGGTAAGCCCAATCGAGCCATGGCCCGAGCGCCTGAATATCGGCGGTATCAACGGTTGCGCCGCACCAGATGCGCAGGCCCGGCGGGGCGTCGCGATATCCGGCAATGTCATAGGCCGCATTCTCTGCCTCAAGCAAAGACGCCATCTTCTTAATCATTGCTTCGTCCGCGCCTTTGACGGTCAAGCACACAGAGGTTTTCGACCGGATAGCGGGGTCAGCGGCAAGAAAACCCAGATAGTCGCTGGCCGCAACAATATCGCCTAGCGCCGCGGCATTGGCGTTGCTGCGCGCCATCAGGCCCTGCAATCCACCAACGGTCTTTGCCCATTCAAGCGCAAAGATCACATCCTCAACCGCGAGCATCGATGGCGTGTTGATCGTCTCACCTTTGAAGATACCTTCAGCGAGTGCGCCTTTCGACATCAAGCGAAACACTTTAGGCAGTGGCCAAGCTGGCGTGTAGCTCTCCAACCGCGCAACAGCGCGGGGCCCGAGAATGAGCACGCCATGCGCGCCTTCACCACCCAAAACCTTCTGCCAACTAAATGTTGTCACATCGAGCTTGTCCCAAGGCATATCATAAGCAAATACCGCCGAGGTCGCGTCATTGAAGGTCAGGCCTTCACGGTCATCGGCGATCCAGTCGCCATTGGGAACGCGCGCACCTGAAGTCGTGCCGTTCCATGTGAAAACCACGTCGTTGGTAAAATCTACCGCGCTCAAATCCGGAATTTCGCCATAAGGCGCGTTCATGACATTGGCGTTCATCTTCAACTGCTTATTTACGTCGGTGACCCAGCCTTCGCCAAAGCTTTCCCACGCCATCATCGTGACGGGGCGCGCGCCCAGCATGGTCCACATCGCCATTTCAATCGCGCCGGTGTCGGAACCTGGGACAATGCCAATGCGATGGGTATCAGGAACCTGAAGCACCTCGCGCATCAAGTCGATGGCAAGTTGCAAGCGAGATTTACCGATTTTCGCACGATGCGATCGGCCTAGCGATTCGGTTTCAAGTTTTTCGGGGCTCCAGCCTGGCGGTTTCGCACAGGGGCCGGAGGAAAAGAACGGACGCGCCGGTTTAACGGCGGGGGGTACTATAGTCATGTAAGCGTCTCCTTGCAGAGAGCAGCGCGGCGTTGGGACCGCGTGGCCCGGAGCCGCGTTTAAGCGCAGCCCCGGCTTTGTCAACGACTATCGAAAATTGATATCAGTAACCTGCCTTACGAAACAATACTTCGCCACGGCGGCTGACGTATAATTTTTCCAGGGTTACGGGGTGGAAATAGGCTTCCACACGGTCGCCTTCAGGGGTGGTGCCATAGACTTCATAGCAGCCGCCATCGACTTTCGACTTACGCACCGTCCAGCCATCTTTGGTCAGCTTGTCGGTCAACGCCTTTTGACTTTTCCAGCCAGAAACTGGTCCTGACTTACAAGTGATTGCGCCCGTGGCCGAAGCCGGAACCGATGCAAAGGCGATTGTGGCCACAGCGGCCAGTGAAAGAGGTGTCCAAAAACGCATATTCATGCTCCTTTAAAATTGGGTCTGTTGGTGCGGAAAAATCGTGCTGCAACCAGAAGCACGAGAGGTATGAAGTGGACGAGCGCTGGTCCTAAATTATTGTGGATGAATATCCAATGGACAAGAACAAGCACAGCGGCCGGATAGACCAATCGCTGAAGACCTTTCCAGCCTGCTTTGAGCACGCGCATGGACGCATCATTGCTGGTCACCGCCAAGGGCACAAAAAGCAGCATCGCAGCCCAACCAGTCCAGATACCGAGCGCCAGAAACTCGGCGAGCATATCATCAAGATTTCCCATATCGATGATGTAGAAAATGAGATGCAAGATCGCATAGCCAAAGGCCGCAACACCCAATGCCCGGCGGCGCTGGATGAGCCAACTCAACCATGGCCGTGGTCCAATTAGCGACAATAAGGGACTAAGCACCATCGCGGCAATCATGAAGCGGGCCGACCATTCGCCCGTTGGGTGTAACATATCCATCGCGATCACATCGCCAAAAACATAAGGGCGCATCATCAATATCGCGGGCAAGCACAACAGCGCCCAGAATGTTGGCTTCTTATTAAGAATGATTCGCAACATGCATGTGGGATAAGCGTCTGGCGCCCGCTATGCAACGCGCAATTTTTATCCGAACCCCTCAAATTTCTATGGATTTAGGGGATGTGGCGATATTTTATGGCTGCGCAGACTATATTTTGCGTTAAGACGCATTCATGTCGTTGGGCTTGCTTCAAAGATTTCTGCTGATCGCTGGCGTCTTTGCACTGGCGTCGTGCGGTGGACGGGAAAAACCGCAATCGCCGCGATACAACGACAATATGACGTCGCAATATGCCCGCCAATGCCTGGCTAACCTCAAATCCAAATCGGTGCGCTTTACAGGATTGCCTAGCAAAAGTTTCGAAGGCGGATGCCGCATGATCGATACCATCAAGCTGATGGATTTTGGCACACCCACAACAAATTTGGGGGCAATGACCTGCCCACTTGCCTCAAGCTTTACCGATTGGGCGCGTTATGGCGTTGCGCCTGCGGCCAAGCACTATCTGGGCAGCGAGGTTGTGAAGATTGAAACCATGGGCACATTCAACTGCCGCGCTGTCAACGGCAGTCGGTCGG
>Ga0315903_10003596_pt1 | contig 21343 bp, 26 predicted proteins | sample LakEriMetagenome_7_FD_203524 | JGI IMG/M metagenome (GOLD analysis project Ga0315903, IMG submission 203524) | Freshwater fungal communities from buoy surface, Lake Erie, Ohio, United States - Buoy 2 MA119 | ecosystem: Environmental > Aquatic > Freshwater > Lake | place: USA: Lake Erie, Ohio... | reverse complement strand
TGACGCGAACAGCCGCGTGCAACAAACTGCTCGGGGGTAGGGGTGACGCTTGACAGTCCAGGCAAACTCGCAGCATGTGTCGCTCGTGCCTTGACTGTGGCGTGGAGATTCAGCGTCGCCCTCCCGCGCGACGGTGGCCATTGCGTTGTTCTTCGTGCCGCAAAAAGTCGGCCTCTGCCAGAGAGAAATCTCGCCGGCTTTCTCAATGGCAAGCCGCTTCGTGCAAAGACTGCGGCAAGCAGATTCCGACACTCCCGCGACGAGGGCCGCTTCCAAGCCGGTGCAGTGAATGCAAGTCGGCGGCGAGCCAGCGTCAGCACGCCTTGCGACGCCTCAGCAGGAACACGCTGATACACGAATGCACTTGCCAGCATTGCAGCCAGCCGTTCCGCTCCGACCGCCAACGGCAGAAATTCTGCTCTGCCGAGTGCGGCCATCTAGCCCATAGAGACAGGGCTGGCTTGCAGTGCCAGCATTGCAAAAAGCCTTTCGAGATCGCATCACACAAGGCAGAGAAACGCCGGTTCTGCTCGTGGGACTGCTGGATCGCAAGCAAGCCGAGCCACGAGAAAACCTGCGTCGGCTGCGGTCAGTCGTTCACTCGCTCAGTCAACGGCAAGATGCCGCATCAAGACAAGGGCAAGTATTGTTCGCGCGAGTGCTACCTAGACCACCGCTGGGGCACAAATCGCCCGCGCCGGCCGTCGCCAAAGTCTGGCATCGAAGCCGCTTGCCGTCATTCGCTGGCGACTTCGCTGCGAAAGCGATGCAAGCAGTTCAACGTGCCATTCGACCCCGCCTGCACGCGAGAGGCTGTGTGCGAGCGTGACGGCTGGGTCTGCCAGCAATGCGGGGTGAAATGCCATAAAGGAAGGCACAGGTTCGACAAGCGAACTCGGCGGGCCAGCCAGCGGAACGCGGAGCACGACCATATCGTGCCGCTGTCGTGGGGCGTGCCCGACAAGGGCAATACGTTTGACAACTCGCAGTGCCTGTGCCGGAAGTGCAACGGCAGGAAGGGCCGAAAAGGCGGCGGGCAGATGCTCATCGCAGTCTTTGCGACACCGTGATGTATGGGAAGACGCGGACCTAAGCCGACACCGACGAAGCTAAAGATCCTCCGTGGCAACCCGGGTTGTCGGCCGATTAACGCCGACGAGCCGCAGCCCCCAACGGACGGCATCGCGATGCCGCCGCACCTCGGGCCAGTCGCGTCCGCGAGGTGGGCCGAACTGCTGCCGATGCTCCAGGCGACGCGGGTGATGACGCGGGCCGATGTCGAGTCGCTCGCCCGCTACTGCGACACGTATGAATGGTGGCTTGCCGTCCGTGCCAAGCTAAAGGCGGAAGGTGATACGTACCCCATCCTGAACGACGGCGGACAGGTGAAGTACATCGCCCAGAAGCCCGAAGTAGCGATTGCCCACAAGCTATCCCAGCAGCTTCGCCAGCTAGAGTCCGACTTCGGGCTGTCGCCAGCCGCCCGCGTCTCATTGAAGGTTGAACCGGATGCCAAGCCGCAAAGCACGCTCGAAAAGTTCCGTGCCCTCAAGGCTGCCGGCAAGACGCCGGGCTGAGTGGGTCGAGGGCTTCACCTACCATCAAGGGGACGCCGACCTAGTCGTGCGATTCCTTGAATCCGTCTGCTGCCACACAAAAGACTCGCCGACTGCGAAAGCTGGCGAGCCGATGCAACTCCTCGACTGGCATAAGCATGACGTGATTGAGCCCCTGTATGGGTGGCGTGGACCTGACAACCTGCGTAGGTATCGGCTGTCATACATTGAGGTGCCCAAAAAAAATGGCGTCTTGGCCCCTGCGGCGTGATCGCTGCGGGGGCCAAGACGACAAGGCAAATCGACACTTCTATCGGCTCTCTCGATCTGGCACCTGCTCATGGAGGGCGAGGGCGAGCTAGGGTGCATCGCGGCGAAAGACCGCAACCAAGCCGCGATCATTTTCGACGAGACAGCGGCAATGGTAAAGCGTTCGCCTGAATTGGCGGCGACGCTGGAAGTTGTCGATTCCAGAAAGACCATCGTCTGCCAAGCGACCGGATCTTCGATGCGGGTGATCTCGCGGGACGCCGGGGCGGCCGAAGGCCCGAGTTACTCGTTCGTGTTTTGCGACGAACTGCATGCGTGGCCCGACAGGCGTCTTTTCGAGGCGCTCCGCTACTCGGGCCGATCCAGAGCTGCGCCGCTCCTTGCGACGATCTCAACTGCCGGCGACCGCCGCGACACGATTTGCTGGGAGCAGCACGAGTACGCCGAGCAAGTGATTGCCGATCCTAACTACGATCCCCGCTTCTACGGCAAGATTTTCGGTGCAAAGACTGACGGCACAGAGGACTATTTCTCACCGGCGACATGGCGGCGGGTGAATCCAGGGATGGGCGTCACCATGACCGAGGAAGCGTTTGCTGCGGACGCCCGCGAGGCGAAGAACAAGCCCACAAAGCTCAACGGCTGGCTCAGATATTCCTTGGGAGTGTGGACAGAAAGCACGAACAGGTGGCTCGACCCTGACAAGTGGGCGGCGTGCTCGGAAGGCCCGCGCGAGCCGCTCGCCGGCAAGTCGTGCATCATCGGGATGGACTTGTCGAAGTCCACCGACCTCTCGGCTTGCGTCGCCCTATTCCCGAGCGAGGATGGCACGTTCGACGTTGAGGCGATGTTCTGGGCTCCGCGTGACCTCATCATGGAACGCGAGCGAACCGACCGCCAGCCGTTCCAGCACTGGGTCAACACCGGGTTCATCACGGCGACCAGCGGGAACGTCATAGATCACGGTGTCATCCGTGAATACGTGCTGGAATACGCCAAAAAGCACAAGGTCGAGCGTGTGCTGATGGATATGACGGGGGCCGTCCAGCTTGGAGTGGAACTGCAAGGGGCGGGGTTGTTTGTGGAATCATTCGGGCAAGGCTTCCGCTCGATGAGCAGCCCGACGAAGTTGCTGGAGTCGCTTGTGCTCCAGAAGCGGATTCGGCATGGCGGGAACCCTGTGCTGTCGTGGATGGCCGGCTGCGTCTGCACGGAAGTGAATGCGTTCGAGGACGTTCGCCCGGTCAAGAAAAAGAGCACTGGACGCATCGACGGCATCGTGGCCTGCATCTTCGCGCTCGGCGGATGGGAAGCAAACAGCGTCACGAACTCCGCGTCGAACCCTGAAATCTTCTTCATATGATCGCCCAAACCGACAACCGCATCCTCTGGCTCCCCGGCGAATCCCGCATGTGGGATGACGAGCCATCGAGCCGGTCGAGTGCTGGCGTGCGGATTGACGAGAGCAATGCCCACCAAGTCGCGGAGGTGTTCGCCTGCCTGCGGGTGATCGCCGAGACGGTGGCGGGTTTGCCGCTGCATGTGCTGGAGCGGACGGCTGGGGGCGGGAAGCGGATCGCCCGCGAACTGCCGCTCTACCGGCAACTGCACAGCCAGCCGAACGGATGGCAGACCAGCTTTGAGTGGCGCGAGCAGGCGGTGTTTCATATCGGCTTGTGGGGCGACGCCTTCGATGAACTGAAGGCGGGGCAGATCGTGCCGCTGCATCCGAGCCGGATGAAGGTGGAGCGGATCGAGAACGGGAAGCTGCGGTACAAGTACCGAGAAGATAAGGGCACGGAGACGCCGTATTCCGAGGATGCGATCCTCCAGATTCGCGGCCCGTCTGATGACGGCGTGAACGGGATGAGCGTCGTCGCGGAGTGCAAGGACGCCATCGCACTAGCCCGGGCTTGCGAGTTGCACGGGGCACGCTTCTTTGCGGCCGGTGCCCGCCCCGGGTTTGTACTCTCGACCGAAGGGCAACTGAACGCGGAGGCCCGCGAGGCGTTGCGGTCGCAGTGGGACCGGCGGCATGGTGGAGTGGGAAATTCCCACAACACGGCGGTGCTGACCGGCGGGCTCAAGCCCTACGACATTCCGCAGTCGAGCAATACCGACAGCCAGTTCATCGAGCTTCGCCGCTACCAGCTTGAGGAGATCGCCCGGCTGTTCCGCGTACCTGGGCACCTGCTTGGCATCGGCCCCGCGACGCCCGAGGCCGACATCGCGTTCGTGACCCACTGCATCATGCCGTGGCTGCGTCGGTTTGAATCGGCGTTCATGCGTGACTTGATCGCAGACGATGACCGCTATCTGGTCGAGTTCGATGTGCGTGGGCTGCTGCGTGGCGATGCCGCCAGCCGGTCGGCGTACTACCGTGCCATGTGGGACATCGGCGTCGTTTCGACGAACGACATTCGCAACTACGAAAACCTCGACCCGGTCGAGGGCGGCGACGTTCGCTACCGCCCGCTGAACATGGGCACGCTGGGCGAGCAGCCGAGCGAGGGCGACGTGCTGGCTCAGCAGCAGCCGGGCAGCGAGATTGACGGGCAGGCGGTCGAGGGCGGGCTTGCCGCTGCGGCTGGCGAGCCGGTGGTGCCTGCGACGCCGGGCGAGCCTGCCGAGCCCGAGGCTCCGCAAGTCGCGGACGTGTCGCTGAACGGTGCCCAGATCACGGGGCTCATTGCGATCATTCAGTCGGTTGTCGATGGGCTGGTGAGTCGCGAGGGTGCGGCGGCGATGGTGGCTGCGGCGTTCCCGAGTATGAACACTGCACAGATTGCGGCGATTCTTGCCGGGGTGGTGGAGCGTCAGCCCGCACCAGCAGCGGTCGATGCGCAGCCGCCGCAAACCGAGCCGATGCCCACTGCCCCGGCGGGTCGCTCGCTTGACGTTGCCGAAGGCATGTGGGTCGCGTTGCCCGATGGGCGCGTGGGTCGCGTCGATCATGTGATGACCGAAGGCACGCTGAATCTGGGCGACGTGGAGATGCCCGCGACGCCCGACGATCCTGCCGCCCTCGTGAGCGTGTGGGACGAGAACGAATTTGACGAGCCGGTGGCGGTCAAGGTGGCCGACCTCCAGGTGACAGAGCAGCCGGAGGCGGCGCGGGCGTACAAGGACAAGCCGAAGCGGAAGCCGAGGAAGCGGAAGGAATGACAACGATGAACATCGAACGACGCAGTCTGGCGATTGACGAGGTGGAGTCGGCGGTGCCGCTCCTGGCGGTCGAGAGCCGCAGTGCCGAGGACGGCAGTGAGCGGGAGTACATCGTCGGCTACGCGGCGAAGTTCGGCGTGAACTCGCTCGACCTGGGCGACTTCATCGAGCGGATCGACCCGCGTGCGTTCGGCATCGTCTCCGAGCGACGTGGCCGCAAGAAGTCGCTTGAGACTCGGGCTCTTTGGAATCACGACGCAAACTTCCCGCTGGCCCGCTATCCCGGCACGCTGAAGCTGACGGTGGACGAAGTGGGTTTGCGGTATGAGTTCCCCGTGCCTGACACCAGCTACGGGCGGGATCTTGCCGCCAACATCAGGGCAAAGATCGTGCGCGGATCGTCTTTCAGTTTCACCGTCCCGAGCGGCGGCGACTCGTGGGCTGTTGAGGACGGCCGTAGCATCAGAACCATCCAGCGGGTCGATTCTCTTCTGGATGTTTCTCCAACTACGTTCCCGGCGTACCCCGACACCGACGTGACGGTGGCCCAGCGGTCATACGACCACTTCCGCAAGGAGCAGCGGCGGCACGACGAAGCCCGCGAATATGCCGCGAATCGTGCGGCTTTCTACCGTGACGTTCTGAGGCAGCATGGCCGCTAAGTCAGGCGACGTTTGCCCGAATTGCAAGACCGGCAAGCTGCTTGTGGCGTCGAGTCAGCGGCAGGGCATGTACCAAATTCGGTACTTGCGCTGCCGGTGCGGCAACACCGACAAGGACATTCGCTCCGCGTCTGAGATTCGCCGCGTGAAGGCGGGCTGAGTTCTTTACTGCCTCACGCCTTGTATCTGCATGGGTGCCCCCCACGGCTTCTAGGTTCGACCGTAGGCGATGCGTCCGCGTCGCCACGAATCGCACTAGGAGATTCCGCCGTGGACAAGATCAAGGCACTGCTTGACGAGTTGGCTGCTGTCGTCGCCGAGATGGAGGCGATGACCGAGGACGCCCCCGAGGGCGAGGAAGCGGCCCCCATGACCGAGGAGCAGGAGGCGTCCCTCCGCTCGCTCGAACAGCGTGCTGACAAGCTCCGCGAGCGGATCGAGTTTCTGCAGCGCGTTCAGGCCAAGGAGGCCGAACTGCGTGCCGTGCTGGAGCGCAGTGCTCCGGCCAAGGTGATCGAGACCCCCGAGGCGAAGGAGCCTGCCGTGGAGAAGCGTGAGTACGCCGTGCCGAAGTCGCACGGCAAGCTGGTGGCGTTCCGTTCCGCCGAGGCTGCCTATCGTGCTGGTATGCACGTCAAGGGTTTCGTGTTCGGCGACGAAGAGGCCCGGCGGTGGTGCCGTGACCACGGCGTCGAGAGTCGTGCCCAGGCTGGCGGCGTCAACTCGCTCGGCGGCGTGCTCGTGTCTCCCGAGATGAGCAGCGAGATCATCCGGCTCGTCGAGGAGTTCGGTGCGTTCCCGCAGTACGCTCGCCGGGTGCAGATGAACAGCGACACGCTCGTCATCGCTCGTCGGACGGGTGGCCTCGCCGCTCGCCCGGTCGGCGAGAACGTGGAAGTGACCCAGAGCGACGTGACGTTCGACAACATCGAACTGAACGCGAAGATTTGGGGCATCGCCAACCGCGTCCCGAATTCGCTGCTTGAAGACTCGATCATCGACCTCGCTGACGCGATGGCGGTCGAGGTGGCCCAGGCGTTCGCCGAAGCCTTCGACAACGCGGGGTTCATCGGTGACGGCACCAGCCAGTACCACGGTACTGAGGGCGTCGCCACGAAGATCGTGAAGCCCGCCTACTCGGCGTCGGTCGTGACTGCCTCGGGCAACGCCACGTTCGACAACCTGACGATGAAGAACTTCACCGACGTGCTCTCGCGGCTGCCGGTTTACGCTCGGCGTCAGGCTGCGTGGTACGTGTCGCCGGTCGGCTGGGGTGCCGCGATGCTGCGGCTCGCCATGCTCCCCGGCGGCTCTGCCAACGCGGGCGGCAACACGAGCGACAACGTGGCGGCTGGCTTCGGCGAGCAGTTCCTGGGCTATCCGGTGCGGCTCGTCCACTCGCTTGAGTCTCGCCTGACGGGCACGACCGGCGGCGTGGCTTGCCTCTTCGGCGACCTCTCGCAGGCTGCCACGTTCGGCGAGCGTCGGGCTGTCTCGATCCGCACCGCTTCCGAGCGGTACATCGAGTTCGACCAGACCCTCACCTTCGCTACCACGCGGAACGCGATGGTGGTGCATGACCTTGGTTCGACCACGAAGGCCGGGCCGATTGTGGCCCTGCGGTTCGGCTGATTCTGACACTTCCTTCCTAGGAGAAAACTGATCCCATGAACCACGTTGCTGCTACGAGGAGTGTCCACCGGGTCGATACCTCGGTTGCACTGACCGCGACCCACTCGGTCGAGATCGACACGCTTGGCTTCAACCATGCGTCGATTGACGTTCTGTTCTCCCCGTTCACCTCGGCTGCCGGTCCCACGACCGCTGCCACGGTGCTGCGGGTTGCCCACAGCGACGTTGCCGGCTCGGGCCAGGCCAACATCAGCGGCTTCGTCGCTGGCACCGACTTCACGGTCGCTGCCGGTTCGACTGCTGGCAATGTTGGCTACGCCCATCGGTTCGACATCGACCTGAAGGGCAAGCGGCGTTACCTCACGGTGTACGCCACCCCGGCTTCGACGTGCGGCGTCGTGACGACGTGCCGCCTGAGCCAGGGCGAGGAAGGCCCGACGACTGCTGCCGGCCGTGGTGTGAACACCCAGGCCATCGGCTGAGTCGCTTGACACGACAGGCACAGTGAGCGGCGGGGAAGGCGTGAGCCTCCCCGCCGTTTTCTGTTTTGGAGTCACTCATGCTTGTGCAAGTCGGCGGCTCGTCGGTCGAGGTGCGGTGCGAGGCGATCCTGAGCGGGCCACGCTTCGGGCCGCTCATCAACGTGTTCGGGTTCATCGAGGCGATGATGCCGCTGCACATCCGCCCCACGCTCGGGCAGGGTGCGTTCTGGAGCCAAGTGCTCACGCGGATGCTGGAGAAGTTCGAGCCGACCACCGAGTACATCATCACCCTCGACATGGACAGCTTCGTGTCGAAGGAGAACATCGAGCATCTCTTCGCCCTCGCCATGACGTTCCAGTGCGACGCCCTGGCTCCGCTCCAGACGAAGAGGGAGGACGGCAGGCCGATGCTCACGCTGCTCGACACACTCGACAATCCGCCAGCCGGCGGCGTGACCCAGGTGCCCCGCGAGTGGTTCAGTCAGCCGGTGCAACAGGTGGACACCGCGCACTTCGGTTGCACGATCATCTCGACCGCTGCCCTGCGGCGGATGAAGAAGCCGTGGTTCCACGAGCAGCCCGATCCGCAAGGGGGGTGGGGAGAAGGCAGAACCGACTCTGACATTGCATTCTGGAAGGGCTTCAAGGCGTGCGGCAATCGCCTCTACATCACGCCCCGGGTCTGCATCGGTCACGGCGAGTACGTCATCACATGGCCCAGCCAGGAACTCGGTCAGCCGGTGTTTCAGTATTGCAACGAGTGGCAGGAGACGCGGAAGCCGCCGAAGTCTGCATGGAAGGTAGGTGACGAATGAAAATACGTTTGACGAGGGCACACGGTGCCTACAAGGCGGGTCAGGTGATCGACCTTCCCGAGCGGCAGGCTCAAAGCCTCATCGCGTGGGAGTACGCGGTCGAGGAGCGGAACGCACAGCAGGACTTGATCGAGACGGCGAGCGTGGAGCCGGTGGCCGAGTCGGCTGACCTCACGCCCAGGAGGCGACGCAAATGAGACGCTACCGCAGCCTGAGACGTGCGACCGCCCCGGCGGTGGAGCCGGTGACGCTGAGCGAGGCGAAGAACCACTGCCGCGTCGATACGACCGCCGACGATGCTCTGATTCAGAGCTACATCACGACCGCCCGCGAGTGGGTCGAGGACTACATCGACCGGGCTCTCGTGACGCAGCAGCTTGTGATGCGGCTTGACGCCTTCCCTCTAGAGATCGAGCTGCCCCGCCCGCCGATGATCGCCTCGGGCACAGCCACGGCGGTCACGATCACCTACGTCACGGGCGAGGCGGGCGGCACGGCCACGCTCTCGGCATCGAGCTACCGGGTGGACCGCGACTCGACGCCGGGCGTCATCCGCAACCTCTACGGTGGCTCGTGGCCCTCGCACTTGCTCGACCAGAACTCGGTCACGGTCTCGTGGTGGGCAGGCTACGGCGATGCCGCCAGCGTGCCGCAGCGGGTCAAGTCGGCGATTCTCATGTGCGTTCACGAACTGTATGAGAAGCGTGGCGACGGGCAGATGCCCGCAGCGGCGATGCGGCTGCTCGATAGCGTGTCGTGGGGGTCATACACATGAGCCTGTCAGCCGAGATCCTCTGCCGCATCGTCGGGATTGAGACCGACACCGCCGACATCGCCACGAACACCCGCGTGACGAAGGCGGAATACTTCCGTGCGTTGAGCGACGGCGACGGGGCGAATCAAGCCCAGGTGATCTACAGCGATGCCCGCACGTCGGCAGGCACCGATACGTTTCAGCTTTCGTCGCTGGCGGACACTCGCGACGGGGCGAGCGTGACGATTGCCTTTACGGCGGCAAAGGTGCTCTACATCGAGAACACCGACGCGACCCGCACGCTCACCGTGACCGGAGCCTACACGGGCAGCGTGCCGCCTGGGGGCGTGCTGCTCGCCACGAACCCGACTGCGGCGGGCACGACGGCGTCCAGCCTGTTCGTCGCCTCGACTGTGGGGGCCACGTACAAGATCGTCATCGTGGGCGAGGGGAGCATCGTCTGATGAAGGCGGGCGACCTCCGCGAGCGGATCACCGTGCTGGCCTACCGCGAAAACAAGAACGCGATGGGCGAGTCGGTGCCGGTCTACGACACGACGTTCGCAACCGTGTGGGCCAGCGTCCAAGGCGTGACGGCTCGGGAGTTCCTGCTCGCCGGTCAGCAGCAGACCGAGATTTCGCACCGCGTGCGGATGCGGTATCTGACCGGGCTGACGCAGCAGATGCGGATTTCGTGGCGTGGCCGCACGTTCGAGATCATCTCAATTCTGGAGCGGGAGAACCGCAGCGAGCATGAACTGCTCTGCCAGGAGACGGTGTAGCTATGGCTGTCGCTGGCATCCAACTGAACATCAACACCGAGGAGCTGCGGTCGCTCCGTGACAATATTCGGGCGTTCTTTCCCAAGGCGGAAGCCGCCGAGGTGCTGGGCGAGGCGATTGAGAAGGCGATTTGGCCCGCGTTCCTGCGGCTGCGTGAGGTGACGCCTATCGGGCCGACCGGCAATCTGCGGCGGGCAGTCAACTACAAGGTCGTCAAGTACAAGCAGACGGGCGTCGCTGTCGGGCTGATTGGCTACAACCGGGCGGCGGTTGGCGACGCCAGCAGCGCGGCTGGCGGCACGGTGCTGGCTGGCCCTGACCGGGCGTTCCATCAGTGGTGGTTGGAATTCGGGACGAAAGAACGCCGAATCACTCAGGCTAAGGCGAGATCATACGAACGCCGAAGCCCTACTAAGCCGTTCGTTCGGACGCGAAAACGGAACGGGAAGGTAATCACGGAGACCGTCCGAGGGCGTGGCGTCCTGCACGACGTTGACGAACTGAAGCCAACCTACATTGCGTCGAGCTTCAACCGGCTGGGACCGTTCAAGATTCTGGGCGGCGTTGGAGGCGACGGCCGAGTGCAGACCGACCCCGCGTACCCGAAAGCATTTTTCAGGAAATCAAGCCAGCCCATCGTCATCCCTGCCATGCCAGCGGGCGGTGAATCCGGTCGCCCTCCCGTACAGACCGCATGGGATCAGACGCAGGCCCAAGTTGCCGAGTACCTCCAGCGGGAACTCTCGCTGACGCTGGGGCAGGCGTGGGCGGCACTGCGGTTCCGCAACGAAGGGTCGGTCACCGGAACGGACACCCTCGGCCCCGGCTAGGCTGCAAGCCCTGCCGCAGGGCGTGGCATAGTGGCCCATGCCGCTCAAAAGCCCCGAGCAAGTCTGCCGCTCCGCTCTGATCGCCGATGCCGACGTGGCGGCCCTGGTCGGCACGCGGGTTTATCCCGTCATCGCCCCGGCGACGGCGGATCTGCCGTTCGTGACGTGGCGGCGGTCGGGCGTCCAGCGGGAACACACCCTCGCCGGGCCGATGGGCACGCCCACCGTGATCCTGACGGTGGACTGCTACGCGACCACGTACGAGGCAGTAAGAGACCTCGCGGACAAGTGCCGCCTCGTTCTGGATGGATTCGGCACCGGGGAGGCAGAATCGGTGGTAGTGAAGAACGTCAGCCTGACGAACGAGGCGGACGGCTTCATTCAGTTGGCGGGCGGCGAGATGCCGCCGGTCTACAGCGTCACTCAAACGTATTCCGTGATGTGGGTCGAGAACTAGGAGAATCGTAGAAATGTCAGCTACGCCGCATGATGGAACCGGGACAACGCTTCGCCTGGGCGCGACGTTCTACACGGTCACGAACATCGTCATTACGTACAACGACCCGACGGCTGACGAAGAGAAGATTGACGTTTCGCACCTGGGGCTGACCACGGGTGCGCAGCTTGCGACCGTTGACCGTCCGCTCAAGGGCAGCACGTCCGACACGGGTCGTTCGGTGCAGTTCAACTACCTCGGCCGCGACATCATCGCTGACGCTTCGACCGGAACTTGCCAAATCTCCATCGGCGGCACGGCATTCTTTGCGACGGCCGTGGCCTACACGGTCAATTCCAGCACGCTTACGCTGGCGACAAACGACGCGATCCGGGGTCAGGCGACGATCCGTATTGCCCGCTAGTCGCCCTGACGGAGGCCCGTCATGGCTGGCTATTGCACCGGGGTGACCGTCAACTGGCGCGGAACGGCTATCGGTGAAGTGACCGAGTTCCGCGTCGGCGCGGGCGGATCGCTGCCGCTCGCGCGTGGCTCTGCCGCCGCGACCTCCGGTGCGTGGGCGATGGATATGGGCACCGTCGAACTGGCGAGCCTCTCGACGGCAGCCACGACCTCGGCGATGAGCCTGAGCCAGTACGGCATGAAGGGGCTTCTCTCCTTCTCCGGCGGCGGGCTCACGCTCACCACGAAAGCCATCTGCCAGACGCTTGACATCAGTGCCAAGGTGAATGACGTGTACCGGTTCAAGGGCATCTGGCGCATCGTCAAGGAGTAAGAGCATGGCACTGACAGTTGAAGAACTCGCAGCACAAATCCTCGCCGCCGAAGACCTCGGCATCCTGAAGGTCACGGTCAAGGAGTGGGGCAACATGACCCTCGGCATCCGCGTGATGACGGTCGGCGAGCGTGATGCCTACGAGCGGGAGTGGATCGGCAAGCGGGAGACGGGCATCGACAATTTCCGCACGAAGTTCCTCGCCCGTTGCCTCTGCCATCCCGAGACCGGCGAGCGGCTGTTCGACGACGCTGGCATCGAGAAGCTGGCGGGCAAGTCGGCGAAGGTCGTGTCGAAGTTGTTCGACAAGGCGATGAAGCACAACGCGATGAGCGAAAGCGACGTGGAGGAACTGGCAAAAAACTGAACATCCGCCCGACGAGGCGATTCCTGTTTCGTCTGGCGGGACATCTTGGCATGACGGTAGGCGAGATCGAGCGGCGAATGTCGTCTCGTGAGCTTGGCGAGTGGATGGCTTTCACGCGGTACTACCACGCGATCCCTGACAGTTGGGCCGAAACGGGCCTGACTGTCTCGGCGATCCTGGCACCGTACAGCGAGAAGGGCAAGGCACCGCGAGCGAGCGACTTCATCCCGGTCGAAGAAGCCCCGCAGCACGAGGCGCAGGCCCGCGACGTGATTTTGGATTTGAAAAAGCAGCTTGGATTCGACTGATGGCGAACGTGCTCTCACTGGCGATGAAGATTTCTGCGGACGCGACCGGCGTTCGGCAGAGCCTTACGCCTGTGGAGCGGGCGTTGCAGCAGTTGGATCGTGAAGCGGCGAACGTCACGGCAGTGTTTAAGACGTTCGGTGATGCGACCGCAGGGGCCGTGCAAGCGCAGCAGCGGTTTGCAACCGACCTCGGTTTTTTGCAATCTGCCCTCCGAACTGGGCAGATTGACGCAAGACAGTTCGCGGCCGAATTTCAGTCATTGTCGGATGCCGCGAAAGAAGCGTCCGAAGCGTTCCGCGAAGGCGCTCGCGTTACCGCCCAGTATTTCACGGACGGTGAACGCTTAGCCTCCGAACTTGATCGCATCTCTAAGCTGGAATCGCAAGGCGCGATCAGCGCTGAGACTGCTGCGAGGGCCAGAGCAGAACTGTCTGGCGAAAACGCCAAGGCAGCGGCGGCCGTGAAGGAACTCGCTGACCGCACTGCGGAAGCGGAGGCAGTCATTCGCCGGTTCCGCGCAGAACAGGAACGCCAGGCTGCGGAACTCGGAAAGTACAACGATCTTTTCCAGGCAGGACTGATTGACCAAGAGACGTACAACGCTGCTGCCATCGAGGCTCTTGGAATCAACAGGCAAGCCACAGAGGCGGCTAGGCAGCGAGCGGAAGCTCTTGCCGAATCAGAGCGTATCGCTGCCAAGGCATTTGACACGCAACTTGCTGAAGAGGCTGCGGCTGCCGCAAGAGTTGCCGCCGATGCCGAGAAGGAGCGCGCGGCGGCTGTTTCGCGTGCCGCAGAGATTATTGAAGCCGGGCTAACGAAAGAGCAGAGAGCCAACAAATCCTACGAGCAGTCGGTTGCCGAGTTGAATCGGCTCAGAGAGGCAGGGCTGCTTGACGAACAGCAATACAGCGATGCTCTCCAGCGATCTGCCGACGCCTTCGCCAAGGCGACAATCGAGGCGAACAAGTACGCGGCGGCGTCCGACTCGGCAGGCGACGCGGGCACGCTCAAGTTCAACGAACTATCCGGCGTGCTGTCTGCCCTGCCCGGCCCGATTGGCAATATCTCAGGGCGACTCTCGGGGCTTTCTTCCGCCGGCGAGGGGCTCGCCCGTGTGTTCGGCGGCGGGCTGTCGCAAGGGCTCAGCAGCATCGGGGCGTCGGTGGCAGGGCTTGTGAACCCGTTCACGCTTGCCGTGGCTGGCGTGGCTGGGTTCGGGGCTGCGGCGACGGCGGTGGCTCAGGGGCTCACGCAACTCACGGGCAGGGTTGAGGAGCTTTCGTTCGCGGCTCGGCAGGCGGGCGTAGACTTCCAGACGATTCAGGTGCTCGAAGAGGCCGCGACGCGCGCGGGCGTCAGCGTCGAGGCTCTGGCGACCGGCGTGCAGCGATTCGGGGCGAGGCTTTCAGAAGCGGCTCAGGGTAGCGGCGAGACGTTCAACGCCTTGCAGCAGCTTGGGTTTTCTCTTGAAGAAATCCAGCAAGGGCAGAACGACCCGACCGAGTTCGCGTCCCGCGTGGCCGAAGCTCTGGCAGAAATCCCCGAGCCGGCGAGGCAGGCACAGTTGCAGATCGAGGTTCTCGGTCGCGGCGGCGAGAGCCTCGTGCGCGCGTTCGGCGAGATCGAAGGATCAACGCAAGCCATCCGCCGGTTCGGTGGTGCGATCAGCCAGCTAGAAGCCGACCGACTGCTAGAGCTTGACGGTGCGTTCGAGGACGTGCAGCGGAGCATCCTCGGGTTCGGACGCGAGTTGCTCACGCCATTCACCGGCGTGGCGCAGTCCATTGCGGAAGCGTTGGCCCCGTCCATCGCTTCGTTCGGTCGGGTGCTCGGGAACATCTTGGACATTCTCTCGCCGTTCACGAGCGTTCTTGGCGTGCTTGTCAACACGGTCGGGCAAGTGACGAGCGTCGTGCTGAACCTCATCTCAGCGGCACTGGAGCCGTTCGCGGCTGCGGCCCGTGGCGTCAGCCAAGCCCTCGACTTCGTGAGTCAGTCGATCACCCAAGCGTTCGGCCCGATCAACGACCTGATCTTGTCGGTGAAAGACTTCTTTGCCGAGACGTTTTTCGGTGTCGAAGAAACCGCATCGCAGACCTCCGAAAAGGTGGAGCAAGTCGCTACCGCTGCCGTCGAGATGACGGCTGAGCAAAAGAAGGCGTACGAGGATTTGCAGCGGGCGGTGGAAGCTGGAAACAACTCGCTCGACGGTGCCATCGAAAAGGCTGGCGAGTTCGGGCAGGCTGGCTTCGATGCCGCCTTTGAGTTCCAGCAGGCGTTGGAAGACCTGAAGGAACAGGCGGACGCCAACGAGTTGAACGGCGAGCAGTACGCCCGTGGCGTTGCCAACGCGACGGCTGAGTACGAACGCCAGATCGAAGCGCTTCGCATCGTCCAAGAGGAGACCCGCAAGGCTGCCGACGAAGCGGAGCGAAAGGCAGAGGCTGACCGTCAGGTAGCCGACCAGCTTCTAGAGCAGGCACGCATTCAGCGGGAGTTCGGCGGCGACGCGGATCGGGCGCAGGCAGCCGATCAAGTTTTGGCGGTGGAGCGCGAGATTGCCCGCGTTCGCGAAGAGGTGGCGGCGGCTGGCGAGGGCGGCGATGAGCAGGCGGTTGCCAACGGCGAAGAGCGGATTCGCCAACTGGAGGAGATCCGCAACCAGCAGCAGTCCATCGCGGACGGGTCGGCAGCCGCAGCAGACGCCGAAAGGCAGCGGCTTGAAGACCAGCGGGCGCGGGTTGACGAGTTGCTGGCTGCCGGCCAAGAGCAGACGCAAGTCGAGCAGGACATCATCGCCGTGCAAGAGCAGCAGGCCCAGGCGACCGCTGACTTGCTCGCGGCTCGTGAGGCCAGCAACCAAGCGGAGGCTGACGCTGCCGCCGCGCGTCTCGCCCAACTCGACCAGTTGCAGTCCCGGCTTGAGGATCAGCAGCAGGCTTCGGAGCAGGGCTTCGGCGAAGGCTTCGCCAGAGCGTTCGAGGACGTTGACAGGGCTATCGGCCAGACGATCACGAAGGCAGAAGAGTTCGGCAATGCCGGTGCTGAGGCTGCGGCGCGGCTGCAAGAGGGCATCGCCGCTGCCCAAGAGCAGGCCCGCGACGGCATCCTGAACAAGGAAGCGTTCGACGCGGAGGTGGCTCGGCAGAAGGAACTCTTCGACCAGGAGTTGAAGAACATCGACGACGCCGAAAAGGCTCGGGCCGAGGCTGTCAAGGCGAACGAGAGGGCTATTGCCGAAGCCGCCAAGGCTGACGAAGACCGACAGAAGGAGCAGCAGCGGGCCGCAGCCCAGCAACAGCAGGAAGTTGCCGAGCGTCAGAAAGCGGCCTTTGAGGAGCAGCGGAAGCTCGCCGAAGAGCGGGCTAAGGCTGACGCTGCCGAGTTCGACCGCCAGCAGCAACGCCTCGCCGAGCTGAACACCCTCGGCCCGCGTCAGGTGCAGACCGCCGACGTGCGGACGCAGGAAGGTCAGCAGATCGTGCTCGACTTGTTCAACCAGCAGCAAGACCCGCAACTAGTGCAACTGCGGCTCTTGAACAAGGTCATGACTCGCATTGCCACGAGCATCGACCGCGACCTGACCCGGCTCGGTCAGCCGGCAACCATCTTCTAGGGCTGAATCATGGGCACGGTCGTATCGTTCAAAGAGTTGCCGCGTAAGGGCGTGTTCGAGATCGGCAAGACGCGCATTCTGTCGCGCGAGTTCGTTGTCATCATGAGCGATGACAACTTGACGACAACTCCGCCCACGCCTTTAGCGATTGGGCAGGCCGTGGGCATCGACATTGGCGTGGCTCACCCGGATTTCCCATGGCAAGCAATCCGCAAGATCACGTTGACGGAGGGCTATGAAGGCTCGCCGTATCACGTTCACCTACTATGCGAATACGGGATCGTCACGCTTGATGAACTTCTTCACCCGACGAGCCGCTCAGCGGTGTGGGATTTTGAGTCCTCGCCCGGCGAGATTCCGGCGCTCACCTACTACGACGGCACGACGCTGCGCCCGCTCACGAACTCGGCGTTCGACTATTTCCCTGGGCTCGTGACCCAGGAATCGACGGTTGTGGCGACGGTAACGCAGAACTTCGCCACGTTTCCGAGCGCGTGGTACGGCGCGATGAACTGCCTCAACAACGCTACCTACCTCGGCTGTCCGGTTCACACGATCAAGGTGCAGGAAGTGAAGGTCAAGACGGCACGAGAGGAGTTTGACGGGGCGCTGGTTTCATACTGGCAGGCGACGGCGAAGCTCCACTACCGGCAGTCGGGCCACAATTTGCAACTGCCCGACATTGGCTGGAACTTCATTGGCGGCGGGCAGAAGCGGCGCGCGATGGTGTTCGATTTTGAGAACGGCGAATGGATCGCCTCGCCGAATCCCGTTGGCCTCGACGGTAGCGGCGGGCTGACCGGCGGCGTGCCGGCGATCTTGAACCGTCGCGTAAATCCCGAGGCGAACTTCGCGTCGCTGTTCGGCACGCCCCCCGTGACACCGCCGGCGGTCTAGTCATGGCAGACCTTACGCAGTTCGACTTCCCGAGTGCGGTGCGGATAGCCCGCGTCGTGCGTGCGGTGGAGCAGGAGCCCAGGCGGGCGAGGCCGCTGACGTTTGATGCGGTGCCTGCGGACGGTCGCAAGACCTTCCGCGTCTGCACGTTCACCGGGTCGTGGGCTCCTGGCTCCGCGAAAACGGTGAATCTCAAATACTTCCCTGCAATCACGCTGTCGGCACTGAATCTGACGTTTCATCTCCCCGACATTGGCACCGGGCCGTACGACTGCGAAGTGGCAAAGGACGGCACGGCGTGGTTTCTCGTGTCTGCACTGGAGCAGAACGTGAAGCAAGGGACGTTCACGGCACCTTGGAACAAGGGGACTAGCAAGACCGTAGCGCTAGTGAATGGCGGGAGCGTGTCGGCTGTGAATCGCCATGCCAGCATCACAGGCACCGGCACCAAGGCATGTACGGTCGGCCGCGACGGCATGGGCTGGGAACTGATCGCTGCGGAGTGCTGACGTGCTCGAACTGCTCGCCGCTATTCAGTCGGTCGATCCGCCGTCGCTTGTGCTGTGGGGCATGGCTCTGTTTGCGGCAGGCATGTATCCAGTTGGGTTCATGCTAGGGGCGAGTTGCTCGCCCTGCTGTGGCACTCCGTGCGCGGCATGCACCACTGGAAGCTTGCCCGATACAGTTACCGTGACGCTCGACGGCTTCACCGACCAGACGCCGGGGCCAGACCTCATCTCGCTACAGTTCTCTGCATGCTTTGGCGGCGGCGCGTCGGCCCGCGTCACGGCCCCAGGCGGCGACCCAGACACCGACAAGGGGCCGATCTCTGCGGTGACTCTGACCAGCGGCGGCAGCGGATACGCGAGGCTCGGCCGCATTGAGCCGACATTGACAGTGTCTGGAGGGACCGGCACAGGGGCGACATTCACGCCCACGATCACCAGCACAAACGACGCCTGCGGCATCCCGACGTGGAAGCTGTCGTCTGTCTCGGTCAAAGATGGGTCGGGCTACATCGACGGCGAATCGCTCACGATCACAGTAGCGGAAGGCGACACCGAGGCGCAGACCGCAACGGCAGTCGTGAACACGACCCGCACGCAGCCGACGCTGTCGGCCAGCATCGGCGGCGGTACTGGCGCGACGTTCACGGTCACGACATCCGAAAACTTTGGCACGCCGACGACGTGGGGCGTGGCGAGCGTTGCCGTTACGAATGGCGGTAGCGGCTACCTCGATGGCGGCGCGATGACGTTCAGTGGAGGCGGCGATCTTGTCGTAGCCGAAGAGGCCCAGGCGTACATCGTCACGGTGCGTTCTGAGCCGTCGCTCATTGGCTCCGTGTCCAGCAGCGGAAACGGCGCGAGCATCACGCCAACGCTGACTGAATACACCGGCTGGGACGGTCGCCCGTACTGGAGCGTGACGGGCTTCACGATTGCGAACGCCGGTACTGGATACTCAGAGTTTGACCCTGTTGAGGTGACGGTCAGCGACGGCACCGCATCGCCGTGGGCGTCTTTTTCCGCCTACGTCTCAAGTGTCGATCAGGACGGTGCGATCCTCGCGATTACCATCGACTTCGGCGGCGAGTATTGGAAAGACACCGGAGTCATCCAGTCGGTCGAGGTGTGGTACGGCGGCGCGTACTTCGATGACAACGGCATCCCGACAGGCGTCACCGTCACGAGCGGCGGGCAGTATTACCGCGAGGATGCAAGCGAGCCGCCGTATGTGGCCGAGGTGACTGTGACTGTGGCGTCGCAAGCGGCACCCAGCGAAGGCACAGGGGCGACGTTCACCGCGACCGTCGAGGATGACCCTGAGAGTCCCAACTTCGGGAAGATCACGTCGCTAACGATTGACGATGGCGGAGATGACTATCTGGCGTGGAAGTGGAGAAACACCAAATGCTGCGGCAGCTATTACAACGGGCTCAGCGTTGTGCTGCGGCGCAATGGATGCGAGTATTTACACCGCATGTGCGGAGTCGGGAATTTGAACTTTGGGCTCGGAAGCGTGTCTGTTGCGTATCGAGGCCAGTCGCTGCCGCCTGTTGTGACACTGGTTTCTGAAAGCGGCTCAAGTGCTTTCAGTTCTTTGTGTAACGTAACGATGACAGCAGAAAGCAATGTCGCTGACTGCTCCACATGGGACGGCGTTGTAGCAACAGCCAGCGGCGGCCAGACAGCGACGATAACGGCCGGCGGAGAATACGATGAATCGTTCAGGACGGCCGGAGGAATTTCGTGCTTCATTTGCTGCAAGGGTGACGCCCCTATTCCAGGCGAAATAGAGGCAGCGATCACAGACAACACCGGCGGCTCGTTGAGTGGAAATTATGTGTTTACATTCAACGATGCCATCAATGTTGGGCCTGGTAGAAATTCGACGCACATTTCGTGGGGCGTAGGGAATTTTACTTTTCCTTTCCCGCTGGTGTTCACCGCCAGGTTGGGGTTGTGCGGAAGTGACACGCAAACCGCGAGCGGGTTCTCCGGCGACTGCGATCAGTGCCATAAGAAGTGCGGCGTGCAGATAGCTCTCAACACGCAAAACAACGCGAATGGCACTTGGTACTTTACGAACGGCAGTTTTCCCTCAGACGAGTGCGGAAATTGTGAAGACACGCCTATTTGCGTCCCATACGGCACATTCACTCTCACAAACCCGGCCGCTCCCGGCTCGTTTACTGTGTCCATATCATGAGCCTCTGCGACTTCAACAACCCGACCCAGACCTGCCCAACCTGCGGCTACGTCGCCAAGCGGCTCCCGACCTACCGTGAGTGTCGCCCCGTACCCGAGAAGGTCTGGCGACCCATCCCCATCGGCGACCTTGTCGAGAAGGGGCTGACCGCCATCGGCATCACGAAGGAGCGGGTCGAGAAACTGACACGCACCGAAGGCAAGCCGGGCGGGTGTGGCTGTGAAGGGCGGAAGAAGTGGCTGAACGACGTGGGCAACAAGATACAGATCGACGCCCGCAATGCCTTGATCGCCGCCAAGAAGTTTTACGTGGGCGATTGAGTTGACACCCCGCGTACGGTGACGGGCGAAAGGGATGCCCGTGCCAGAGGACCACGCCTACACGCTCGCCGGGAAACGCTGGCTGATTCGATTCACGCGGCTGCGTGGGTCGGCAATCGGCTGGACGTTCCTGAAAGACGAGCGGAATCCGAACGTAAACGAGCGGATTCTCATTGACGAGGGCACGTACAAGAAGGCGAACCGGGCCGCACTCGAACTGCTGATCCACGAGGCGTACCACGCTTTGAACCCAGCGTATGACGAGGCGGTTGTATCCCAGCATGCGCGGGATCTGGCTCGACTGCTCTGGGGATTGGGGTGGCGACGAAAGGAGTGAACGATGCCGAAGGGAACCTTGCTTGATGAGATCGACTCGGCCGTGGCGGCGACCGTCGAATCACGACGGCGACGCACTTGGTTCGACGCGCTGCCAGACGAGGCAAAGACCACTTTGCTCGCGGCACGCGAGAAGTTCCAGGCTGGCGGATACGACATTCCCAAATTCACGCTGGCGACCGTGCTGATTGACTACGCCGCGAAGCGCGGCTGGCGAATCTGTAACCGCAAGGGGCTAGGCGAATGGCTCGCTCAAAACTGAACGACATCGACGCTGCCGTGGCCGACGCGACGCAGCTTCAGGCCGACGCCGAACTGGCGAGGTTGCGTGCGGAACTGGCGTCATACCGAAATAGGTATAAGGCGGCACTCGCAGAGATCGACCGGCAGCGCGAGCGGGCGGACTCGCTCGTGAGCCTCAAGGGCATCGCGCCAGCCAAGCCCTTGACCAGTAGTGTCAAGGGTTCCAAGCATCCCGCCACGATGGTCGTTCTGCTCTCCGACATTCACTGCGAAGAGACGGTGCGACCCGAGACGGTGAACGGGCTGAACGAATACAGCCTCGACATCTGCGAGCAGCGGCTGAACGAGTTGTGGTCGCGGT